>Ga0255336_100759_pt1 | contig 37439 bp, 40 predicted proteins | sample MeOH1_35cm_T3_17_FD_189102 | JGI IMG/M metagenome (GOLD analysis project Ga0255336, IMG submission 189102) | Sandy soil microbial communities from University of British Columbia, Vancouver, Canada - MeOH1_35cm_T3_179 | ecosystem: Engineered > Artificial ecosystem > Sand microcosm > Unclassified ...
GCCAATGGAAGTGAACTGCAGGGACAGTATTATAAAGAATATCCGAAGATTATTAGATAAAATGATATTAAAAGGCAGATGCGAACCGAAGACGAGCGCTCAGCCAGCGGATATAGCCGTTGTCCTTCTTCCGATAAGCACAGCGCCAGCGGCTTCCGTCGAACACCTCGTCGGCAAAGCTGATGTACGTTTCCGCCGGCGAATAGTTCACGCCCCAGCTTTGCCACCACACCGGCAGCTTGAGCTTCCGCCCCTCGTCGGTATCGAAATAGCACAGCAGCATGGGCTTATTTCTGTGCCAGCACCGGAAGGCCAGGGTGCCGATGAATTCGCCGGTATTCTCCGGATAGCTGTAATCATCCAGCGGTGCGGCATCGCGCCCCTCGCGAGTACGGATGATCTGCGCCCTGCACGGGAACATTTCTTCGTATGTCATAAATCCTCCTCATAATTCGAAATCTTGCTTCTGCTGTTGTTGGCTCATCTCATATCTCTGCTTCAGTTCCTCATACAGTTCCGGTGGAATTGAACTGATGAAATCCTGGTATTCACGCAGCTCATAAATCAGAGACTGGCCATCCTGTCGTTCCTTCTGCAGCGCCCACTGCGCGCGCTCCGTCTCGCTGCGATACACAGATTGATTCTCCCTTAAAATTTTGAGCTGCTCGTCGTAGGGTTTGAGCTTTGACTCAAAGGCGTTGATCCGTGGATACCAGTCCATCAGCAGTTTCAGCACTTTTTCTTTCTGCTTACCGGCATTAAACGTGCCGATATTTTTAATCTCGGTACGGATCTCAGTCATCTCGTCGGTCAGGCGGTGCGCCTGCTTATAAAGCCAAGTCGGAATGTGCTTCCGCTTGGTAGCGGCGGCGGCTTGGCCACGCTCCAGCTCCGGGAACTCCGCCGACATGTGATCGTGAAACTTGTCCTGCCACTCAACCAATTTGTCACGCCCACCCATAACTTCCTTGGCCGAAAGGCGCTTGTCCTTTGTCAGCGGCACGAAACAGATGTGCATGTGCGGATTGTGCTCGTCCATATGAACTACGGCGGAGAAAATGTTTTCCTCGCCAATCTCGCGTTTGAGAAACGCAAGCGCGTGCTCAAAGTAAAACCGCACCCGATCCTCCGACAGCCCAGCGAGAAACTCCGGCGTCGCGGTGATGATCGTGTCGATGAACTTCACACTGTCTTTCCGCACCTTCAATTTTGAATTTTCTTTCTGTGCTTTCTCAATGCGGGTCTGAATCTCATCGTAGTATTGCAGGCGTGGCTGGACGAGATGATAGTTGAGATGAGAACGCTCCCTATCAATGTCGGGGTTGCTGCCATAACGCTCCTTCTTCCGCTCGTGATGCTTTTCGATGGCGGTCGCGGGGCCGCCCTTTCGTTTTTCAAATCGCATAATCGCGTAGGGCATAAATCAGAACTCCTTTCCATTCAACGATGCTGATATGTAATCGTCAGCTTTTTTTCACATACCACCCGCCAATATGAAAACGCGCCCGTGCCGTCTGCCCTGCGGGGCCGACGGCGCGAACACGTTTTCCCGCCCGACAAGAAAGTCCGGCCCCTCAAAAGCGGGCCGGACTTTTTGCCGTGCGTATGGCTGGCGGTATAACGCACTATACCTTGCCGTTGGCAAGGTGTGCGGCCGGGGACACCCCGGCACCCCGTCGGCGGCTTTGCCGTGCCCGATCCATAAATGTATACTCATACTCGGGCACCGCTTCGCCGCAGTTTTTGCCGCCGTACTCACCCTGCTGTTACTCGGATTCAGCAGCAAAAACCACGCGCACGGCGCGGTACGGAGGACGATAGACGAGGGGATTGGCGGGATACGCAGCACGTCTCACGCTCTTCTTGACGGCACAAACAGAGACTGCATCCAAACAAAAAGTTCAGACACAGTCTCTGTTTCATATAACATTAATTCAGCGTATCAATTTCGGATTGTACTCCGGAATGAAAAATGCGCAGGTACTGAGTACGGCAACTCGCCTATCGCTCTGAATAGAATTTAGCTGTGCGGCAAGCATCTCGACTTGCGCCGGAAGCAGATCATCTCCCGGATCGTTGTCGACAAGCCGCCACGACTTGCTGATGTTTTGCCCGATGACAATATTGCATTCTTCTTTTGTTGCGGCGAACTTACGATAATCGTGATTTCGGTTTTCCCGATTCACACGGGCCTTATATTCTCCAGCGAACAGCTCATCAAGAGTCGCATAGTAAGAATCAAAGTCCGGGTCGGGAATAGACGCCATGTGATAGAACGCCTCCACCATTGGGTAATTGATGTACAGCTTTCCCATGTCAGACGATTCTACAAAGTACCTTGCCATGCCGCTGATCTTCTCCGGCGTGAAGCCGGGATCGTGCGGATCAAGATCAAAGATCAGAAGGATGTCAGAATAGAACTCGTCAAACAATGCTTTTTTCGCCGGATCGGGTTCCCGCGATTTCAGCAGCTGGAGCAAGTCCATATCGGCGGGATCGTTGTCCTCAAACATCTCATGATATAGCGTGTAGATATTCGTGCAGTAGGAAACGATCTCATATTTGACGTCAATTTGATAAGCGGACAGAAGCCGCTCCATCAAAGCGACGTCTGTCTTTGCTCCCTCGACCAGCACGAGAATTTTCCGTTTCTCCTCAGCCATTGAATTCACCGCTCATATAGAGCTTCTCCAGATTGTGTCCCTCCCGAAGCTCCCGATCGGTGGCATTGGCAAATGAAGTAAGCTCTTCTCCGGTCAGAATGAAGTAGCAGTCCGGACGCATGATGCGATTGGAGAGCAGGTTCGTATTATGGGAAGTGAGGATGGTCTGGAAACCGGACATATGCTCCAGAAGCTCAACAAGCGTTTCCGCCAACTCATAATGATAGAATGCGTCAAACTCATCAATGAACATCAGAGAAACGTCGGCAGAGGTCTTGTACCAATAGAAAAACGTGTAAAGCGCTTTCGTACCGCTGGATGCAACCTTGAAAAATGGCAGCGGTTTTCTGGTATCAAAGTACAGGCGCTTGGTTCCGTCAGCATCTTTCTTCGCAACCAGATTTTCTTTAATCCCCGCCTTGTGCAGGAAGGACTCTAACTCCTTAAGCATATTCCCTTCGAAAATGAAATCATAATAGTCCTTGCTGTCCGCCTTGTAACCAATATAACGGTTTTCATCCAGGCTGCGGAACCAGAGCATGTGGGACACAAAACGCTGCATCCGATAAAGCGGATGATCGTCCGGGAGCGCCGAATTGTTGATGGCATATTTCAGTATGGAGTCGCTGCCACGGAAGGAGAGATTCAGCGTCGTGGTCAATGCCTCAAGGCCGGTCAGATCGCCGCGATTGTCCTCGTAGTCGTAAGTGAACAGACGCTTGCCGTCAATTGCAACGGATTCGTAAACAAGAGTCTGCTTGTCATTTTTGCGGTAGCGGTAATCCACCTCACCGCCGTCGAACGTGAATACATAATGAAACTCCGCGTATCCAGCTTTGTTGTTGACGTTCAGATAATAGTCATATAAGCCCGGCGTCACATTGTTTGTCGTCAGGTGCGAGACGATGTCAAAAAGAGCCAAGCCCAGATTAGACTTGCCGACAGAGTTTTTGCCGTAAACGATGATCTTACTGAGCAAACCGTTGGTGACGCAGGAATCATTGAATTTATAATCACGGATATCAGAGAAATCCAACCGAATGGTATTCTCAAAGTTTTTAAAACCCGTAACCTCAAACAGCTTTAACATGGTGCCCACCTACTTTCACCATTATTATACCCACGGTAAAGCATCAAGTCAACAAATACCGCAATAAAATTACGGATATTCCGGAATTAGTTTTCGACAAAAAATGATTCACGGCGCGTTTGCTGTTGATTCACATCGCTGCGATGAAGTACTGCACAGAGTCAACACGGTGAGCGCTCACAGTTTGCTCACACTTTTTCTGAAAATCTGCTAAGCGGCCTATTTTTTCAGATACCCTGAAGCCAGCGGATTTGTGCCGTAAAACCCGCATGAAATCAGGCTTTTTCGACGTTTCCAAACGCTCACAAAAGCCACTATGGGACACCCGGGGAAAGTCATTTCTAACGACTCGAAATGCTATAGACCGAAAGGTCTCCAGGGTTCGAATCCCTGACTCTCCGCCAGCAAACAATCCGCTTGAACACTGCGTTTGAGCGGTTTTATATATCTAAAAATCGTTTACAAAAAGGTCAACTATCTGATCCGGTTAATCTTTTTCGCTGTTGCGAAAGGCAGATGATTTTATGCATTATATGCATTCTATTCATTATTTTGCATACTGTGGTGCCCTAATGGTGCCCTAATGGTGCCCTAATCCACTAAAGACCTATAAAGAGTTTTATTAAGATATAAAGGCCTATCGTTCCATATCGCGGTTCTTTTTCTTGGGCTTGTTCGTTGTCGGTTTAGCTACTTCCTTCGGATGCAGGGCATTGTGGTAAGCATCCAGCACAACCTTTTTTCTGTCAAGGCGCACATCAACGTACTGCGCGGTTACGGCTTCAAGGTTCGTGGAGATGCCCAGTGATATACCAATGCCCTTTAAGGTATGTCCCAAAATTTCACCCACAGTATAGAAGTCGCCTGTAAGCTGGTGCATATTGGTGGCTGCCGTGTGCCGGAGATCATGAAAACGGATATGTGGCAGGTCCATACGCCGTATCAGTTGTCCAAAATCAGAGGATACTCTGTCCCTGCGGTAAGGGATGCCATTTGGTTTTGCTACGACTAAATCATTGTCGTAGTATGTGGCTCCGCCCAATTCAGCCAGTTCTTTTTGGCGTGCCTGTAATGCGAGCTGACGCTCAAAATAAGGGCGTGTTACCTCAGTAATCGGTAGTATCCGGTCATTGGATTTAGTAGGGGCCATCTCATTAATAGCGGTAGTTTTTCTGGGCAGCTTGTATGGCAACTGCTCTATAACTCCGAAGGTGCCTTTTTCCATGTCTATATTTGCCCAGCGCAGTCCTAAAATCTCACTGATACGCAATCCATACAGTCCACCTAACATAATAGCCATTTCCCACTCCGTCCCGATGAGATTGGCCATAAGCTGCTGCATCTGTGCCACAGTATATGGATCGGGCGTTTTGCCATTCTTGCCGAACTTGGTGATGATGTCGCGGGCTGGGTTGGTTTCTATGTAACGATACTTGCGAGCTGCCTCCAAAGCCACGCTTAACACACGCTGGACATACCGCACAGAGCTTTGGGATAAACCCTTTTCAAACATTTTTTGAAACATGGTATCCAGCATGGCTGGAGTCAATTGCCGCAACTGGACGTGGCCTAAATGGGGAACGATGTAATTACGGATATAGCCCTTATAGCTGTCAAAGGTACTGGGCCGCAGGTTGGTTTTGCCGTGGCTTTCCACCCACGTTTCCATATACTCCTTAACCGTCATTTTACTTTGCGATGAAACTGTAGAGACATAGGTAGGGCTCATCAGCTTGGTTTTCATTTCAGCCTCATGCTGCACGGCATCTTTTTTGGTTAGGAAACCCTTTTTACCATAAGTCTTTTTGCCCTCCGGCGTTTGGTACTTGATATTTACATCATACACAGTACCGGACCTGCCCGTAGGTACGCCGTTAACATCCCGCTTATTCTGTACCTGTCGCGATTTTACCGCCATTTTCAACCCTCCTTTTCTGCTGCATGTTAACTGCAATTTTATTCCTTTCGTACCAATTCCATATTGCGGCATCGGCCAGCAATCGGCGGTTGCCATTCTGGACATATTCGATTTCACCTTTGTCCATCAGTTCCCGCAGTTTGTTTTCACCTATGCCGGAAATACGACTCATTTGCTCCACGGTTTTCAGCATGGGCAGAGGTTCAATAACCTTTGCAGTCTGTTGCTTTGCGGCCATTACTGCCGTCTCCTTTCCTACCAAAAAGTAAACAAACAATAATCGCGCCGGTTTTACTCCACAACATTGCCTTTGCAATAGGAGAGCGAAGGCTCGTATTGTCTATCTCAATAAAAAATCATTCTTTAGTAATGAAGCGGCAGTTAGGGTATGCCGTGTTTCGTAAACGCATATACGCTTAATCAGGCATACCCCATGCCACATTCTGTTTTGGTTTTAATATAATTATGGGCTTATCCGGCAGACGGCGGTTGACCGTCCTCATAGGAATTCCACCTCCCCGTCAGCGACCGGGGCGCACTCTGGGACTTAACCTCGACTGTGCGCAAGTATCATAATCCCTCCGTATGTGTCATCGCCTTAAATGCAACCGGCATTTATCTATTGCAGAGGTATTGATCGCTCTTACCTTACCTTAATCCAATCCATAAGCGGCATTGATTCTTCGGTTGCAATCCGGCGCAATGCCGGACAGGTAATCATGGCGTACCTGCAATGTGGCTTTCCTTCACAGGACATACGGGGAAAGTACCAGATAAAACACTTATTCAGTTGTCAAGTTTCAAGCGAGGGGGTAGTGTATGTCCCTCTATTAATCAGCAGATTTTTTTATGTTTGTTGCCCCCTTATAAATATCTTTTTAAGAATTTTTTGATATTTTTTAGTGCTTGATCAATCGAACGCGATATTTGGCTTTTATTCACCCCCTCAATACTTGCTATTTGGGCTTTGCTCATATCCAAGAAGAAATAGGCGTAAACGCGCTTTGCCTGTTTTTCCGGCAGACTGTTTATAGCGGCATACAATTCCTGATTGCTCAGTTTGCGCTCATAGATTTCCTCCGGCGATAAAACCAGCAGGACAACATCCTTTTCAATACCGTCATCAGCATCAAGGGAATAGTATGCTTTGTAGACACGTCTGCGTCATAATCTGCATGATCCTTTCGGTTAAACTGTTTGAGCCGTTTCGCAACCTCGTCTGTCACTTCAACGAAAAAGTCTGATTTGAAAAACGGGTAGTAATCCCGTAAATTAATTGTTGTCATATATGAACCTCCGTTTTGATTTTTTTGTAAAAAACCAAAACAGAGGGAGGGGAACGGCAGACGGTTGCTTTTTTTAATTTCTTTGAGGTAAGGCAAGGACGATTGCGATAAGTTAAAAATCGAAAATATGCTGTTTTTGAGAATAATAAAACCGCAATTTCTTTATAATAAATCGCGGTCTTATAGACTGTATGAGTTATATGTAATTGTAAAAATGATGGAAAGGAAGTAAAATTCCTTGAGAATAATAGAACATAAGTCAGGTTAAGGTTGATGAAATGGGCATAAACTTGGATTTTGTCTTGATATCTCTTTACATCAGTTATTAAGACTTTTTATCATTAATAAAATTTTATTATTCATTTATCAGTACCTCAGACAAAAAGAAAAAACAGAATCAGAATAATCAAATTATTTTGTAATGCTTTTCCGGATTTTTGTGAACAAGATCGGCACATAGCCTTATCTTCTTGCGGAATCCACATCACCTTAGCTGACATCAAATGTAAGCTACTCATTCAGATAGGTTTTCACGCTAAAGTTGATGATGCCGTGCTCTAAAAGCAAAAAAACTGCCACTAAAAGGGCAGTTTGAAACATACTCTCCGCGGCAGCCAGGCTATCATAGTAGACCCTATGGCTTTGCGTCCCTGTTTTTAACAGGTTTGCCCTTATCACTTATAATTCGTTCAAATTTATAAAAAAGGCCCCAGCGGATTGTCCTCTGGCCTCAACAAATACTCAAACTATTCGATGTCAACCATTTTTGACTCTCCGCATTTTGAAATAAGGATCTACCGCGCGTAATTTATGGTAATCGTTCCTCGTTTCAAATATCTCTTTAGTTTGCCTGGACATCAAAAGCCGCAGGATTTTTTGCCCCTAGCCGATCGGCAACGATACAGTCTATCGCTGGAAATGCTTAGTTAGTCCGGTGTTATCGTTGTTACGGTAATGAGATCAGCCTCTTCAGGAGTAATTTGAGCTCTAAAGCCTTCACCCTCGTTTGGTAACACAGTTGACGGGCATGTCCTTCGGGGCAATATGACGTTCAGCATAATCCATAGTTTGCGCTATTTATATTAAGCCAGGTTTTACATTACTTCTACTCCATCAGCCAATTGCTCCGCCCCTGTAATCACAATGCGGTCACCTGTTTGCAATCCCTGAAGCACTATTGTTGATGTCTCATTTTTAAGGCCAATACGAACAACGGTTCTCACGGTTTTCCCCTCTTTTACAACGATAACATAGTCCTTGTCATCTCGATGGAGAAGGGCAGAATTCGGGATTACCAGAGCGTTTGAACTTTGAATGGGAATTTTAGCCGTAGCCGTCATGCCTGCTTTTAAAATCCCTTCTGTATTATCCACTGCTACTTTGATGGGGAAAAACTGTCCTGTGGGAATCGAAATTGGACTAATATAAGAGATTTTACCGTCAAACGTTCGGCTAGGCACCGAATTCGCGCTGACTTCAACTGGATCACCGATTTTGATGGAGTTAATGTTACTCTCGGCCATATTTCCAGTTAACACGAGTTGGTTTGTTGACACCACGGTGACAATCGGGATACCTGGGGCAACATTATCCCCTACGGAAACGTTGCACGTTACCAAGACCCCATCAATTGGACTTTTAATAGCCATTTTGGCTAAGTTTAGGTTAATCGCATTAATTGCCGCATTGGCCGAGTCAATACCTGCCCCACGAGCCGCTTCATATTGCGATTTGGCGATATCTCTTTTCGCTGTAATTTGTTCCAATTGTTGTTTCGGAATAGCTCCCGATTGGTAGAGCGCTTCTAAACGGGTAAAATCCGCCTCAGTATTTTCATAATTGATACGCGCTTGCTCTGCCAACGCCTGATTATTGGCAAGCCCCGCCTGCGCCTGTTCAAGTTGATTCAGTAAGTCTTTTTTATCCAGCGAAAGGATAAACTCACCCTTTTTGACAAAAGCCCCCTCCTTAGCGTTTACCGTTACTACGGTCCCTGGCAGTTGGGCGCTTAGGTTTGACTTTTCCTGAGCATCGATCACTCCCGTTAAGGATAAATCTCCTTTGAAAGCCTGAAGTTTGACCACATCCGTTTTCACGGGTGTGGGAGAAGCGGCCGCAGGCTGGGTACCACACCCTGCTAGAAGAGTTAGCCCAGATAACGCAACAATAAATAATCTTATAGTTTTAAGTCGTACAATGGCCATGATTCTCACTCCCTTATCCATTAATTGGTCGTATGGATTTTTACGGTTACACTCATCCCGGGTATTAGAGAAAGTTTATTGATTTCCGGAAAGCGGATTTTCACGGGGACCCGTTGAGTTACCTTGGTGAAGTTTCCATTGGCGCTTGGCATCGGCAAGATATCAAACGTGGAGAGCGTTGCCGTACCGACCTCCTCAACCCGGCCTCGATAAGTCTGCCCCTTCAAAGCATCGATGCTGATATCTACATATTTTCCGACTTTCACTTTCCCCACTTGGGTCTCCTCAATGTTGACGGAGATAAAGAGATCACGGGTATCCGCGATCACCGCGAGGGGCTGTCCTGCCCCCACCAATTGACCTTGAAGAACCGAAGTCTTTATGACTTGTCCTGATATAGGCGCGGTGATCTCCGCTTTACTGACGGCCATGCTCCCCACGGGGTTTAAGGCGCTGGCATTCACGCTAACTGTACTGGCTACAGCATTAGTATCCTGCCAGCCTATCGTCATTCCTGCTTTCACTTGATCTCCTTCGGCTACATTCCAGGTCGTGATCTTCCCGGGGATTTGAGAGCTGACATTGGCCATGTTTGCGCTGATTCGCGCATCTTCTGTCTTAACATAATGAGTCGACTCATACCAATAGTACCTCACGATTCCACCGCCAATCAGCAACATCAGGGTAAGAGTCCCTGCAATCATGATTTTCTTGATTTTCATTGTTCTCCTCCGTTACATCTGAATTTTCATAAGGGCCAATACTATTTTCCAGATAAATTTTGTTTGTTTTTGGGCACACATTTTGTTATTGTAGTCAGGATTGGCTTTTGAAATAAGAACAAGGCGGGTAAAATGCCTAGCAAGCCCAAGATCATATTGGCATGGAAAGCATCTTGAAAAGCCAAAACAGCAGCCTTTTCCTGGGCTAGTTTAAACAGATTAAGCAGACTCAACTGTTGGGCCTCAGGAGCTAGAAAGCCTAAACCCTGAAAATAAGAAGTCAGGGGTTGAAACGCTTGTACTATATAAGACCAAGGGGTGGCAGTATCCGCTAAGTGCGCATAATGCCATGGTGTTCGTTGCTGGATAATGCTGGTCAAAATGGCCACTCCAAACGCACTTCCCACCTGACGTACCATATTAAAAAAGGCTGAACCCTGATTGACCAGGTCCTCCGGTAATGAGCTGTAGGCTAAAGTTACCGAAGGCATGATGCCAAGTCCGAGACCTGCTCCGACAATCATAAGGTATTTATCAATCATATGAATATCTGTGTTCATTTGAAGATTGATAAAAAAGGATGAACCTACCGACATAAGTAGAATGCCGGCTATGGTTAAGATCGTTGCGCCGATACGCGGCAAAAGGATAGCACTAAGCGGAAGAAACAAGATAATACCCAGAACTTCCGGTAAGAGCATAAGTCCAGTGTCCATTGCTCCCAATCCTTTTAATTGTTGCAAGAATAATGGAAGGATAAAGAGGCTGCCGAACAAACTCATAATGATAAAAAATGTAACCACCAAGGAGGCAGAATAAATACGGTTTTTAAAGATCCGCAAATCGAGGATGGGATCGGTTACGTAGGCTTCAACCAGGAAAAAAAGGAGCAAGCTGCTCCCGGCAACATAAAAGAGAAAAACAATATTAAAGGACGTCCACCCTTCGTCTGTTCCGTTACTCAGGGCTAACAACAGCGTTGAAAAGCCCACTGCCGAGAGGATAAAGCCCCAAATATCAAATTTTTTGGTTACAGTCTCAAATTCATGTAAAAAGAGATGAGAAAAATATATAGCTAATAAGCCAAGCGGGAGATTGATCCAGAAAATCATTTTCCAGCTATAATACTCGACTAAGTAGCCCCCAATCGTGGGTCCAATTGCCGGAGCAATCAGTAAAGGAATCCCCATTAACCCCATAGCCAAAGGAAGCTCTTTCTTGGTAAACGTCTTTTCAACTATGGACAAGGCGAGGGGCATAATCATGCCACCACCGACCGCCTGGACAATGCGAAAAAAAATGAGTGCATTAATATTCCAGGACAAAGCGGACAGGACAGAACCACCGGTGAAAATAAAGAGACTCAAAAGATAAATCTTCTTCATACCACGGGTATCTGCCAAATAAGCCGTAATGGGCTCAAAAACACCGATTGTGATCATATATGCCGTAACAATGTACTGTGAGAGGTGAATGTCTGTACCATATTGCAACATAATTTTTGGAATAGCGACATTGACAATCGTCATATCCAGTAGATCCATGAATAAGCCCAAAACGACGGCGATCAGGATAAGCCATTTTCCCCATTTTGCAAACAAGTTTCTTTTCACACTCCTTAGCGAACACGCGGCATAATCTCGCTATACGGTAATTTAGGGTCGGATTGATGCTTAATTTTAAACCAGAATTCTTCAACAGTTGCTAATTTATCCATAAAACAAACCAAGAATCCTTCCCGGCTGCGGGGCCACCGGGGAGTTAATGGCCACATGTGGTAGAGGATGATGTCTTGTTCTTTCTTGGAAAGATAAAAACACCGACCAGCATTTTGACACGCGATGCGGGGATGACGAAAGCCGTGCCAGTGCTTGCCATCGGGGCGCGGTAAATGCCAGTCATAGAGGAAAAAATCATGGAGAAGCGCTCCCCGTGTAGCACTTCGGCTATCGAAAGAGGGCATTATTTTCCTTAATCGCTCTGAGTAAGTAAAGGTTAACCAAGCTACATGGAGTGAGTGATCAAAAACAGTGAATGGTTTATGATGGGGAAACTGAGCTAACTGCTTAAATTCGGGATGTTCCATGATATCTTGCACCAGCTCCTGAAAAACCAAAGGGCTCACCTCAAATCGCAGTAAAGTGTTAATTTCCTTTATTTTTGCCATGGATTCTCCGCCTTTGCCGCTTAACGAATTCTTCCATTGAATCCTGTTTGGCTTGGAGCAAGGAAAAGGTTTCGCTCACCGTATGGCGCAGCTTGGGATAAGTAGAGAGTAAGCGGCGAAAGGGCCGGAACAAAAGCACCAAACGCTCGTGACTCTGAAGCGTGTGATTTTGCGGGAAAATATCCACAATGCGTTCTAAGCGGTGGAGAAGAATGGTTGACTGGATGATATCCCACACAAGATAAATTATAAAAATGAATGCGAGAATGATTCTCGTACCAGACGGGATGCCTAGTAAATAATCATGGAATTGTGGGTGGATGAAGCGGGCAAACCCAAGACCGAGAACTCCCCAGATGAGCGAATAGGGAAGGGCGATTCGTCCTTGGAAATTTAGCGGGGTGTCACTGTAATCCCAGAGTTGTAAGTGAAAGAAACGTTCTAGACACAGCCCGGATACGTATTCTAAAGCCGTGCTTAAAACGACGAAATAAATAAATCGCCATTCCCAGGCGAGATCTGATATCCATGGATCTGTCATTGCGACTAAGAGTGTAAAGGAACCATAGAGCGGCAGAAAAGGACCTTTAAGGAAACCGGGATTGACGATATGTTGTTGGGTGAGGGAACGGTATGCGCTTTCCAATACCCAACCTGCAAAAGCGTAAGAAGCAAAGGTCAGGGCTACATACGAAAAGTGATCAAAGCAAAGCAAATCAGTCATTAAGTGGTCACTCCTTATTTAGGACATAATAAAAAGCATGGACTAATTTCCCCAAAAGACCCAAGAATAGCTTCAAAACAATTCCCATTCCCTACTTTCAGGGAACGCGGTTTCATTGTATATCTACTGTTTCCAACCGGCTACCTTTCAGTCTCAACTTGGGGAACCGCACAATTGTTCCCAATACACGATCCCACCATCCCTCCTAATTCGGACACGATTCCGAAACCTGAGCCAACCCAAATACCCTACCGTTTCCGAAAGGCCGCCGCTAGGGAACAATTCTTGAGCTATAGACAAGGTACTTAATTCATGATCACCGAGAATTCGTAGGACTTGGTCACTGCGTTCAGCCATATGGACAAACTGGCTGTCAATCACTGGGCCAATTGATAAGATTGGTTCACCATGACCCGGGTAGGCTGTAGAAGCCCTAAGGCGGCGAATATAGGACATGGACTCCCGTAACTTCACCAGGCTCCGGTCGCTTTCACCCCCGCTAATCTCAAATATGGGGTTTGGCGTAATTTCCGGCAAGAGAGTATCACCGGTGAACACTACGCCATTTTCAGCAATATAAAAACAACAGCTGCCGGGAGTGTGCCCGGGTGTATGAATGACATTAATGGTCAGACCAGGAAATTTCAAGGCGGTTCCCGGTGACAGAGAGCGGATACAGTAATCCGGCAAGGGCTTGGTCTGTTTCTCAATGGTGCCTACCTCACGCATCAAGCGAGATATTTCAGTCTTTGAGACCCCCAGTTTTTCTAAAAAATGAATGGCCGGTTCCGGTTCCACAAAAAAAAGGTTCGCTAAAGCACTGGTTAATTTTTGCTTGTCAGCGGGATGGATCCAAACCAATGCATCTGTGAGCTCAACGATTTGCGCAGCCAAGCGAAAATGATCATAGTGTCCATGTGTTACAAAGATGTGCCTAATAGCATCCCACCCGACTTTAGCCTCTCTGAGGGTAGCTTCGAGTATTTCGAGAGCCTGCGGTGCGCTTGGGCCAGTATCTATCAGTATAGCCTCTTTGTTTTCCATTACGACAAGGTAGGCATTTGCGTTAAACGTAAAATATGGAACGGGTATCGAGTATTTATAAATTTCCAATTCCATGCTCTCCCCTAGTTAATTAAAAATGGCAATTTAATAGCGTTAATTAATATCTTCGAATTGTTAAAGGCAATGCACCAAAAGACCCAAGAATAGCTTCAAAACAATTCCCCGCTTGCAGGGGACACAGTTGCATTTTATGCCAGTTAGGCATAAAATATACCCAAAAGACCCAAAAGATGAATTTATAAATAACTATAACATTATTTTTAGGGCTGTCAAGATACGAAATTTGGCAAATTAAGCAGACAAGGAGAAAGAAATGGAATGGATTTAACGGAGAGGCGGAAGCAGTTCTTGCAACAGATTGTAAACCTTTATGAAAAAACCGGTTTGCCTGTCCATTATATTACTCTGGCCAATCTAATCGGAGTGAGTAAATGGACAGCTTATGATATGTTGAAAGGGCTGGAGAAAAACGGTTTGCTTAAACGGGACTATACCATAACCCCCAATGAATTGGGGCGATCTATGATCGTTTTTACCCCTACGACCAAAGCCGAAGAGCTTTTTGGTCAAAAAAGAAATAAGATTTGTAACCAGAGTGAATTAGAGGACATCAAGAATTCGGTGCTAGGTTCACTTAAGGAGGTGCGGTCGTTTCGTCTCCAGCAAGCAGTCGATCTTTTTTGGAGAAAATTGCTCATGTAAGTATCCAGGCAGAATTTTGTCTCTACATCCTCGGACTTTTGATTCTGTATCTCAATGTACTCGGGAAAAAGCGGAAACAGATGATTGAGCGTTTGATAAATGTTTCGAATCGTTCGGAGATACAGTTAACTATGTTTGTCGGCACAGTGATGGGAACGGCTGTTCAAACCGTGGGTCATGAACTTGGGCCTGAAATTACTAAACTTATCGCTTCGTTTTTTAGTTATCTTGAGGAATTAAGTCTTGACGAGCTACAAACGCTTACTGATTTTGTTCGGGAAGCCATGGTTTAAACAACGCATTACTTAAATTATTGTTTTTTGAACATGACATACCGTTCAAGTGGGCGTCCTAGCAATAAGTGACAGGCTCTTCGGTAGTAGAATTAGCTTCTCATGCAACTGTTGCACGGGTCGAAGGTTATTAGACCTAGTAAAGGGGGTGGCAAAAAACATTGCTTAAATATGTGATATTTGTCCTAGCCTATCTTGCAGGGGCGATCCCATTTGCCTATTTTGCTGGTACGGTGAAGCAAGTTGATGTGCGAAAGGGCGGGAGCGGGAACATTGGAGCCACGAATGCCTTTCGGTTACTCGGACCGAAGTTGGGATTGGCGGTTTTAGCCGGGGATAGTCTGAAAGGAGCTTTGGCAGCATGGAGCTGTTACTATTTTTGGGGTCCGTGGGGCGGATTGGTTGGCGGGATGTTGGCTATTGCCGGACATAGTTGGAATCCTTTTTTTGGTTTTCGGCCGACGGGTAAAGGTGCTGCCACCGGGTTAGGCATTCTTATCGCGTTGATGCCCAAAATCGCGCTGATCGTTACGTCAGTTTTTGTGCTAGTGGTTGCGACGACGCGTTTTGTGTCCGCTGGCTCTATGGCCGGTGCGATGATGACTATGGCAAGTTCACTGTTATTTCCCTTACCCTTGCCCTACCGATTGTTTTCTCTAGTTGTAGCATCCTTAGTCTTGCTACGTCATCGGGCTAATCTGAAAAGGATTATAATGGGGATTGAACCAAGATTTAGGGTTAAGCCGAAATAAATGAAGATTCTATTTGCGATACGGTTTGGAGACCGGGCTCAGCGGTGCTATTTAGTCAGGGGCTTCGCACATGGAGCTTATCGCTTTGGTTCTGCCCTTAGCTAACAACCGCTAGTTTGTAGTCAGGCGGTCTTACGTAAGGTGAACCTCAATGTCAAGACATGATATCTAAAATCCAAGTTATACTCTTTCTCGTTGATATTCGTTTGGATTCTCTTTGGGGTAGACTTGACATGGAAACTAGAACATTTTTCAGAATTGGATAATGAGACCGTCTTCAGGGGCGCGAATTTGATGTACTAGTTTGATTTCTGTTGAAGAGTCGATACCCCCTAGAAGTGAGAGAGAAACTTTATCTGGTGTCCCACGAGTGACGCTGAGTAAATCGCATAAATGGAATAGTGAACGAAGAAGGGTGCCATGGCAATCGCGATTTGGAAATCCCCAATGTGCTATCAGTACGTGTTTTTTCAGGAGTACACAATGAAAAAGAAATTGACCCTAGTCCGTAAAGGAAGGACAAGAGCCCTCTTCAATACGGGCACTCGTCCCCATAAGTCGATGAAAGACTATAACAGGAAAGTAAAGCACAAGCAGGGTGTTACGGAAAACGTTGAGTAGGAGTCACCTGAGTGCGTATGTGTAACCTGAGATTATCGCTTGATAAGCAGACCGTAGTAGGTTCTGTATCGGTAGTATTCTTTAGTCTTGCAGACGGAGCGTTGACGATATGGGGAATGGATCGTGGGGTAATCGAAGAAGCAAACCCTGTAATGCAATTGCTAATAATCAAAAGCCCCATAGGATTTATGGCCGTCAAGTTGGCGTTGCCCGTGATTCTTGGCCTTATATTTTGGCGGATACGGAATAAAACCCGTAAGCTGGTTACATACGGGCTGGTAATTGTTTTGGGCGTCTATGCCGTGGTGACGGGGTTTCATGTTTATTGGATTATTGTTGGTTAATCTTGTTAGGCATCCCGGATTCGCTCAAGTCAACAGTATGTTAAATGGTTCCCACTGCTATAGACGGGTAGGAGATACGTACCAGAATCGAAGGAGCATCTAATGGAATACATTGTCACAAGATGGCCAAATAGCCCATCCACTGCCACTCTACAGGCTACCATAACTGTAAAAGTCATAGCGGGAAACCATCTTGAAGCACTGAACCTTTCAGGGCTTAAGGAATCCGGTGCATTGATTAGCGTGAATAGATTAGCCGGGTTAAACATCCGTTATGAAGTGGATTCCACTGGTTGCGCTATTGAGTTGGCGCGTTGCGGTGTGTTGGCAAGGATAAATAACAACACTACTACTGATGACACGCAATTTAGCCGTCTGTTTGAAGTCAGACGGCTTTGCTAGCATAGTGTCCGAGCATTGTCGGATTCTCTGTGCGCCTAAGCAGATACTTATAAAGAGGGGTCTAAACTTATTGCTACAAGTATCTCTTCCTTGCCAGCTCGAAAGTATCAAAATAGCCAAGTGGTTTGACCAAGGATTTAGTTGCCCAAGCCAAAAATCCGTGTTCTGTACGGGTAACGAGCCAAGTGCTTGTATCTTCGATTACAACTTCACTCGACCTAATCAATTCTTCATAACTACTAAAGCCATTACTTTTGGCAAATTGTGTTCTTGTCATGTTGCACCTCACTTAAAAGGAATAAGACAGTGGGGAAGATTTCGACAAGAATCAAGAGAATCCTTCAAGGATGGTCTAAGGTGGATCCCATTATCAAGACAAAACATGATGCTATTTAAGCAAATCTCCTTGCTCATGCCAGTGGGTGAATACAAGGGGTTTGTAGGGGTTTCAAGACACATGCAGCAAGACAACGACATAAGTCAAAGAAGCCAACGGTACAGAAAACTTTACTTCATTTGGTATTTTGATGATGACGAAGATTACGGGACAATTCCACCAGAAATCGTTTCCTTCGAATGCGATATGACCTGTAGCATAATCAGATTATTGACGACTTGGGGATAATATATGACCGGCTTCGTCAATGTTAACTTAATAGTAAGCTACCGTGGCCTTTGAAAAAACAGTCAAAACCTAAACCTACTCGTGACACAAACTGCGGGTGGAGTTTAAAGAGAGTGTAAACGGCGTCAAAACTTTGCATCAAAATCGCAAAACAGGTATAGTAGTATTTGATAATTAGACTCCATGAAGATGATTCATCCCACGTGGCCGGAGGATATAAAGAATGCAAAACTCAGGTAAAAAAGTGAACCATTTAGGGATCATGGGGGGACCCTTTGGCAGAATACTTAAATAGTTTGCACAAGGTTTATGGACTTGATATTAAGCTTGTCTTGCCTGGGCATAGGGCTATAATGACCGATTGTAAAACAAGAATTCAGCAGCAAAGACTTCACCATCAGACAAGGTTGGCAGAAACTGTAGCTATCTTGGAAAAAGGCAGTAAAAATGCTTTTGAGGTAGCAGCACAGATGACCTGGGAGATGGCTTATAAAAAGTGGGATTAATTCCAGTAGCGCAGAAGTTATTTACCTATGATGAGGCATTAGCACATTTGCTCTATCTTGAAGGAAAGGGGTAAATACGTAAGGAACTCATCGAGCAAAAGATGGTCTTTAAGCTGAAACAAGCCGGTTAGACAAAAAAGGCGAAGCAGAGTGGCTCTATATATGTATGAAATTTTTGGACGATTATCAGAAGTGGGAGGTTAAATTGCCCTCGGATCACATTAGCGAGCCGGGGGCAATTTTGTGCCAAACTATTATATTGAAGCAATCATTCTGTGATTCATAACAGTTGTTTATAAATCACTAGCTCTCGATACCAGCAGCCCGGCCTTTTTTAGTTTTCGCCATAGTGTGACTGGGCTCACGGCTAACTCCTGAGCCATTTTTTGCCTATTCCAGTTAAACTTCTTCCCTGCAGCAACTAGAATTTCTCGTTCAGCCAATATAACGGATTCTGAAAGGCCTGAATAATTGTGGGCAAAGGAAGAACTAGAGCTAAATCTGTCATAAGTAAAATCTCCCTTCACTTCGAAAAGTAATTGATTCAGGAGACCCGAAGAGGATGAAACGTAGGTAGCCATGGCCACGTATCTTTCTGCAAAGTTTTCAAGTTCACGGATGTTCCCGGGCCATGAATGAGTGGCGAGTTCCAATAACTCATCCTGATCAGGTTTCACTAGGGGAACATTCATTTCAGAAGCAATTTTACTGATGAATTGCAAGAAAAGAAGAGGAATGTCTTCAGGCCTCTGCCGGAGAGGCGGAATGCGTAATAACAGGACATTTAACCTGTAGTACAGGTCTTGGCGAAATTCACCATTCCTGACAGCAGCCGCTAGACTCCGGTTGGTAGCGGCAATAATGCGTAAATTGATTGGAATAACGTTGGTGCCCCCAAGGCGAACTACTTCTTTCTCTTGGATCACTCTTAATAATTTAGCCTGTAAGTCCAAAGGCATAGTGCCAATTTCATCGATGAAAAGAGTTCCTCCATGGGCAATTTCTAGAAGGCCGGGTTTACCGGTCTTTTTGGCACCTGTAAATGCGCCCTCTTCATAACCAAATAGTTCACTTTCCAAAAGGTCCTTCGGCAAAGCACAAGAATTTACCGCTACAAACGGACCATTTGCCCGTGCACTGAGTTTGTGGATACTGTGCGCAAAAAGCTCTTTCCCTGTGCCGGTTTCTCCATCAAGGAGAATAGTAGAATTAGTTCGAGCAAAGGAACGAGCTTGTTCTTTCGCCTGTTCGAGGACCCGACTTTTACCGATAATGTCTTCTAAGGAAAACCGGGCGACAAACCCCTTGGCGGATAACTGCTGCCGCACTTTATGTTCAGCTTTCTGCAGTGCAGAGGCTTCTGTAAAAGTAATGATTGTATGAATATTGTTTTCTTCAATAGAAGCGAAGTTGATATTAGCTACGAGTGTTCCAACAGTTTTTAGGTGTAGTAAAAGCCCTAAAAAAGGCTCCGAACTGTCGCTATTTAATATTCTTGTTAGATTTGAAACAGTTTCGCTGCTTAGAATGTCTTCTGAAACTTGCAGCAGTCTTTGGTGCAATAAAGTTTGTCTTTTTACCTGCAGTAATTGATAGGCGCGAGCATTTAGGTAAGTTACTAAATCGGTATCATTTAAGAAAATTACTCCTTCATTGGCGAAATCAAGGAGTGATTGAAAATTTGCGGTGTACTCTTTTTCTTTTTGGATGGCTTTGTAGACATCGATGGCTTTGCGAACAGACTGAATGATCGAATCTTTCTTTGCCTCTATAAGGTAGTGCTTCATACCTAGGCTCGTGGCATGGGAGCCGGCAAGCGTTCCACCGACAATCAGGTCGAAATTTTCTGATAAGGCTTGCGTGACGGCCCGACGTACATCGCTTAATGAGGTAAAGAGAAACTTCTTTACTTGTATCCCAAGCGTTTGAGGCCAAGAACCTAAATCAAAATCCTGCGAATGGTGCAAAACCAGGGCCATATGAGTACCGAGTTGTCTTGCGGAAGCAAGTGCATCGAGAACGTCGGGAAAAGAGGCAGAACGTGCTATCACTGGGGTCTTAATCCGCAGGGATAGCAAGTCTACTGTGTCAGCGCGAGTAATGATAATATCACACGTTTTGGCTAGCTTTTCAGCCCCAGCAACAATTTCTGCTTCATCCAGAGGAGAAGGCAAAACCACTTCAATACCCGCAATTTCAAGGCGTAATTCTTCACTGATTGCAGCGGATACTGCAACTAATTTAGCATGAAAACCAATATGGCCAATGGTGGGCAGCATGTCAATCTTTCACCTCCGAAATAGTATGACATTTCATAATTGAAATACGAGAAGGGCGAAACTTGGTTATGCGACCATCAACACAGGTCATAGGAGGAGAAGATAGCTAAAGAGCAATTGGCATGGATCTTGCATATTAAAGTCATGGAGCTACCGAGGCCAAGGTTGTTATCGTTTTCAGGAGAGGGGGAATTGCAAGAAAGTAAGTCAGAATATTGTGATACTTCTTTTCAACAATGGGTTAGTAATAATTATTAAAGGAGGTCTGTCGATCATGGCAACGGAGTTATTGCAAATACTGAAGAATTTCCAGGATCAATTAGATACGGATTCTCAGCGTACAAAAAAGCCAAGAAAAACGGGAATCAATATGGTTTTGGTCATGGATGTTGTTAATCAGGGGCCAAAGTATATTGAGCCTTTCCAAGAGTTAGTGGACCGGATTAAATTATTAGATACCCTATGGCATCATGACTTGAACGTTGTCAGCGAAGCGGTTGCTGCTTACCGTTCGATGGGGATGAGCGTGGCGATGGGCGGTACTCAATTTGAAATTGCCAAGGCTCAAAAAGGGCTCAAGGAATATATCAAACTGTTAAAAGCGTTAGGGATTAATGAAGTTGAAGTTGAGAACCACGCCTCCGGTACCACGCTTAAGGAAATGCAAGATGAAGTTAAAAGGTTTAAGGACGAGGGGTTTGTGGTGGTCGGAGAGATGGGGAAAAAATGGTGGTGGAAAGACCCCACGCGAGTCACCCGAGATCTGATTTCTGTCGAACGAACTTTAGAACAGGGCTTAGGGCTTATCGAAGCGGGTGCTGATTATGTTTATTGGGAAGGCATGATCGTCCGTAACCTGATCGGCACTCAACTGGAAAACAAGGCTGGACAGAAACAGCTCCTGGAAGTGGCCCAACAAATCGATCCCAGCAAACTCATTCTTGAAGTCTGGGATGATCGCAATCTACCGAATCATCCAATTATTGCCTGGCTGGTCAAAGAATTTGGACCCAATGTGAATCTGGCCAATATCTTTCCGTCTGATGTTAAGATGGTGGAGTGGATTCGGCATGGGATTGTCTATGAAATGGACCATCCGTATATGCGCTGGGCCCAAGATAAGAGTGTTGCTACGCATTGGTGGCAGGTAGAGAGTCCGGACTATGATATTGACTTGGAAAGAAGCCCTATTTTAAAACCCTTCTTTTAATATAATAACATCATATTAAACTGTAATGGAAGGTTAGCTGTTCAAGCCAAATGTTTTATTGAGCATGGCAAGCAAACTAAGAAAGTTTGCTTGCCGGCAACTTTTCTGGAAACCGCAAGCAAGAGGCATTTGGTTTTGTGCAGGAAAAAAGGAAGAACAGCAAGCTGACAGCGCCGACGTGGGATTGCTTTTCTTCTTATTTTTTCTGTACGTGCTGATGGTGGGGGAATAACTTAATTCGTCTTGAGTTGTCGATAACGAACTGAAGGAGAGAAAAAGAAATGAGGATTATCAGGCTGGACATGACAAACCTTAATCTTAGCGTGGAAAATGTCCCTGAGAAGTACCAACTATTGGGTGGGAGAGCTTTGACGTCAAGAATTGTTGCTGATGAAATCGACCCCCTCTGTAACCCTATCGGAGCAAACAATAAGTTGGTTTTCGCTCCTGGACTATTGTCTGGAACGAATGCTGCCTCTTCCGGACGTCTTTCCGTTGGAGCCAAAAGCCCACTCACTGGCGGAATCAAAGAATCTAATGCTGGCGGGATTTCTGCTCAGCGCTTGGCGAATGCCGGAGTTAAGGCTGTAATTGTGGAAGGAGCTGCAGCACATGGCAAATGGTATGTGCTAAAAATTGACGAGAATGGGCAAGAGTTGCTTGAGGCAAATGAACTGGCTGGAAAGGGAACCTATGAACTCGTAGAAATTCTGCGTGGAAAGTACGGAGAGAAGACTGCAATCATTTCCATTGGCCCAGCGGGAGAAATGAAGCTGACCAATTCAGGAGTATCGACATGCGACGTAGAAGGCAACTCGAGTCGTTACGCAGGTCGAGGCGGTCTGGGTGCTGTTATGGGTTCTAAGGGTTTGAAAGCCATCGTTGTTGGATCACCCAGTTATTTTAACGCTCCTGTGGCAGAGATTGACAGATTCCGAGAAGCTGCCAAAAAATTCGCCTCAATCCTAAAGGGGCATCCCGTTACCGGTCAGGGTCTGGCGGCTCTTGGCACTAACTTCGCCATGAACGTTATCAACGAAGCTGGGGCTTTGCCCACCCGTAATTTCCACTATGGCAGGTTTGAATACGCCAACGCCTTGGGAGGTGAGACCTTGGCCGAAGTTGCTGTGGAGCGTGGCGGATTGGCAACCCACACCTGTCATCCTGGCTGTGTTATGCGCTGTTCTAACTCATACCCCATGCCCGACGGCAAGGTGTGTTCTCCCATTGAATATGAGTCTGCCTGGGCTATGGGGCCCCACTGCGAGATTAAGGACTTGGACATTGTTGCTCGATTGAACTACATCTGCAATGACGTGGGACTTGACACCATTGACACCGGAGGGGCTCTAGGCGTGGCAATGGATGCAGGCATTATCCCTTGGGGCGATGGGCAGAAGGCTGTGGAACTTCTGGAAGAAGTGGGCAAAGGTACTCCCCTGGGTCGAATTATCGGCAACGGAGCATGCTTTACTGCTCAAGCTTTTGGGGTGGAGAGAGTGGCAGCGGTTAAGGGACAGCATATGCCTGGCTATGACCCCAGAAGCATCAAAGGGATAGGTGTTACCTATGCCACTTCACCTATGGGAGCAGACCATACAGCAGGGTACACCGTGGCGACCAACGTATTCAGACTTGGCGGGTTTGTCGACCCATTAAAAGCGGAAGGTCAAGTAGAATTGTCACGTAACTCTCAAATCAGTACTGCTCTGGTAGATTCAGCGGGGTTCTGCTTATTTGTTGGCATGTCCATGCTCGACGTTCCTGAGGAGTTGCCGACTATAGTAGAAATGATTAACGCCATGTATGGGACATCCCTTGATGAAGACGGAGCCCTTGCGATTGGTAGGCAGGTACTAAGAGAGGAACGAGCTTTTAACGAAAAGGCTGGTTTTTCCAATGCCCATGACCGTTTGCCCGAGTTCTTCAAAAATGATCAGCTTTCCCCTCATAATACCACTTTCGACGTTTCGGACGAGGATCTGGACAGCGTTTTTAATTTCTGACAGGTACATCCCAGGAGCCGTTTAAGCCGAACCCCTTACTTCTAAAAGACTGTAACGGGTGCGGCTTATTTAAGTCCTAAACAAGGATTCGAAGCTTCACGCATCGGAAACGGCGATGTGGGTCACCACTCAGGCGGTGCAGATCCACGGTGGCTATGGCTATACGCGCGACTATCCGGTGGAACGGATGATGCGGAACGGATGAAGTGGGACACAGGAACCGAGTGGATTAAAGCGGTAGGAGGAAGTGCATATGAATATCGTCGTGTGTATCAAACAGACCTTCGATACAGAAGCGAAAATCGTCTTGACCAAAGAAGGGAAGATCGATTCCAACGGGGTGAACCTGATCATCAATCCTTATGACGAATTTGCCCTTGAAGAAGGGATCCAACTGAAGGAAAAATTCGGCGGGGAAGTGACCGTCGTCAGCATGGGGACCAGCCGGGCTCAGGAGGCTTTGCGCACCGCCTTGGCTATGGGCGCCGATAAAGCCGTCTTGATTAGCGATCCCGCCTTGGAGCAAGCGGACGAGTGGATGGTAGCGGAAGCCTTGGCCAAAGCCGTCGAGCCGTTAAAGGCCGACATCATCCTCGCCGGTCGTGTTGCTATCGACGATGGATCAGCCCAAGTGGCCGTGCGGCTGGCGGAAAAACTGGGAATACCCTCGGTGAGCAGTGTGTTAAAGCTCGAAAGTGACGGCAGCACCGCTACAGCCACCCATGAGATCGATGGGGGCAGCGAAGTGATCGAAGTCGGCCTCCCGGCGGTTTTCACGGCCCAGAAGGGGTTAAACGAACCTCGCTATCCTTCCGTTGCCGGAATCATGAAAGCGAAGAAAAAAGAACTCAATACCTTCGCGCTCTCTGATCTGGGGCTATTGTCTTCCCAGGTCAGCGCGCGCTTCAGCATCGAGAAATATGCCTTGCCTTTGCCCCGCCAGGGTGGGCGCAAAATCCCCGGCGCTGCGGTCGAAGCCGCCCGGGAACTCGCGCGCCTTTTACGCGAAGAAGCAAAGGTCCTCTAGTCAGGCCGTTACAACGTATAGATTCTGATATGAACCGTGAAACGAGGGTGACTGGGTCGTGACAGGATCTCCGCTCAGAAAACGAAAACAGCGAGACGACGGTCGCGACTGCGTCTAGGCATGGAGCATCAGGTCCTCGCGACGGGATAAAAAGGAGAAAAGATCATATGCCAAAAGGAATTTGGATCATCGTCGAACAAAAGAATCACCAAATTCGCAAGGTTTCGCTAGAACTATTAAGCCAAGGCCGTAAACTCGCGGATCAAATCGAGGAGGAACTGACAGCCGTCATCGCGGGGGAAGGCATTGACAGCCTGGCTGCCCAAGCAGCGGCTTATGGCGCTGACACAGTGCTTCTCCTGGATGATGCCAAACTCGCCGAATACACCACCGGCGCCTATACCTCTGTGCTCAATGCTGTCATCCGCCAATATGAACCGCAGGCGGTGCTCATCGGCAACACGGCCAGCGGTAAGGACTTGGCACCGCGTCTGGCCCAGCGCTTGGGAGTCGGGCTTGCTTCCGACTGTACCGGCATAGAAGTGGATCCTGAGAAATTTCTCACCTTCAAACGCCCGATTTACGCCGGCAAGGCGTTTGCCTTTGTCACAGCAGTGAACCGTCCAATCCTGGCGACCCTTCGTCCCAACACCTTTCCCATCGTGGCGCCGGATGCATCCCGTACAGCAGAAGTTAGCGCAGGGAAAGTCAATATCGACCCTTCGGACCTGCGGGCGATCATCAAAGAAGTGGCCATCGCCGCCTCCCAGCGACCGGAGCTCACCGAAGCCAACATCATTGTCTCCGGTGGCCGGGGCATGAAAGGACCGGAGAATTACGTCATCCTGGAAGAACTGGCTGATGCGATCGGTGCGGCCGTCGGCGCCTCCCGGGCAGCGGTCGACTCCGGCTGGAAAGAGCAAAAATTCCAAGTTGGCCAGACAGGCAAAACGGTCTCCCCTACGCTCTATATCGCTTGTGGTATCAGCGGGGCCATCCAGCATCTTGCCGGCATGGGCTCCTCCAAATTCATCGTGGCTATCAACAAAGACCCGGAAGCCAACATATTTAACGTCGCAGATTACGGAATTGTGGGTGACCTGTTTGAAGTGGTTCCTCTTTTGACCCAGGAATTCAAGAAATTAGTCAACGAATAATACAGAAATTGATAACTCTTCGGACAATAATGCTTTGAGACGATGAACGATTTCACATGATGCGTAATATTTACGAATGATGAACACCTGAGTCTTTCAGTGATATGTCAAGACCCTATGTGAGTCAAATGTACATTAGTTCAATTGTCGGGGGTCAAAAAAGGCAACAAAAAAACATCTCATCCCCAAATGAGGTGGGAACAAGTTGCAAAAATGGGATCTAGATTATCGCAGTTCATGCTTATTATTCATTACTACCTGTTGCCATGTGGCACGTAGATTTGGTTGCTGCGTAGCGGGGCATCAAGCATGCGGACGAGTTTGCGTGCAGTGAGCACAAGAGTACGGCGATGATGAGGAGTCTTGCTTTCCGCGTATTTACGCTCATAGAAGGCTTTGTACTCCGGTTCTTTTTGTTAAACACTGTAAGCGGCCTGAACGAGATAACTGCGTAAATAGGTGTTTCCGGTTCCGGTTAAAGGGGTGTCATCCGCCGTGAAGTCACCAGACTGGTGAGAACGCCATGTCAATCCAGTAAACTTTGCTAAGGCTCCTTCATTCGGAAAACGGCGAATGTCTCCAATCTCGGTAATTATACCTGCTGAGAGAACCGGGCCAATACCGGGTATGGTAATAAAAGTATTCGGGAAATGCATGATTTCTGCATCATTTGCTTTGTCGATCGTCTTTACCTGCTTCTCTAAGGTATGCACGGTTTAATGCTTGTGGCCAGGATGAGGTTAAAGGGTTGTAAAAGGCTTCCTCGTAAGCGATGGGCCTTGCGGGCGGCTTCCTTCAACTCTCTGGCTGTGGCTTCCGGATCCTCGAAATGGCTTATCGCTTTCTCCATAAGGAAATCAATCAATTCTTCAAGCGGTCGAGCCGCAACCTTTTCTGGAGAAAAAACTCAAGTGTTAAGAATTCGGAAGTAGCGCCAAAAGTGCCGCTGAAGACTGCACCCTGGGCAAGTGTGCTAAACCTCAGGAACAAGTTAGTGATGAAATGGTTCTTTTCCCTTGAGATCATCTCAATCAAGTGACAACAAAAGTGTGTAGGCGCTGTAATGGCAAGTAGCGGAAATCGACCCAGGAACCCTCTGGTAAATGCTCAGCAATCACCCAGGCATCGACCCAGTCGTTCTTGGACGAGCCTGGATTCTCTGAGACCGTTGAATATCCCAGGTGCCGGTGATGAGTCACCAGAAAAGTGTCTTAGTGTACAGAAAGCCAGCTGTTTGCAAGCGCAAGAATCCTTAACGTATTTGTCAAAATGCTGGCACTAACCCTTTTATACGTTCAAAGGCTGTACTCATGCGGAATGCAACTCGCATAATCTGAGATACCTTCTTGATATCCCATGACCAGAATTATGGACATGTTTAGGCGGAGAAAATGCCAGGGCTTCTGATTGAAATAAAACCCAATCACCCAATCTTTTGCGTGTCCTGACGCTTTTCTAGAAGCTGCAAGATACACTCAACCGCTTGCTCTGCTGCCCGACCAGGAAGCGCTTGTTCCGCTGCCCGACGCATCCGTTCCAAGGCTTTCGGATGTTCCAGAAGATCGAAGATTATTTTTTCCAATTCTTCTTCACTCTTTGCAACCCGGCCTGCCCCAATGCCTTCCAGATAGATTGCGTTTTCCTCTTCCTGTCCAGGTATCGGCCTGAAAATGACCAAGGGCACCCGTTTCGTCAACGCCTCGGAAACCGTTAAGCCACCTGCTTTCGTAATAATAATGTCCGCAGCACTCATCAATTCCTCAACATTTTGTACAAATCCAAAACGCACAACAGGGTTCCTACTTTCCTCGATCACGGAGTCGAGAGATTTATAAAGTTTCTCATCTTGTCCACAAACGATGATACTTTGCACTGGGAAAGCCGTATCCGCTAGAACCTTGTAAATCCATTTTGTTCCATAAAGGACGCCATACGCTCCACCCATGACCAGAACCGTCGCACGCTTAGAACTCAAACCCAGCTTCTGCAATATTTCCTGCCGATCCAATTTCAATTCAAACTTCGGGCTTACTGGAATCCCCGTAATTCGAATCGAGCGAGAATCAATCCCTCGGGCCACCAACCCTTCGTAGACATTCTCACACCCTACAACGTACAGGTCAACCCCCGGATGGATCCATTGGCTGTGAACGGCATAGTCTGTCACAACAGTTACCAAAGGGACATTCAAAACTCCTTTCAGCCTTTGTTGCGCCAAAACCCCTGCAATGATCGGATAGGTACAAATCACGAGATCGGGTTGTAACGACTGAATGAATTTCACAAATTCACTGCGTCCTAAACCGTTCAAAAATCGTTGGAGTACGGAATCTGGTGGAATCTTTGACGTGCGGTAGTAAAATTTCCCCCATAGTTTCGGCGTATGCTTAATAAGCTCAATGTAGGTGTTCTTAACAACAGTGTTGAAGGTCTTACTGAGAAATTCCCCAAAATCCAAATGCGTAATATTAACGTTTGGGTCCTTGGCACGTAACGCCTCGATAACCGCTTCAGCCGCTCGCACATGCCCGGCCCCAAACGTCGCCGAAAAAATCAGCACACTCATTTGCTCCACGTACAAACCTCCTCGTTTCAAAATGGGCTCTCGGCATTCACCGAGTTAGAAGGGACAAGGGTTTCCCTGAACCACCTTATAGCATTCCTTTTATAGTGGAAGGATATTTGCTTTTTATCGAGACAAACTTGAAATTCGTGAATAATTAAATTTCCCATCTCTTTTTTGAAACTTCCGCTGTTTTCGCCCCCGAAATTCCGGAGAGGCTATTAAACCGTGCAGAAAGACGCTCGAATTCCCGTTCTGCGGATTGGATGATGTCCTGAATAATGCTTGCTGCGGGTTCAATACGTTTGACCGCTCCGACGATTTGACCAGCCATGATTGAACCGTTCTCTACATCCCCCTCCACCATGGCTAATCGTAATTTCCCTACACCCAGTTTCTCGAGTTCCTCAGCTGGCATCCCTTCCCGTTCATGTTGAACAATTTCACGGGTAAAGTGATTATCCAAACAACGAACCGGGTGACCCGTTGAACGTCCTGTCACAACAGTAGCACGATCTTTCGCTTTAATAATCTCATCCTTGATAAGCTGGGAAATGGTACATTCTTCCGCACACATAAAGCGTGTCCCCATTTGTACCCCTTCGGCTCCGAGGGCTAAAGCTGCCACCAGGCCTCGCCCATCCACGATCCCTCCGGCGGCAATGACCGGGATGTTAACGGCATCGGCCACTTGGGGAACTAGTGGGAAAGTTCCAATGTCCCCGATATGCCCGCCGGACTCCATTCCTTCGGCAATGAGTGCATCAACCCCAGCCTTTTCCAGCCGTCTGGCCAACGCGACAGAGGCCACCACTGGAATCACCTTCGTTCCAACTTTTTTGAGCAGGGGCACGTATTTCCCAGGATTCCCTGCCCCCGTCGTAATTACCGGGACACGTTCCTCCAAAATCACCTGCATGACTTCATCCACAAACGGGGACATCAACATGACGTTAACCCCGAAAGGATTTTTCGTGATCGCTTTCACTTTATGAATTTCCTGACGCAACCAGCCCGCAGGAGCCTGTCCTGAACCAATGATACCTAACCCGCCGCTTTCTGAGACCGCCGCGGCCAGTTCTCCGGTCGAAACCCAAGCCATTCCGCCTTGGAAAATTGGGTATTCAATCCCGATGAGGTCACAAATCTTTGTTTTTAGCATTCCTGCGTCCCTCTCTTTGCCCATTTCAAGACAGCCGCGCCCCACGTTAGACCGGCCCCAAAGCCGACCATGACTAACACATCCCCATAGGCTACTCGTCCAGCCCTTACAGCTTCATCCAAAGCCACAGGAATAGAAGCCGCAGACATGTTACCATAGCGGTCTAAATTTACGACTACCCTCTCCGGAGGAATTCTCAGACGTTTTACGGCAGCATCTATGATCCGAATATTAGCCTGATGGGGAACTAAAAGATCAACGTCTTCTTTACCTAAGCCCGCACTTTCCAAAGCCCGCAAGGCCGCCTCGCCCATAATCCTTACGGCAAACTTGTAAGTCTCGCTACCCGACATATGAATAGTATGCATTTTTTGTTCTAAGGTCTCCGCTGTCGGTGGATTTTTGGAACCGCCGGCTGGTACAAGTAATAACTCCCCCCCCGAACCGTCAGCCCCCAACTCAAAGCTCAAAAAGCCGTAGCCATCTTCAACCGGTTGAAGGATTGCGGCTCCAGCGCCATCGCCAAATAGGATACAAGTCGCTCGATCCTCCCAATTAAGCAATTTACTAAGAGTCTCCGCTCCGATAACTAAAGCTGTGCGGTACATACCTGTAGCAATAAATTGACTGGCAGTAGTCACCCCATAGAGAAACCCACTACACCCAGCTTCCAAACCAAAAGCCGCCGCCTTTTTAGCCCCTAAACGATCAGCTACTAAACAAGCAGTTGCCGGAAAAATATAGTCTGGAGTAACTGTTGTTACGATCACGAGATCCAACTCTTCAGGAGTTATCCCTGCATCGGCCATTGTCCGCAAAGCAGCTAGATAACAAAGTTCTGATACCGGCGTATCTTTCTTTACTATATGACGTTCCTTGATCCCCGTACGGCTGATAATCCATTCATTATTGGTATCGACCCTCTTTTCCAAATCCATATTGGTTAAGACATCTTCCGGAACATAAGAACCGGTTCCGACGATTCCGACTTGGCGCATTGTGTAAAACCTCTTTCCGCTATTTTTCTCCCAGCTACTAAACAGCTTGGTAATATCTCATTTTTGTTTATTAAAATCTGTGTCTAAACGTTCAATAGTGCAGGCTGCTATACACTCCTGAGCAACACAGATAGGGTTATAAATAGCTTTTCCCCTAGAACTCCCATGACAAATAATACTTATACCTTTTACGTCTAGTAAAGGTGCCCCGCCATACTCAGCATAATCCATAGTTTGCGCTATTTCTATTAAGCTAGGTTTTACATTACTTCTACTCCATCAGTCAATTGCTCCGCCCCTTTAATAACAATGCGATCACCTGCTTGCAATCCCTGAAGAACCACTGTTGATGCCTCATTTTTAAGGCCAATACGAAAAATAGTTCTCACTGTTTTCCCCTCTTTTACAACGATAACATAATCCTTGTCATCTCGATGGAGAAGGGCGGAGTTCGGGATTACCGGAGCGTCTGGACTTTGAATGGAAATTTCAGCCGAAGCCTTCATGCCTGCTTTTAAAATCCCTTCTGTATTATCCACTGTTACCTTGATGGGGAAAAACTGTCCTGTGGAAATCGAAATACTGCTCAAACGAGAAGGAAACTATCTTTCCTTGACAAAGATCGACATAAAGGACAGATGGATTAACCCATCAGCTTGTGAACACCAAGACAGGAATACTTGCTTAGAAGTTCATCTGTATTGATGAGGCGACAATGAGCGATGAAAAATCCATGTAGCCAATGGCTCCTCATGAATTTTATTTTCTGCTTCTCGCTCTCCAGCCTCGATACATTCACGGATTTTCCCGATATCAAAGGCCAATATATGCCCTACGTCCGGTCGGAACACTACATCGGCATATTGAAGACTGGCACGGCGTTGCTGCGTAGTCATAATAGTAAATGATCGGTAAACAACATCAAAAATGCTTCGGGGTTTTCGCTCTGCATGTTCCCTTTCCACATCGACGGCAAGGACAAGATCTAACCCCTCTGAGCGGACTAAATCTACGGGAAGATTATTCAAGACGCCGCCATCTACCAAAATCTTATCTTGAAAACTGACAGGAGTGAGAATTCCTGGAAACGCAGTAGTTGCTCGGATTGCTAAAACTAAGCTACCGGTATCGAAAACAACGATTTCTCCTTTTATTAAGTCAACGGAGACTGTACGGAAAGGAACATTCAGATCTTCTATTTGAATATCATACAAACCCCTTTGTTCTAAAAACTCAATTAATATACTGGCGATTTTTTCTCCTCTTAAGATCCCATTTTTGTTAAGTCTTATATCCATAAAACGATACGACGAAGTATTCAGTACAAACTCTTCAATATCCTCGATATCGATACCAGCCGCCACGAGTCCTCCAATGGCTCCTCCCATACTGGTACCAGCGATAAAGTCAACGGGTATCTCATATTTTTTTAGAGTTTTCAAAATACCAATGTGGGCCAACCCCCTAACAGCCCCGCCACCTAAAACCAATCCCACTCTCATAGTCATCTTCTCCCTGCCGTTTTTTTAGATTTTCTTTGATATAAGAACAAAGCGGAGATAATACTTAGCAAACCCAACACCGTGGAGACACCAAATGCATCCTGAAAAGCCGTTACAGAAGCTTGCTGTTGAAATAGATTCATAACTTCATTTACACTTAAGGTAAATTGAGCCAGAATATCCACCGCCAATTTTGGTATTCAACCAGGTAGCCCCTGATGGTGGGTCCTATTCTCGGTGCCAATAACAGAGGGATGCCCATCATTCCGGTTGCCAGGGGTAGTTCTTTCTTATCAAAGGTATTTTTGACAATTGATAAGGCTAACGGCATGATCATACCTCCGCCGATTGCCTGCAAAATTCGAAAAGAAATTAATGACTTAATGCTCCATGCTAGCGCACTTGAATTGGAACCCATTGTAAAAACAACAAGACTTATTAAATAAAGCTTTTTTATGCCAATGAGTATCTGCCCAATACGCTGTAATATGTTCAAATAGCCCAATCGTGACCATATATGCCGTAACGATATGTTGAGTGGAGTGAATATCTGTTCCGAAGTCTATCATAATTTTGGGAATGGCCACATTAACAACAGTCATGTCTAAAAGGTCCATGGATAGGCCCAAAGTGACGGCTATTAGAATAAGCCATTTCTGATATTTCATTGACATCGACTTTCTCCTTAATAAAATGTTCTACAGTTCTATATTTAAGTCAAATAACGATCATCATTGTAGGAATAGGACGATTGCTCTGGATTGTTTCTTAGCTGACACGAGGAAAAATCCCGATATCCGGAAATCGAAGCTCCGAGCGGCCCCTGAGTTTAAGCCAGAACTCCCCCACGGTGGCGACTTTATCCATGATACAAACCAAGAATCTTTCCCGGCTGCGGGGCCAGCGGGAAGTTAACGGCCACATATGGTTGAGAATGATGTCTTGTTCTTTCGTGGAAAGACAAAAACACCGTCCAGCGTTGTGACACGCGATACGGGGATGACGAAAGCCTTGCCAGTGCTTGCCATCCGACCGTGGCAAATGCCAGTCATAGAGGAAAAAATCGTGGAGAAGTGCTCCCCGCGTAGCGTTCCGGCTATCGAAAGAGGGTATGACCTTCGTTAATCGCTCTGAGCAAGTAAAGGTTAACCAAGCGACATGGAGGGAGTGATCTAAAATAGTGAAGGGTTTGTGGTGGGGAAAATTATTTAACTGCTGAAATTCGGGATGTTCTAGGATATCTTGTACTAGATATTGGAAAAGCAATGGGTTTACCTCAATCTCTATGCGGTGCTAATCTTACTTGTTTTGCCTTATAAGTCTTCGGCTTTGCCGTTTAACAAACTGTTCTGCCGCATCTTGTTTGGTTTGGAATAATGAAACGGTTTCATTCACCCTATGACGCAGCTTGGGATAGGTTGAAAGCAAACGGTGAAAAGGCTGAAACAAGAGCATCAAATGTTCATAACTCAGGTTCCCGCGATTTTGCCGAAAGGTAACAAAAATTTGTTTTAAACGATGCAAAAGGATGGTCGATTGGGTTATATCCCAGACAAAGTAGAGCATAAAAATGATGGCTAGAATAATTCTTGACGTTAAGGGTATTAGGAGTAAGTAATAATTAAATCGCGGGTGAATGAAATTCACAAAAATAAGTCCCAATATTCCCCAGAGCAGTGAATAGGGAAGGGCAACCCGTCCTTGAAAATTTAGCGGGGTGCCATGGTAATCCCAGAGTTGTAAGTGGAAAAAACGCTCTAGACATAGCCCTGTGACGTACTCTAAAGTTGTGCTCAAAACCACGAAATAAATGAATTTCCATTCCCAAGCCAGATTTAATGCCCACGGATCAGTAATCTCCACTAAGAGCGTAAAAGAACCATAGAGAGGCAGAAAGGGTCCTTTGAGAAAACCGGGATTAACGATCTGTTGTTGGGTGAGTGAACGGTATATAGTCTCCAGTATCCAACCTGCAAAAGCGTAAGAAGCAAAGGTAAGTACTGTATACGAGACGTAGTTAAGCCAAAGCAAATCGGTCATTAAATATTAACTCCTTAATGAGGACATAATAAAAAACATGACCAAGTTCCCCAAAAGACCCAAAAACAGCTTAAAAAATTCCCCGCTTGCAGGGGACACAGTTGCATTTTATGCCAGTTAGGCTTAAAATATACCCAAAAGACCCAAAAGGTGAATTTATAAATAACTATAACATTATTTTTAGGGCTGTCAAGATACGAAATTTGGCAAATTAAGCAGACAAGGAGAAAGAAATGGAATGGATTTAACGGAGAGGCGCAAGCAGTTCTTGCAACAGATTGTAAACCTTTATGAAAAAACCGGTTTGCCTGTCCATTATATTACCCTGGCCAATCTGATCGGAGTAAGTAAATGGACAGCTTATGATATGTTGAAAAAACTGGAGAAAAACGGTCTGCTTAAACGGGACTATACCATAACCCCCAATGAATTGGGGCGATCTATGATTGTTTTCATCCCAACTCCCAAAGCCGAGGAGCTTTTTGGTAAGAAGAGAACAACATTTTGTAGCCCAAGTGAGTTGAGCGCTAGTAAGAATTCGGTGTTAGGTTTACTTAAGGAGGTGCGGTCGTTTCGTCTCCAGCAAGCAGTCGATCTTTTTTTGGAGAAAATTGCTCATGTAAGTATCCAGGCAGAATTTTGTCTCTACATCCTCGGACTTTTGATTCTATATCTCAATGTACTCGGGAAAAAGCGGAAACAGATGATTGAGCACTTGATGAATGTTTCGAATCGCTCGGAAATACAATTGACTATGTTTGTCGGAATGGTGATGGGAACGGCTGTTCAAACCGTGGGTCATGAACTTGGGCCTGAAATTACTAAACTTATTGAAGTCTTTTTTAACTATCTTGACAATTTAAGTCTTGACGAACTAAAATTCCTTACCGACTTTGTCCAGGAAGCCATGGTTTAAATTGGTTATGTCTTAAATCAAATAATATTTTACAAGGAGGCGTTCTGAAAAAATGAAAGATTTGATTAAGAAAGGATTTGCTTTGAGTCTTGGACTGGTGCTTTTGAGCAGAGAACAAGTCGAAAAGTTCGTCACCCAGATGGTAAACAAAGGGGAGGTACCAGCTTCTGAGGCTAAAGAACTGGTTAACGAACTGATCGAGAAAGGGGAGGAACAGCAACGATTATTAGAGGATAAAATCCGGGAACAATTAAAAAAGTTGCTTATTGAGTTTAACATCGCTTCGAAAGAAGACCTCCAACAACTGGAACAGCGCCTGCAAAAGTTGGAGCAGCGGGACTAAGAAGTAAGGAGTCTGAATGAATCAGGCTCCTTGTTAATAGTAAGGGGCGCTCAGCATGTTAGGTAAGAAGATACGTCATCTCGGCCGCTATCATGAAGTTGCCAGAGTTTTTGCTAAACATGGACTTGGGTTTATTGTCCAGGATTTAGGGTTATTAAATACCTTGTCCCTGCCCAAACGACTGTTTACTCATGAAGAGGCACTGGATTCAAAATCGCTCGGGGAGCGAATTAGGCGAGTAATCGAGGATCTGGGACCCACGTTTATAAAGATGGGGCAAATCGCCAGTACTCGTCCGGATCTGATTCCGGAAAATATTATTCTTGAAATGGAAAAACTCCAAGACCGAGTAGGCCCTTTCCCCTATGAAAAGGTGCAAGAAATAATTCAAGAAGAAATCGGATTACCGGTGCATGAGATTTTTGCTGAGTTTAGTGAGAACCCGTTGGCAGCGGCATCCATCGGGCAGGTGCACCGGGCAGTTCTTAAAACGGGGGAAGCGGTTGCCGTAAAGATTCAACGTCCACAAATAACAAAAGTGATCGAAACTGATTTGGAAATTCTTTTGAATTTGGCAGCTGTTGCCGAACAAAAGCTGCCATGGGCGAAACTATACCGGGTCCGAGACATTATCGAGGAATTCGCCAAGTCGCTGTTAGCAGAGCTCGATTATTTGACGGAAGGCCATAATGCAGAGAAAATAGCGAAACAGTTTATCGATCAGCCTCTGATCCATATTCCCAAAGTATATTGGCACCATTCTACAAAAAAGGTTTTAACTATGGAATATGTTCATGGTATCAAACTCAATGAACATCAACAATTAAGCGATTCTGGATACAACCGCAAGGATATTGCCAAAAAAATCATCGGAGCGATATTCCATCAGATTTTGGAAGAAGGATTTTTTCATGGTGATCCCCATCCGGGGAATATCCTGATCATGCCGGGTGAAGTTATTGCTTTTCTCGATTTCGGCATGGTTGGTCGGCTTACACTGGAAATGAAATATCATTTTGCCTCATTAGTGATTGCTATGATTCGTAAAAACACGGATACCATGATCAAAGCTGTTCTGAAAATGGGTCTTGTCCCCAGTGATGTTAACATGCCTCTACTTCACCAAGACATTGACAGCTTAAAGAACAAATATTTGGACATCCCCTTAAGCCAAGTAAGTTTGGGCAAGGCTGTCAACGAGCTATTTTCCATAGCCTTTAAACACCGGATCCGGATTCCAGCGGATCTCACTCTTTTAGGAAAATCCCTCCTCACTTTAGAGGGTGTGATAACAAAGCTTGATCCGGAGCTCAGTATTATCGATGTAGCACAACCCTTCGGGACCAAGCTATTAAAAGAACGCTACCAGATTAGTACAGTTATTAAGAGGTTTTTCGGAACATTCTCAGAATACAATGATCTTTTATTGGATTTACCCAAACAAGCTAAAGTTTTGATTACTAACTTGCAACAGGGGAAATTGACAGGCAACTGTTCTTTGGGGGTTTCCTATTATCGAATTGGGCTTCGGCTTTATCTGCTTAATGTTATCCTATTTGCTTTTTTCAATTTTCCGAACAGGTAGATTTTAAAAGCCACTTTCTTGTATTTAAAACATCCTATTGTTTTGTACATTTGGTCGATGATTAAAAAGAGATAACCAGGGTTGGATCAGAAATTTCTTCTGGTTCAAACCTGGTTAGTTTTACTCCGTCTTGATTAAGAAATTTGCTTTTTATGAGCCCTTACCCTCGGATTTTTAAACCCCGTCAGTTTTTTTATCCGGTTCTCCTGTAGTAGCTGATTTGAATTCTGTAATTCCGTTTCCTAACGCTTTTCCGAGTTCAGGCAGTTTTCCGGGACCAAAAATGATTAAGGCAATAACTAAGATAATGATTAAAGCAGTTGGCGTCATAAAACCAAATGTTATCTGCATAGTTTATCCTTTCTCCTAGAGTTCAGCTTGTCTAAACAATTCGGGGCTCTTAACATGTTCTGAACAGTTACATCACCCAACATCATCAGTTGTTCTAAGACAAACTCTTTGAATGATTGGCTTATTGCCAATACCACTACACCTACTCTGTCGCTCAAACGGCCAAAGAACCGGCTGTTTTTTTTAATTGGTTGATGCGTTCAGTCTCGATTTTGA
>Ga0255336_100760_pt1 | contig 37331 bp, 26 predicted proteins | sample MeOH1_35cm_T3_17_FD_189102 | JGI IMG/M metagenome (GOLD analysis project Ga0255336, IMG submission 189102) | Sandy soil microbial communities from University of British Columbia, Vancouver, Canada - MeOH1_35cm_T3_179 | ecosystem: Engineered > Artificial ecosystem > Sand microcosm > Unclassified ...
TAGCAACCGGCGCCGAGCCCCCGGCAGAGCTGTCGATAAAAGAGACGACTCCCATCGCGTCGCTCTGCGAGGTAACCATCGCGGTTAGATGACCGGAGCCATAAGAGATCTCAACCGGTCCCGTGATCGCCAGAGAAGATGGAACAGACGTTCCAAGCCCGGCGATTGTCTGCAACGAAGAGGGTGTAATCTGGCGAACTCTCTGGTTGCCTGAATCTGCAATTGTGACGAGACCGCTCGGCGAGACTGCCGTGGAGCGAGGATTGTCGAGAGCTGCTGAAGCAGGCGCAGCACCATCACCGCTAAAACCCTGCGTCCCATCTCCTGCAACAGTAGTGATGATTCCAGAGATGGCGTCGACGCGGCGTACGCGATGATTCGCCCTGTCGGCGAAATAAAGATTCCCTGCGGCATCGACGGAGAGTCCCTGCGGCAGCGCAAGCCTTGCGGAGGGAGCGGCGCTGGAGTCTCCCGCATACCCAAAGACACCATTACCAGCCACCGTCGTAATTGTTCCTGTAAGAGCATCGATGCGGCGAACACGCTGATTGTGCGTATCGGCGAGATAAAGATTTCCGTTTGCATCAACCGCCAAACCCTGCGGAGAGTCCAGCAGAGCCGAGATCGCCTGCGCATTGTCGCCTTCATAACCCTGCGTCCCTGCACCGGCGACCGTGGTTATGTTCTTCGTCACGGCATCGATCTTCCGGATGCGATGGCTTGCTGCATCGGCGATGAAGAGGTCTCCTTCGCCATCAAGCGCAATCGCCACAGGACGATCAAGTGTGGCAGAGGCGGCGAGACCATTGTCGCCCGCAGAACCAGCAGTTGAATTGCCTGCAATCGTACGAATGATGCCGCTGGCCAGATCGACCTCGCGGATTCGGTGGTTATGCGTATCGGCGATATAGAGATTCGCTGCATCGACGGCGATTCCCTGGGGAGAATCCAGCAGCGCTGAGGTCGCAGCCTCGTTATCGCCCTCGTACCCCTGCACTCCGGTGCCTGCAACGGTGGTGATGTGCCCTGCGGGATCCACCTTGCGAACGACGTGGTTCGCAGTCTCTGCGATGTAGAGATTTCCCTGCGAGTCGTATGCTATCGCTGAAGGAAGCAGAAGCGGCAGGCTGGTCGCAAGCGTCTGCGCCCCAACCGCAATGGGTAACAGAACCATCAGCCAGAGATATCTCCGGAGATGGAAGATCAGAGGAAGGTGTGGGTAAAAATTGCTCGGCGAACCCATGTGTCTTCATCGCTGAGATTACACGATGAAGACACCATTCCGTGTTGCATTTCGGATCATCTGAGGCAACGAAGCACCTCAGGGAATGAGCAGAAGTTTTCCGGTCGTCTTGCGTCCTTCGAGATCCTGATGTGCGTGGGCGGCGTCCGTAAGCGGGTAGATGTGCTCGATACGCAGCTTGAGCGTACCGTCGGCAACCGAGCCCAGGACATCACCGGCACGGTGTTCCAGCTCCTCGCGGGTGGCCGTGTAGTCCTTCAGGGTTGGACGCGTTACGTAGAGGGAACCCTGCGAAAGTCGAATGAGGTCGAAGGGAGGAACGGCTCCACTGGAGCCTCCGAAGAGGACCATCGTACCGCGAGGACGAAGCACAGAGAGCGACTGCTCGAAGGTGGTCTTGCCGACGGAGTCGTAGACGGCATGGAGACCGGGCCCTGAGGCCAGCTTTTTAACTGCTGCGGCGAAGTCTTCGTGCGTGTAGAGAATGACTTCATCGGCTCCGGCAGCACGGGAGAGCTCCGCCTTCTCCTCGTTAGAGACGGTCGTGAAGACACGCGCGCCGAGAGACTTGGCGATCTGGGTAAGCAGAAGACCGACTCCGCCCGCACCGGCGTGAATAAGAACCTCGTCCCCGGGACGAATGGCGTAGGTAGAGTGAGCCAGATAATGCGCGGTCATTCCCTGCAGCATGGCGGCAGCAGCCTGCTGCGAAGTCACCGCGTCGGGAATGTGCACAAGCCTTGAGACAGGTGTGACGGCAAGCTGCGCGTAGGTTCCGGGAATAGAACACCAGGCAACGCGGTCGCCGACCTTGAACTCCGAAGAGACCTCAGACCCCAGCGCAACGATGATGCCTGCTGCCTCCTGGCCAAGGGTATAGGGCAAGGGAGCAGGATAACGCCCTTCTCGGAGGTAAACGTCGATGAAGTTGACGCCGGAAGCCTCGATACGGACGAGCGCTTCAGAGGGGCCGGGAGTAGGTGTGGGAAGGTCGCTGAGGGTGAGCGCCTCAGGACCGCCAGGCTTGAGTATCCGAATAGCGTGCATATTGTTTGGATGCTATCGAACAATGTTTGTTGCAAGGAAGCAGCAGAATAGAGAGACTTTAGCAACTATACTCGTCCCCCAAAATACCAACGACGCGGATCTCTTGTTCAACGGAGGAAGAGATGTCCAAACCGGGCGACTTCTCATTTTGCGATTCTGGAGGGGTTCTGTATCGCCGTCAGTATCTTCTCTTTCCTGCGGTTTTGCGATCTGCGCTGGAAGGCCGTCCAGCAGACATACCGCTTCTTCATCGCGCTTGAGCGCATTGGACCGCTTCCTTCTGCCCCGGAGGCAGCGGCGGTGAACGAGGACATCGATGCCTTAAGTGCGGTCGTTGGTCGTCGCGGTCGGTCCGTTTTTCTTGACCGATTCGATTCCCTTCTCCCGTGCTCCATCCGAGGTGTACATCTCGCTGCGGCCGATAATCTCGTGGTTTCTCGCCTTCAACACGAAGTATGGCTGCGAGGACGTAGACACCTTGCGCTCAAACTGTTCATCGTGGGGAGAGTTCGTTCTGACGGATTCGATGCCATCGAGCGCAGCCTGCCTGGAAGAGTACGTCTCGCTGGTCAGGATGATCTCGCCGTTGGCGGCCTTCAGGTTGAAGAGGAACTGGTTATTCGCTGCAGACTTCAACTCATAGTGAGCTGACATGCATACCTCCGAGCCTTGATGTTCAGATACGGGCGAAGCAACAGCTGAAATCCGCCAACACTTTACCTGAAAGCCGAGGGAAAAACTTCATTTATATAGGTTTGCTCAGAAGAGATGCTCTTTACTGCAGCAGGCTCTCCTCAGAGCGAAGCCGGAGGATGCGGTCGACTGCATACGGAGCCCGATGCGAGGCGGTATGGAAGTGCCGCACCTGAAGCTCTCCAAGCAGACCGATACCGATCATCTGAACACCGGCGAGGATCAGTACCCCCGCGACGACGAAGATCGGACCGTGCAGGTCCATAACGTGTTGTCCAGTCAACAGCTTCAGAATCAACAGCCAGGCAGCGAGACCGAAGCCGGTGAAGGCGCTGAGGGCGCCGATGGTTCCGAAGAAGTGCAAGGGCCGCGTCATGTATTTGAGCAGAAAGCGGATCGTGAGCAGGTCGAAGAAGACCCGGAAAGTACGTGAGATACCGTAGTGGCTCTTGCCGAACTGGCGGCTGGGGTTGGAGATGGGAATCTCGCAGATGCTGGCGCCGTACCAGGAGGCCAGCGCCGGAATGAAGCGGTGCATCTCGCCGTAGAGCGGAATGTTGTGGATAACCTCTCGGCGGTAAGCCTTGAAGGTGGTTCCGAAGTCATGGATGTTGACTCCGCTCAGGGTCGCCATAAGCCAGTTGGCAGCCCGTGAAGGAATGCGGCGCATGATGAAGTTGTCGCCGCGCTGGGCGCGCCATCCGCTGACGACGTCGTATCCCTCTTCGAGCTTCGAAAGGAAGTTGGGAATCTCGTCGGGAGAGTGCTGAAGGTCGCCATCCATGGCCAGAATGAAGTCGCCCTGCGCATGGTCGAAGCCGGCAGCCAGAGCAGAGGTCTGGCCGAAGTTGCGGCGCAGCTTGATGACCAGGACGCGCGAGTCGACCGCGGCGATCTCTTCGAGCAGTCGGTAGGTTCGGTCGCGCGAGCCGTCATCGACGAAGACCAGCTCAAAGGTCTCCCCGATGTGTTCCATCACCGCTTTGAGACGGTCATAGAGGGTCGTGACATTGTCTTCTTCGTTATGAAACGGAACGACGATGGAATATTTCGGCACCTCTTCATGATACTCCCGAATGTGACCATGATGACGAAATAGTAAATGGGCGGATCCGGATTTTTGTCTGAAGCCAGAAGGGCCGGTCTGGGGTTCAGGCTTTGCGTAAAAATGCCCACCGGTGCAATTGGGGTGCACCGGTGGCATTTACTTTGTCGCCAGAACGGATGATTTATGGCGCTATCGGCGAAATACAGGGATTCTTCGCCTTCGGCTCAGGATGACGGCGGCTACGCGAGGACTCATGCACTACGGCTGAAGAGCCGGTTAGCCGTTGCGGAACATCTGTTTGATGCCACGCAGCGCCTGCCGAGTTCGCTCCTCGTTTTCGATCAGCGAGAAGCGGACATGGCCGTCGCCGTGCTCTCCGAAACCTACGCCGGGGCTGACCGCAACCTTGGCCTCATTGAGCAGCTTCTTCGAGAACTCAATGGAGCCGAGCGAGCGGTATTGCTCGGGAATCTTAGCCCAGGCAAACATCGTGGCCTTCGGAAGCTCCACCGGCCAGCCTAGCTTGTTCAGACCCGGGACCAGAACGTCGCGGCGAGCTTTATAGGTAGCGCAGATCTCCTTCACACAATCCTGTGGGCCTTCGAGCGCGGCAATGGACGCGACCTGAATGGGAGTGAAGGTGCCGTAGTCGAAGTAGCTCTTGATGCGTCCGAGCGCGGCGACCAGCTTCTTGTTGCCGACCATGAAGCCGACACGCCAGCCGGGCATGTTGTAGCTCTTCGAGAGAGTGAAGAACTCGACGGCAATATCTTTCGCGCCGGGGACTTCGAGGATGCTGGGGGCGCGGTAACCGTCGAAGACGATATCGGCGTAGGCGAGGTCGTGGACGATGTAGATGCCAAGCTCGCGGCAGAGCGCAACGACCCGCTCAAAGAAGGGCAGCTCGACACACTGCGTCGTCGGGTTCGCCGGAAAGTTAAGGATGAGAATCTTCGGGCGTGGCTCCATGCGCGGAAGCTCGTGTTCCAGACGAGCAAGAAACTCGTCAGGCGTGGCATCGGCGATAGGAATGCTCTGCACACGGGCACCCGCGATGACGGGGCCGAAGATGTGGATAGGATAGCTGGGGTTCGGCACCGCAACGGTATCGGCATCGTCGAGCACGGCGAGACAGAGGTGCGCTATGCCCTCCTTGGAGCCGATAGTGACGATCGCCTCGGTCTCGGGGTCGATATCGACGTTGTAGCGCGTCTTGTACCAGTTGGAGATGGCACGCCGCAGACGCGGAATTCCGCGCGAGAGCGAGTAGCGGTGCGTCTGGGTCTTCTGCGCCGCCTCGATCAGCTTGTCTACGATTGCCTTGGGTGTAGCACCATCGGGATTTCCCATCCCGAAGTCGATAATGTCCTCGCCCCGCTTGCGCGCCGCTGCCTTCAGTTCGCTGGTGATGTTGAATACATACGCAGGGAGCCGGGTCAGTCTTCTAAACTCTTCCATGGTCTTACCGCTTTGCCTCTCAATTCAATGATGACATCACAATAGGGCCGCTAAGATGCGCAGCCGAAGGAAATCCACTCACGCTACTTTGCAGTAACGACTACCTGCACCGGAAGGCTCTTAGGCGGATAGCACGCCGCGTTGTCGCAAGCCTGATAGTGCAGAACGCCGTTGAGGGTATAGGAGCCCGCCTGGGCCACGACCGGAACCTTCACCATGAACGCTCCGGTGTAGACGTCGAGCTTCTCTCCGGGCTGAAAGCTGAAGCTGTACGCCGTACCCGCGGGATACTCGGCAGCTGCGGCCTTCACACCCTCCGCAGGCTGCAGAGTGAGATTGGTCGGAATCAGCAGTTCCGACTTCGGCGTGTGCGAGTTCACATGGAAGCCATCGTTCACATGAAAGCGCAGCTCGAGGACGCTCTTCTTCCCCGCCGCCACAACCTGCTCATCCGCCGCATAGACGATGTACTGCTTCGATCTCGCAGTTGACGTAGAGAGAGTTCCCTGCTGGGCAACGGCCAGTCCAGAGCAAAGCAGGACTGCAGCCGCAAGGCGCCGCATCACAGCCCACCAGCCGGAGTTGTTCCTCCCGAGGCGATCGTCTTCTTGATGTTCGCCTCGATCTGCTCCTTCGGTCCAAGACCGGCGGTCTGCTCGACGATGACGCCATTGCGGTCGACGTAGAACGACATCGGCAGCACATCAAGTCCACCGTAGGCGGTCTGAACCTTTCCATCGGTCAGCAGAATGGGATAGGTCACACCAGCCTTCTGCGCGGTCTTCGAAATGAGATCTTTGCCCGCGTCAGCGTCGTCGGTAAGGCCCAGAATCTCAAAGCCCTGAGCGGCATACTGCTTGCGAAACTCCTCAAACCAGGGCATCTCCACCTTGCAGGGACCGCACCACGTAGCCCAGAAGTTCACCAGCACGGGACGTCCCTTGTAGTCGGCGAGGGAGACCTTCTTGCCTTCGAGATTGGTCAGGACGAACGCCGGAGCCTTCTTGCCGCGCATCTTGGGAGCGAACTCGTCGCCGCCCTCGGTCGCCGCCTCTCCCTGCTTCTGGGGAATCAGAACGACCTGGTTCTCGCGCGCCTTCTGCATCGCCAGCTTCCGCTCGCGCAGGTTATGCCATCCTGCCCACAGCAGCAGCGCAACTCCCAAAACCATCACACCAAGAACCAACGCTCGACGCATCACGTCCCAATTCCTTTCGCCTGCGCTGTGCGCAGAACCCATCCCCGCCATAATGCAGGGCAATTCTATTTAGTTTAGACGGAAAGAGGCTCTAAGCGCTTCCGGACCTCGCGGACAAGTCTGCTAGCATCGGGAAGGTTCAAGAACGATGTCCGACGCTCCCCTCACCCAACGAGACCATACGCTGCCCTCGGAGTTTGTCCGTATCGAGGCCCGCGCCCTGCTCGAACTCTCGCTTCGGCTCGATGGCCCGATGCTGCCGGCATTTACCCAGGCTGTCGATCTTCTGCTGGAGGCCGTCGCCCGGCAGAACCGCGTTATCGTCACCGGCATCGGAAAGAGCGGCATCATCGCCCGCAAGATCGCCGCCACTCTGCGCTCCACCGGAACCCCGGCCCACTACCTGCACCCGGCAGACGCCATCCACGGCGACCTGGGCATGCTCTCACACGGCGACACCGTAGTCGCGCTCTCAGCCAGCGGAGAGACCGAGGAGCTGCTGCGCCTGCTTCCTCTGCTGAAACGCCTTGCGGACAAGCTGATTACCCTCTGCGGAAACCAGACATCGACCCTCGCTCTGGCCAGCGACGTCATTCTCGATTCGAGCGTGTCCAGCGAGGCCTGTCCGCACAATCTCGCGCCCACGGCGTCAACCACAGTGATGCTCGCTCTCGGTGACGCCCTCGCGCTCGAGGTCAGCCGCCGTCGCGGATGGAGACCGGAAGATTTCGCGGAGCTGCACCCCGGAGGAAGGCTCGGCAAGCGGCTGGCTCGCGTAGGCGAGCTGATGCACGCGAGCGATGCGATGCCCCAGGTGCTGGCGTCCACCCCCATGCCGCAGGTGATCTACGAGATGTCGCGCAAGAAGCTGGGCATGACGACGGTATTGGATGAAGGCGGCCAGTTGCTCGGCATGATCTCCGACGGCGACCTGCGCCGCCTGCTCGAACGCGATGGCGGACGTGCTCTCGACCACACCGCCGGGGAGATCATGAATCCGCATCCCGTCACCATCGAGACCGGAGCCTTCGCCTCCTCGGCGCTGGCCCTGATGGAAGAGAAGAAGATTACCTCGCTGATCGTCACCGGTCCTGGGGAACGCGCCGAGGGCGTTCTACATCTGCACGATCTGTGGACGCTGGAACTGATCTGAGCTGTATGGATGAGTCGACACAGCCTGTAATGCCCCTCGAACCGGGTTTTCTCGGCGAAGAGGAGTTCGAACTCGAGCTGATTCGCTTCGAGATCCATCCTGCCCACCACGTCCCCACCTATCAGTTCCACATGGTTCATCGGGAGACACGGGAGATGCTTGGCAATACTCGCCTCAGCCTGGGATCGACGCCGCACCTCGAGCTTTATGCAGGCCACATCGGCTATGGCGTCCTGCCGCCGCATCGCGGACATCACTACGCCGCACGCTCGGTCCGGTTGCTTCTGCCGCTTGCCCGGCGGCTTGGAATCGACCCTCTGTGGATCACCTGCGACCCGGAGAATCTGGCCTCGCGAAGGACATTGGAGCTCGCGGGAGCGGAGTTCGTCGAAATCGTCGATGTGCCTGAGGATTGCATCATTCACCGCAAGGGGCATCCGCGAAAGTGCAGGTACCGGCTCTCCTCTCAGCCGTAGGAGCAACACAGTTTCCGCCCGGAAGTTAGAATAGAACGATAACTTGAAGTGCTCGTTTCAGGAGCCGGAAGGTCACACAGAACGCATGCATCGCTGGTCGCAACTTTTTATCCCAACCCTTCGTGAAGCCCCCGCAGACGCTGAGGTCGCCAGCCACAAGCTGCTTCTTCGCGCAGGCTACGTTCGCCAGCTCGGCGCCGGTATCTACAGCTATCTCCTCCTCGGAAACCGCTCGATCAACAAGATCGTCGGCATCGTCCGCGAGGAGATGGACAAGATCGGGCAGGAGTTCCTGCTGCCTGCGCTGAACCCTCGCGAGATCTGGGAGGAGTCGGGACGCTGGTCCGTCATGGGCGACAACATGTTCCGCCTGAAGGACCGCAAGGGAGCCGACCTGTGCCTCGGCATGACCCACGAAGAGGTGATGACCTCGATCGCTCGCAACGAGCTGCGCAGCTATAAACAGCTTCCCCAGATCTGGTACCAGATCCAGACCAAGTTCCGCGACGAGCCGCGCCCGAAGGCGGGCCTGCTGCGTGTGCGCCAGTTCATCATGAAGGACGCCTACTCGTTCGACATCGACGAAGCCGGACTGGACGAGAGCTACAACAAGCACGACAAGACCTACCGCGCCATCTTCACGCGCTGCGGCCTTGAGTTCATCGCAGTCGAGGCGGATTCAGGCGCGATGGGAGGCTCAGCCTCGCAGGAGTTCATGGTCTACACCGACGCGGGCGAAGACCTGATCGCCAGCTCGGCCTCCGGCTACGCCGCGAACATCGAGAAGGCCACCAGCCGTCTTAAGCCGGTCGAAGACCTCGCCCCGACCGGCGACGGTCAACCCGAGTTGGTTCACACGCCGGGGCAGCGGACCATCGAAGAAGTGGGTGACTTCCTCAAGCTGAAGCCGCAGCACCAGATGAAGACGATGGCCTACATGGCCGCTCTTCCCGAGGCCGATCACGCCAAGCTGGGCGCTCTGCGTCCGGTGGTGGTCTTCCTTCGCGGCGACCACTCGCTGAACGAGGCCAAGCTCTCCGCGCTGGCCGGGGGCGAGATTCGCCCGATGACCCCGGAGGAGATCGTCGAAGTCTTCAAGGCTCCCGCAGGATATCTCGGCCCCATCGGAGTCGAGGCGGCACCGCACCCGAAGAAGCCGGGAACGCTGGTCATTCTCGACAAGGCTCTCGAAGGCCGCACCAACCTGATCGCCGGAGCGAACAAAGAGGAGTACCACCTTCGCAACGTAACCCCGACGCGCGACTTCAAGCCGACGCTGGTCGCGGATGTCCGCAGTGTCATCGAGGGTGAACCCGATCCCGTCGACGGCTCTCCACTGCGCATCGGCAAGGCGGTCGAGATCGGCCACATCTTCAAGCTCGGGTTCAAGTACACGAAGTCGATGGGCGCGAGCGTCCTCAACCGCGACGGCAAGGAGATCACGCCGATCATGGGAAGTTACGGCATCGGCATCGAGCGCATCCTGACCGCGGCCATCGAAAGCTCGGCAGCAGCCAACGACGGAGCGGCCTTTGCGCTGCATCCGGCGATTGCTCCCTTCCAGGTGGTGGTGACGATCACGAACACCGCCGACGCCGCTCTTCAGGCGGCAGGAGAGAAGGTCGCCGCCGATCTGACCGCAGCCGGGCTCGACGTCCTGCTGGACGACCGTGACGAGCGCGCCGGGGTGAAGTTCAAGGACGCCGACCTGATCGGTATCCCCTATCGAATCAATATTGGACGCGGAGTTGCTGAGGGCAAGGTTGAATTTCTCGACCGCCTCAATCGGCACACGCAAGAAATTGCACTCGAGCAGATCGTTACCGTAGTAGCCGATCAGATAACATCCGCCTTGCAACCTTTGCTCCCCGCTTCTGCCGTCAAAGCGTCTTAAGAAAGAGTCCTTTGCCAGTCAAACTCAAATACGGCAGCAGCAAATCCAGCGGCGGACAATCGAGCATCATCGAGCGGCTTCATCTGGACAACCGGTTTGTACGGTATCTCCTGGTAGCCGCTCTCGGCTGCCTCGTGGTATCGATCGCCACCCTCGGCTACTTCTACTTCAAGTACGAGCGCGTAGTCGACGACCGTCTGGCCAAGGGCCCGATGTTCGCCAGCGTCTCGCAGATCTACGCCGCGCCGCGCGAGGTTCGCGGAGGCCAGAAGCTTTCGGCCTCGACGATTGCGGCGGAGCTTCGGAGAGCTGGCTACAACAGCAATACCCAGCTGGGAACCTTCCAGCTCAACGGCGACAGCATCTTCATCAAGCCGGGGCCGCAGAGTTACCACACCACCGACGGCGCAACCATCTCCGCGCCAGGTGGTGTCGTCGATAAGATCACAGCCGAGAACGGTGCGGCCCTGAGCGCCTACGAGCTGGAGCCGCAGCTCATCACTGCGCTCTCCGAGGAGAGCAGCCGCACCAAGCGCCGCCTGATCGCCTACAAGGACATTCCCCCGCGCATGGTGCAGGCCGTTACTGCCATCGAAGATCGCAACTTCTTCGAGCACAGCGGCGTGAACTTTCTCCGCATCGCCAAGTGCGGCATTCAGGACCTGACCAGCGGACGTAAACGCTGCGGCGGTTCCACCATCACCATGCAGCTTGCGCGCGGCTTCTTCCTCTCTCCGGAGAAGCGTCTGAAGCGCAAGATGATCGAGATCCTCATCACCTTCCAGCTCGAATCGCGCTTTTCCAAGCAGCAGATCTTCGAGATGTATGCCAACCAGATCAACCTGGGGCATCGCGGTAGTTACGACATCAATGGCTTCGGCGAGGCCTCGCAGGCTTTCTTCGGCAAGGACATGAAACAGCTGGACACAGCGGAGTGCGCTCTGCTGGCGGGCATAATTCAAAGCCCGAGCCGCCTGAATCCCTATCGCCATCCTGAGCGCGCCATCGCCCGCCGCAACGTCGTGCTCGATTCGATGGTGGAGACCGGCGCGATCACTGCGAGCGAGGCCACCCGCGCCAAGGCCGAGCCTCTTCGCCTGACCGCGCCCAACGTCGATGCCAGCGAAGCTCCCTACTTCGTCGACCTGGTTCACGATCAGCTGGTGCAGCGCATCAGCGATCAGGATCTCGCCCACCAGAGTCTTCGCATCTATACCTCACTCGATCCCGAGTTGCAGAGCGCGGCCTCCGAGGCGGTCGAGATCGGCATGAAGAATGTCGATGAGATCGTCCGCAGACAGCACGCCAAGAGCACCGCTCCCTTTACTTATCCGCAGGTCGCTCTGATTGCTCTGAATCCGCACACGGGCCAGATCCTCGCCCTGGTCGGCGGACGCAACTATGCGGCATCGCAGCTCAACCATGCTGTCGCCAAGCGCCCCACCGGGTCGATCTTCAAGCCCTTCGTGTACGCCGCGGCCTTCAACTCCAGTCTCAATGGAACTTCGTTGGGAGATTCCGGTGTCTTCTCTGCCGTCACCCACCTCAACGACACCCAGACGACCTTCACCTTCGATAACGGACGCCAGACCTATACGCCCAACAACTACAAGGGCGATTTTCGTGGCGACGTCATCGCCTCCTACGCTCTGGCGCACTCGCTGAATAATGCAACGATCTCACTCGGCCAACAGGTCGGCTTTGAGAACGTCGCAGCGCTGGCTCGCGCATCCGGCATCACTGCTGCGCGAGGAACGCCTTCAGTCTCGCTCGGTGCCTATGCCGCCACGCCGATCGATATGGCGGGAGCTTACACGGTCTTCGCAAACGGCGGCGTTCATCTGAAGCCCTGGATGCTTGCCTCGGTTCGCAACACCAACGGCGATATCGTCTCCGACTACTCGCCCGAGGCCAAGCAGGTAATGGACCCACGCGCAGCCTACCTCACGCAGTCTCTGCTGGAGGGCGTGATCAACTACGGCTCTGCAGCCGGCGTACGCGGACGCGGTTTTACTGCCCCCGCAGCGGGCAAGACCGGAACCAGCCACGACGCATGGTTCGCGGGCTACACCTCGAACCTGATCTGCATCGTCTGGGTGGGCAACGACGACTACACCGACGTCAAGATCGAAGGCGCTCACGCAGCCGCGCCGATCTGGGCGGAGTTCATGAATCGCGCCGTCAAGCTGCCGCAGTATTCCGACGTCAAGTCCTTCTCTCCCCCCGAGGGAGTAACGGTCGCGCGTATCAATCGCGACTCCGGCCTGCTGTCTGATTCGTCCTGCCCGGATCACACGATCAACGTCGCGTTCCTCGACGGCACGGTTCCTACGGGCAGCTGCTCGCAGATGAACGAGAACCCGCAGAACTTCTTCCAGAAGCTCTTCGGGCTGGGTGGTCATCCCGCGGCACAGGTATCGCCTGAGGGAGCTCCGGCCTCTGCTCCACCCTCCGGCACACCACCGCAACAGCATCCCGCGCCCGTCAACGTCCCCCTAAGCGCTCAACCGCAGCCGCCCGCCCAGCCGGAGCAGCAAAAGAAAAAGAAGAATATCTTCCAGAAGATCTTCGGCGGCGGCGGTGACAAGGACAATAAGCAGCAACCCGATCAGCCCCAGCGATAAGGGGCTGATTCAGACCGTCATCGCTGGCGTACGTTTCTTTCTTACATAGAGACCTGTCGCTCCGCTGGAAAAGCCCGCCTCAAGCAGGGACTGCGACAGCGCATGCTCCGACGCCGTTACCCCATTGATCGTCTCGATCAGCATTCCTGCGCGGGCATCTCCCTCTTCCACTCGCTCCTCTACACGGCGCACCAGAAACTCAGCCAGGGCGTGCGAGACCTGTAATCGCTGTGGTTCGTCCTCCGGCAGAAAGACCTGCACATTGGGATTTCCACGACGGAGATACGCCGCCAGCGCCCCATCGGCAAGGATCACCTTCGCTCCCACGCTTCGCGAGAGCATTCCTCCGCCCTCCGCTGCAGGCCATCGCAACAGAGCGCCATAGGGATTAGCAGGGTCCGTCGCCGCCAGCTCGACGATCTCCACCTTGTTGTCGTCCCGGCGTACACGAAGCGCACGCAGCATCTCCACAGCCGCGGGCGCCGCAAACTGAGTCGCTCCCAGATCCGCGACAAAGTAACCACGCCGAACCCTTCCACTCTCCTCCATCGCCTTCAGAACGTCATAGACGGCGGAGAATCCTCCCGGCAGGCTCTCCGCGTGCGCCGTCTCGCGGAAGACCACGCCATAACGCGCGAGCAGCTGTTGCGCGAACGCATGACTCCATTCGGTGGCCGACCGACCTTCGGCAAACGCTACCGTCTGCAAAGCCCATCGCCCCTGCCCTGTAGGCGGTGTCGTTCGCCTTGACCGGAAGGCAGCGGTCTCGGCTCCCTGCAGATGCACACGGCGCGCCGGTCGACGCGCCGTAGCCTGAGGACGGCAATACTCACGCAGAGCAGCCATGCCATCGTTCGTCACCAGGCCCTTCCAGACCAGAGCCCACAGAGCATCCAGCGTCTCGCCGGGATATCCTCCTCCAACTCCCTCATGCAGGTCCTGAAAGAAAGAGGCTCCGTGCCCGCGAAGATAGTCCACAATCGCCTGCTCGCGTTCTGTCGCAATGCTGACCTCCCTTCCCACAGGCCACAACTCGCCCAGTTTTTCGGAGAGGTACAGGCCGATTCGGCCATCACGATCGCCCAGCGGCTCGAAGCCCACCCACACCACCTCGCCTGCGGCGATCAGCGTATCCAGATCGCTCGACTTATACCCTGCAATCCGAGCCGAGAGAATCTCTGCCTCCAGAATCGAGGCAGGCAACGGCGCTCCCTGAAGATTCTCCACCGCGTCCAGCAAAGCATCGAGCCCCCTTCGAGGCTGCGCCACACCTTGCCATCGACTCTGCATACGCGCCATGGTCGTCTGCTCGACAGGTTCGATCTCCTTCCGCAGACGCGCAAGGCTCTTGCGCCTGATCGTTCGCAGCACCTCGTCATCGCACCACTCTCGATGGATACCCTCGGGACGGAAGCCGCCTTCGACAAATCGCCCTGTCTGCACCAGGCCCTCCAGCACAGCCTCGACGCGGGGAATATTCAGACCGAACCGCGCAGCTACTTCAGGCGCGGTAAAAGGACCGTGAGTCCGACCGTATCTGCGCACCAGATCGGTAAGCGCATTCTTCCTCGGCTCGAGGAAGGCCTCCGGCAATCCCTTCGGAAGTGCTGCTCCCAGCGCGTCGCGATAGCGCGCGGCATCCTCTGCGGCAATCAGCCGTTTCTGGCCCGCGACCTTCACCTCGACGACACGTTTCGACCTCTGCAATCGCAGTACGCTGGAGGCCACCTGCTCGTTCACGCAGCGAACGGCAAGCTCCTCCTGCGTGAGATCACCCAACCGCAGCAGCAGATCGTGCACGCCGTCCATCGTTCGCGCCTTGAAGCTGTCGGCGAGACACTGCAACTGCGCCTCGGTCTCCTCGATGGCGCCCGCGTCCAGAAGCTCGCGCAGATCCGCATCTCCCATCAGGTCGCGCAGCTGTTCCAGATCGATCGACAGCGTCTGCGCCCTCCGCTCCGCCAGTGGAGCATCTCCGTCGTAGATGTAGTTCGCCACATAACTGAACAACAGCGCCGCAGCAAACGGACTGGGCGTGCGCGAGTCCACAACATGAACCTTGAGCGAACGTCCGGCCACGCCGCGAAGCGTCTCCATCAGTGCGGGCATGTCGAAGACATCGCGCAGGCACTCGCGATAAGCCTCGAGGATCATCGGGAACTCCGCATAGCGGCTGGCCACGCGCAGAAGATCGTAGGCACGCTTCCTCTGCTGCCACAGCGGCGTTCTTCCATCCATGCGCCTGCGAGGCAACAGCAGAGCACGTGACGCGCTCTCGCGAAACTTCGCCGCAAACATCGAGGTCGTATTCAGGTTCTGCACCACCAGCGTCGCGGCCTCTTCCGGCGCAAGCAGGAAAGGCTCAACCGAAGGAGGCTCATCGGTCTCGGGAAAGCGAAGTACAAAGCCGTCCTCGCTCCACATCGTCTCCACGTCCGGCCCGCCGAGAGCCCGCACCTTCGCAGTCGCAGCCATCGCCCACGGCGCGTGCACGCGGCTTCCAAACGGAGTCAGCAGGCACACGCGCCAGAAGCCCAGCTCGTCGCGCACACGCTCGATCAGGATGGTCCTGTCATCAGGAACCAACGTGGTCGCCAGCTCCTGATCGGCGAGATAGCGCAGCACATTCTCAGCCGCTACAGGATGAAGATCGTGAGACTCGACCAGCCGCGCTACCGCGGCAGCGCGAGGCATCTCGCGGATCTCGCGCACCAAAGCGCCGATCCTGCGTCCGAACTCGAGCGGCCTCCCCGGACGATCTCCATGCCAGAACGGCATCTTCCCCGGCTCTCCCGGAGCGGGCGTCACCAATACGCGGTCGTGTCTGATCTCTTCGATCCTCCACGCCGAAGCCCCCAGCACGAAGACCTCGCCAGCCCTGCTCTCGAAGACCATCTCTTCGTCCAGTTCGCCGACACGCACAGGCTTCTCCCGCTCTCCCGCAAGGAAGACACCGTAAAGCCCACGGTCGGGAATCGTTCCCGCATTCATGATCGCGATGCGCCTTACACCGGTACGCGGCGTAATCCAGTTCTTCGTCCTGTCCCACGTGATGCGCGGACGAAGCTCGGCGAACTCGTCGGAGGGATATCGTCCCGAGAGCATGTCCAGCACACCGTCAAAGACACTCCGGCTGAGTCCTGCAAAAGGAGCCGCCATTCTCATCAGCGCAAACAGCTCGTCGTACCCGATGCCCGGCCCTTCGTCCCACTCGGTCCATCGCTCTGCTCGCTCCATCGCGTCCCGGTCAAGCGGAGGATGCGATACCACCGCCACAACCTGCTGCGCCAGCACGTCCAGCGGATTGCGCAGGAACCGTGTCGACTCCACATTGCCTTCGTGCATCGCCCGCGTTACAGCGGCGCAGGCAATAAGGTCGGCCCTGTACTTGGGAAAGATCACGCCGCTTGAAGGCGCGCCTACCTGATGTCCCGCGCGCCCAATCCTCTGCATGCCGCTCGCAACCGAAGGTGGAGACTCGATCTGCACCACCTGGTCGATCGCTCCCATGTCGATGCCAAGCTCCAGCGAAGACGTCGCCACCAGCGCGCGAATCTCGCCTGCCTTCAGCAGCGCCTCGATCTCGCTGCGCTGAGCAGCCGCCAGAGAGCCATGGTGCGCCCGCGCCAGAGGCTCTCCCGCGAGGTCGTTCAACGCGCTGGCCATGCGCTCCGCAATGCGTCGCGCGTTCACGAAGATCAGCGTGGAGCGATGCTCGCGAACGATCTCAAGCACGCAGGGATAGATCGACTGCCAGATCGAGGTCCGCTTCAGGACATCGGGCTTCCCTCCCCGCTTCGTCTCCTTGTCTAGCCCCGTGTCGAGCCGGGCCATATCCTCCACCGGAACCTCGACGCGCAGCTCCAGCGCCTTGCGTGCTCCCGCATTGACCACCGTCACAGGTCGAAACAGAGGAGCGAAGGCACCGTCCTCTTCCGCGATGTCAGCCAGAGCCGTAAGCGCTTCCCCACCCGCATCCTCCGCACTCGGCCTGACCATCGACAAAGACGTCTGAGGATTCGCACCCCCGAGAAACCTGGCTACCTCTTCCAAAGGTCTCTGCGTCGCCGAGAGACCGATTCTCTGCAATCTTCGTCCGCACAGCGTCTCCATACGCTCCAGCGACACAGCAAGATGAGCGCCGCGCTTGGTCGGAACCAGCGCATGAATCTCGTCGATGATGACCGTATCCACGGTCCGCAGCGCCTCACCGGCCGACGAGGTCAGCATCAGGTAGAGACTCTCCGGTGTAGTGATGACGATCTCGCCCGGATGCCTGCGAAAGCGCGCCCGTTCACGCTGCGGCGTATCGCCCGTGCGCACGCTGATCGCAGGAGTGCGCACGGCAACGCCCTCGCGCTTCGCCGTCTCCGCAATTCCCTCAAGAGGCCGCTGCAGGTTGCGCTCCACGTCCACCGCAAGCGCCTTGAGCGGAGAGATGTACAGAACTCGCGCACCACGGCCTGGTTCCGCAGGGGTGCGAAACATCAGCGTGTCGAGGCACCAGAGAAACGCCGTGAGCGTCTTGCCGGTTCCCGTCGGAGCCAGAATCAGAGTCGATTCGCCCCGCGCAATCGCGGGCCAGCCCTCGACCTGCGGAGCCGTCGGCTCTCCCAGTGCCTCGCGAAACCAGCGCGCCGTCACCGGATGAAACAACGCGAGCGCATCGGCGACAGGAGTCTTCTTCTTTTTGACGTTCTTCGGGTTGGAGCTTGAACGCGGCATCGGCTGTAACGTGCTGAGAGCAGCATACCTGCCACCTACCCATACGATGCAACGTGATATGGAATCGTTACCGCGGAAGGATCGCATGGCGCCCATACATCGATCCTGCCGACATATGAGTGCGGGTGCCCCATTCATGCAGTCTCATCGCATGAGTGGGACATTCGCGCAAAGCGCGAACCTCTCCACCCAAGCAACATCGCTGCATCAGTCACTAAAAGCGATATCCTCAACCCAAGGGAGAGTCTGTGACCCACCGCTACTGGCTACGCGCATTTACCACCAGCCTTCTCATCGCCGCAGCAACCGCATCCTTCGGACAACAAGCCGATCTTCCTCCGCTTCAAGTCAAGGTGCTCGCGCAAAGCCCCGCCGAGACGAACACCGCCCTCCAGGTCTTCTGTCTCTTCCGCTCTACACAAGAGAACACCCTCCACGGCTCTCTCACCGAGACCAACGAGAAGCTCCACGGCCTGCTCGAACAGATTCGCAAGCCCGGCCTCTTCAACGGCGATCTGGGCGAAACTCTCCTCCTCACGCCACCCGCAGAAACCCTCCACGCAGAAAAGGTCCTCATCATCGGCCTCGGAGACTCCTCCACCTTCACCCCGGAGCGCATGGTCCTCGTCGGCCGCATCGCCTTCCGTGAAGCCAACCGTCTGGGCATCGCCCATCCCTTCTTCGCCCCCACCATCCTCGACGGAGGCGTCAGCGGCTTCGCGACCGGCCTCGTCGCCGAGCAGGTCGTGCGCGGATTCCGCGAGGCTCTCGCCACAGAAAAAGTCCTTCAGGCAAACCACGCAGCCTCAGGCATCGCAGTCAGGGACTTCACCTTCCTCGCCGGAACAAAAAACGTACCTTCCACGCAGCAAGGTATCGATCGCGCACTCGGCAACGCCTCACACTGATACAAACCATTCCCACCTAAGCCCAAATCCCGTATCCTCCCACCATGCTCGACGGAGCCGCCCACGAAAGCACTCTCTCCGAAGTCACCAAACTGATCGCCGTCCTCATCTGGCCCGCGATCCTTCTTATCTGCGCGCTCACCCAGCGCCGGCACATCACCCGAATCCTCTCTGCGCTCACCCTTCTCGCCGAATCCGCCAACAAGATCAGGATCTGGCAGGTCGAGGTCGAAAAGACCGTCCAGAACTCCATCGACCGCGAGGTCGAAAAAGCAGCTGCTGAAGCCCAGCCTCACCGCACCCCCGAAATTCCCAAGCGCGAAGCCCTCGCCGCCGCCCGTGTCGATACCCTCATCTCCTCGGTTGCCGACCAGCCCTCCCGTGAAAACCTCACCGAGTCCGTCCGTCAGAAGATGTTCTCCCTCGCCCACGAGTACGAGACCACCCGCTTCTCCATGCCCTCCGGCAAAGACCGCACCGCAGCCATGAACGCCGTCGTTGCTCGCATGCGTACTCTCGCCATCGCCTCGAAGCCCTTCCTCAAGGAGTTCAGCGAAAACCGCACCTCACCCGGCATCCGGCTCTGCGCCATCGTCATCCTTCAGATCTCGCCCGACCGACGCTATCTCGAGTGGCTCGGCCAACGCTTCCACGAGGAGGCGCCCTTCATCTTCTATCAAACCTCAGTCGCCCTCATGCAGGCCGTCCGCGACATCGGCGTCGAAAACCGGGAATCGCTGAACCGGATCCTCAGGGAAGCCATTGGAGTCGTCGAATCCTTCCGCGAGGGCGTCCCCGATCGCAATACCCTGAACGTCCTCAAATCCGCTCTCAAGGCCCTCGAAGCCGCCGAGCATGACCCCCTGAACCCTTGACGCCGCTGATAAAATCAAATCAGAAGTAAGATCAGGAGAGCCCGGCTGCAAAGCCGGGCTTTTTATCGTCCGAATAAACCGGAAGTACCAGCCTAAAGTATCTGGATCGAAGACTTTGCACACTTTTTCAAGGGGAGGGGTTACCATGCAAATCATGCCGTCAAAAACGTCAGGAACTCCAGCCTCCCGCCTCTGCCAGACTTTCGCCTGCCGCCTCGCCATATTTTTTCTGGCGCTTACCCTGACCACGGCCCACGCCCAGAGCTTCCCCGACATCAAGCCCAGCCCCGCGCAGCTCCAGTGGCAAGACCTCGAGATCGGAGTCATCCTCCACTTCTCCACCAACACCTTCCTTAATCGAGAGTGGGGCGACGGCACCGCCTCTCCCTCCACCTTCAACCCCACCCACGTCGACACTGACCAGTGGATGCAGGCCGCCAAAGCCGGCGGAGCAAAATACGCCGTCCTCGTCGCCAAGCACCACGACGGTTTCGCCCTCTTCCCCAGCGCTCACACCGACTACTCCGTAAAATCCAGCCCCTGGATGAGCGGAAAAGGCGACCTCGTCCGCCTCGCCTCCGACTCCGCACACCGCGCCGGACTCGGCTTCGGCATCTATCTCTCCCCCTGGGACCGCCACGACCCGCGCTACCCCGACCCAGCCGCCTACGACAAGTACTACCTCTCCCAACTGACCGAACTGGCCAACCACTACGGTCCCCTCACCGAGTTCTGGCTCGACGGCGCAGGCTCCACCGGTCGCACCTACGACTTCGACAAGATCGTGCAGGAGCTGCGCACCTACCAGCCCAACACCCTCGTCTTCGCCGACACCGCACTCTATAAAAACGCCGACCTCCGCTGGGTGGGCTCCGAAGACGGCACCGTCCCCTACGAAAACTGGAACGTGATCGACCGCACCGGCTACCTGCGCTGGCGCCCCATCGAGGCCGACACACCTCTGCGAAAACTGCACTGGTTCTGGCATCCGAACGACGAAGCCTCGCTCCACACCGTCGATGAACTGCTCGACATCTACAACAAGACCGTCGGGCGCGGAGCCCAGCTCATGCTCGGTCTGGCTCCCGACAACACGGGACGACTCCCCGAAGCCGACGTCGCCCGCCTGCGCGAGTTTGGAGAGGCCGTACAGAGCATCTATGGAAGCGACAAAAATCTCGCAAACAAAACAATCCACACACTCAACGACCCGTCAGCCGCAGCCGCAGTCGACAATGACCCCAGCACATTCTGGTCTGCACCGGCGCGCCACGCCACACTCGAGCTTCGCTTCGACAAACCCGTTACCTTCGACCGCACCATGACGATGGAGTGGCTCAACGAAGGCCAGCATATCGAGGAGTACAGCATCGAAATCTGGCAGAACGGAGCGTGGAAGCAGCTCATTCATGCCTATGCCATCGGCCACAAAAAGATTGATATCTTCCCTGTCACCACAGCTCAGCGGGTCCGCCTTAACCTTCTCTCCACGACCGGTTCAGCCGCTATCCGCGAGTTTCAGATCTTCGACGGAGGCCATAGCCGCACCCAATAACGCGTGGGATGTTCCTTGCCCAAGGAGGGTAAAAATTACCCATCAAAGTAAAATTATTACTGTAACCCTCCCGTTAACATAAGATTGTCTCCAGCAAGACCTCCCCCGGGGCGATCGACTTGGACATTCATACCCTGCACATCGAGCACGTCGTCTTTCTTGCCTTACACACCATCCTGACAGTTGCCAACTCATGGCTCTATAAAGGGATGAAGGGAGTTCGCTGGTTTTCTCTCTACAGCCTCCTGATCCTTCTTGGCGCCATTGCCGTCGCATCGCGCGGACGAACTCCCGATTTCTTCTCCATTGTTCTGGGGACTCTGTTCGTCGCTGCCGGCTACTCCGTCCTGTTCCTCTCGCTCAAAGATTTCTTTGGAAGCAGAACGTTACAGGTCTATCTTCAGGCAGCCCTTCTCCTTGTAGCGGCAGTAACCATGCTGCAGTACGGCTGGATCGAGCCGGACACCACCAAGCGTCTTATCGCTTACAGCTTCGTCCTGTTCTGCCAGCAGGCGCATATTGCCTTCTTTCTCTACCGCAATCACGATCACACGCTTCGCGTGCCGACAGCCTCGATGGCGCTGATGATCGGCGGCCTCTCGCTCTGCAACCTCATTCGCATCATTGGAGTCAGCCTCCATGGTGCCCCCAGAAACTATCTCAACGCGGGGCCATTTCTGGCATGGATTCTGGTTATCAATTCGTGTCTGCAGTGGGGAGCGATGGTTGCCTTCGTCTGGATGACAGCTGCCATGCTGCGCGGCAAACTGGAGGCGCAGGCCGCAACCGATCCGCTTACGGGAACCCTCAATCGACGGGGCATCGAAGTTGCCGCCGAGCAGTACATCATGGCCTGCCGGAAGGACTCCACGCCGTTATCTGCCATTGTCATCGACCTCGACGACTTCAAGCGGATCAACGACTCCTACGGACACCACTGCGGTGACGCGACGTTGATTGCTGTCGCCTCCTCGCTTCAGCGCAATATGCGGTCAGACGATGTGCTCGCGCGCATCGGAGGCGACGAGTTTGCAATCCTTCTGCCGAATACGCCATTCAACGAGGCCGTCACGATTGCGGAACAACTGCGAACTTCCATCGCTGCCACCGAGATCATCTATGGCCCGGTCCAGACGAGGGTGACCGCCAGCTTCGGACTGGCGCAGCTGCAACCGCCATCGTATGACTGGGAGCAGCTCTTCCTGCGATGCGACAAGGCGCTTTATGAAGAAAAGCAGTCGGACACGGATCCACTTGGACCGAACGTTCAACAGTTGAGCTTGATTCCGAACTGCGACCTACCGGCGCGTTGTCCCTCCCAGTAACGATCCCAGGACTCCGCGCACAATCTGACGGCCAACCGTGCTTCCCATCGTGCGTGCTGCGCTCTTTACCATCGCCTGTACGACCGTGTCGCCACGTCGCGAGCCACCGCCACCGAGTACGCCTCCCAGCATTGTGCCCGCAGCCTCGAGACTTCCCAGCCATCCCGATCCCTGCTCTACTGTTCCCGCTCCCGCACCACCTGACGCTGGAGCAGCAGCCGCAGTCGATGCGGCAACCTTGCCTTTCAGCTTCTCGTAGGCCGACTCGCGATCGACCGCAGTCTCATAGACTCCAGCAACGACGGAACCCTTGATGATGGCCGCTCTCTGTTCCGGAGTAATCGGCCCGATCTGGCTATGGGGCGGACACACCATGGCTCGCTCCACCACGCCGGGGATTCCCTTCTCATCAAGGAACGAGACCAGCGCCTCTCCCACTCCAAGCTGCGTGATGACCTCTTCTACGTCCAGCTTCGGATTCGACCGGAAGGTCTGCGCCGCAGCCTTTACAGCCTTCTGATCCTTCGGAGAAAACGCGCGCAGAGCGTGCTGTACGCGGTTCCCCAACTGTCCCAGAACGGTGTCCGGAACATCAATCGGATTCTGGGTAACGAAGAAGACGCCGACGCCCTTGGAACGGATGAGCCGGACCACCTGCTCGATTCGAGACTGCAACACAGGTGGAAGATCGTTGAACAGCAGATGAGCTTCGTCAAAGAAAAAGACCAGCTTCGGTTTTTCCGGATCGCCTACCTCCGGCAGCTTCTCGAACAACTCGCTCATCAGCCATAGCAGAAACGTCGCATACAGCTGTGGAGACTGCAGCAGCTTATCCGCCGTCAGAATATTCACTACGCCTTTGCCGCTTGCGTCGGTCTGAAGAAGATCTTCGATGTTCAGCGCGGGTTCACCGAAGAACTGATCTCCCCCCTGCTGCCCCAGAGCAACCAAACCGCGCTGAATCGCACCGATGCTCGCCGCCGAGATATTGCCGTAGTTCGTCTGATACTGCTTCGCATTCTCCGAGACATGCTGCAGCATCGCCTGCAGATCCTTCATGTCCAGCAGAAGAAGACCGTTATCGTCGGCGATCTTGAAGACGAGAGTAAGCACACCGGTCTGGGTGTCGTTGAGGTTCAGGATTCGGCTCATCAGCAGCGGGCCCATCTCGCTGACCGTCGTTCGCACCGGATGCCCTTCCTTGCCAAAGACATCCCAGAACACAACCGGAGCCCCCGCAAAGGTCCACTCTCCCAGGCCAAGAGACTTCACACGTTCATCGAACTTGGGAGAGCTCTTGCCGGGCTGGCTGATTCCCGAAAGATCGCCCTTCACGTCCGCGGCGAACACCGGTACGCCGATCGAGCTGAGAGCCTCGGCCATTACCTGCAGCGTCACTGTCTTTCCTGTTCCCGTTGCGCCGGCCACCAGACCATGCCGGTTCGACATTCCCGAGAGCAGGTACTGTTCCTCGGCGCCCTTGGCGATCTCCATCTGCGTCATCTTGCTTCCTCCATCGCGCTTACCAGCCTACAACGAGGCGTCCTTCACCATCCTTACAACTTCGATAGACTGGCCTTCTCCGACCGGCACCATGACACGGTTGGCCTCGCGATACCCTTTGAGAGCATACAAAGCAACACCGGTCAGCGTGCTTCCCATCTCGAAGCGGCGAAATCCGGCACGAATCGCAGCCTCTTCCGCAGCGGCGAGAATCCTACTTCCCAAGCCCATCCGTGCGAATCGCGGATGCACGAAGATGGCGCGGACCTTGGCTGCATCGACGGCCGGGTCCAACAGCTCCGGTTCGATCTTCTCCACCTGATGATCTCCGCCATACAGGGTTTTGCGGCGACTCCACCCGCCGCAGCCAGCCAGCTCTCCCGATTCAGCCAACGCGACAAAGTAGGTTCCATCCGCGATCAACTGGCTGTCGGTGGTGAAGATCGTACGCAGCGATGCTTCAATCTCGGCAGGCGAATAATCAGCTGCCTGTAGACCACGCACGGAGGCATCGATCAACTCCCGGATTTTGGGGATGTCCTCGGTCGTTGCTGTTTGTAAACGAAATTCCGCCATCTGTGCAGTATAAAAGTCCGGATCTCCTCTTTCCTGAACGTGCTTGTGGGATAAGTGCAAGACTTTTACATCTTTCGCATTGTGGAGCGAAATCATCTCGGCATACACTCCTTCCATGCGCCGTCAGATGTTTTGCCTGCTCGCCCTCGTGCTTATCGCTGCTCTTCCCGCTTCCGCCCAGCAGTGGGCAAAGACACGTCTTGATGCCTCTCCCCGCCATCGGGAGTATGTCACGCTCAAGCACGACAACCGCTCACTCCAGGCATTCGTCGTCTACCCCGAGGTCAGCGGCAAGGCCCCTGTCGTCGTGCTCATTCATGAGATCTTCGGCCTCTCCGACTGGGCCAAGGAGATGGCCGACGAGCTGGCAGCCGCCGGTTACATCGTCGTTGCTCCCGACCTGCTCTCCGGCTTCGGCCCGGGAGGCGGAGGCACAGACTCTTACGCAGGCATGGACGCGATCACCAAGGCCGTCTCGGGACTCGATCCCGACGTCGTCAACGCTGACCTGGACGCCGCCGCCGACTATGGCAAGAAGCTTCCCGCCTCCAACGGCACCGTCGTCTCCGCTGGTTTCTGCTGGGGCGGAGGCAAGTCTTTTGCCTTCGCTGCACATCGCAAGGATCTCACCGCAGCCTTCGTCTTCTACGGTCCGCCGCCCTCTGACTTCTCCACCATTACCGCTCCTGTCTATGGCTTCTATGCCGGCAACGATGCGCGCATCGACGCTACCCTTCCGGCAACGATCGAAGGCATGAAGACTGCAGGCAAAAAGTTCGACCCGGTCACCTACGAAGGCGCCGGACACGGCTTCATGCGCGCTGGCGAAGACCCCGGCAACACGAATCCCGCCAACAAGGCCGCGCGTGATCAGGCATTTACCCGGCTGACCTCTCTGCTGAAGTCGCTCCCGAGTGCTCACAGCTCCATCGCGACGCCGCGCTCGGTCAACCAGTCCGCCAGCCGGACGAAATCCACCGCTCCAGCGGTCTCGTGCCACTCCGAAACCGAAGTGGCTGCGATAATGTAACTGTGGCCGCTTCGTTGAATACCTCGCTCCAGGACCAGCTCGATCGCATCACCCAGAACACTCGCGCGCTTGTACAGCCTGAGCGGCTTGCCTTCTCAGAGAAGGCAGTCGCCGAGCTCTTCGCCACCGGAATTGAGGAGCGCATCCTCCAGCCGGGCTCACAGGCACCGTCGTTTTCATTGCCCGACGCCCGGACGGGAAAACCCGTTCACTCTGCCGATCTGGTCGCGCTCGGCCCCGTGGTCATCAAATTCTTCCGCGGTCGATGGTGCCCTTACTGCGTCACCGAGCTCGAGACATGGCGTGACCTTGCCACGGAGCTGCGCAGTCGCGGAGCGATCTTCGTCGCCATATCGCCACAGGCTCCACGCCAGAACGTCTTCATGCTCGACCAGCACGGTCTGCCCTTTCCCCTGTTGACCGATGCAGGCTGCGAGATCGCATCTCAGTTTGGCCTCGCCTACACGGTCTCGCCCGAGCAGCGTCGTTACTTCCAGTCCATCCTGGTCAACATTCCCTTCAACAATGCTGGGCTCAACTACCAGACCGCGACCGAGGCAAGCTGGCGGCTGCCTCTTCCCGGCGCCTTCGTCGTCAATCGCCAGAACATCATCACGTTCTCCGAAGCTCACGCCGACTTCCGCGTTCGCCCCGAGCCCGCCGATGTTCTCGCCGCATTGGACACCGCATCGATTTAATCGCTGCCCGTTTCGGCGCGTGTGTGGCTGCTATATTCGTCTTCGATGAGCAACATATCTTTCCCGCGACGTAAATTTCTTCGGCAATCCTCCCTCGCCCTCGCAGCGGTCACTCTGCATCCCGGCTCACTCTTCGCCCAGACGCCATCGGCTACGCTCACGCTTGGTAGCGGAGCCCCTACCGCCACCATCCCCAAGGACTTCATCGGCCTCTCCTACGAGGCGATGCAGCTTGAAGACTCCAGCTTCTTTTCCCCGGCCAACACCAGCCTTATCGCTCAGTTCCGCTCCATAACACCGCACGGTGTTCTTCGTCTTGGCGGCAACACCAGCGAATTCGGCTGGTGGAAACCCACTCCCGCGAGCCAGCCTCCCAATCGCGCCCAGGGACGAGCCGACAACGGAGAGCCTCCTCCGACCACCATCTTTGCAATCACCCCTGAAGCAATTCACAACCTCGACGGCTTCCTCAAGGCCACAGGCTGGACCTGCATCTATGGCCTCAACCTGGGCTTTGCCATCGAAGAAGCCGACGTGGCCGAAGCCCGCTTCGTCTCGAAGACTCTGGGTTCGCGACTGCTGTACTTCCAGCTCGGCAACGAAGTCGATATGTTCAACCGCCATCTTCGCGATCCCAGGACCTGGGGCGTCGACCAGTATCTGAAGGAGTGGGTTCCCCTTGCCCTTGCCGTTCAGAAGGCCGTTCCCGGAGCAAGGTTCGGCATGCCTGACGTCGCCTCCGATATCACCTGGCTTCCGAAGATCGCAGACCGCTGGTCCTCTCTTCCGGACAAGCCCAACGTCTCCACGCTTTCGCACCACTACTACTGGGGAGGCCCACCCAACAGCCCCAGCGTCAACATCGAACGTCTGCTCAGGCCAAGTCCTGCTGTCGCCAGCAAGGCGGCGATTGCTCGTGAGGCTGCAACGAAGATGGGCCTGCCCTTCCGCATGACCGAAGGCAACACGGTCTATCAGGGTGGAAAACCCGGTGTCAGTGATGTCCTGGCCGCAGCACTTTGGGGAGCCGACTATCTCTTCGAGCTCATGTCGCTCGGCTACAGCGGGGTCAATCTCCACGGAGGCAGCGGACACGCACAAGCCGTCTCCGTCGGCGGCTCCCTTCGTGGCGAACAGCTCATGAAAGATCCCAACGCTCCGCATCCGAAGCCGTTTTACACCCCGATTGCGAACGAAGGAACACTCTCCGGCAGCGGTGTCGACGGAAAGCTCAACAACAAATATCTTCTGGAGCCAGTCGGCTACGGCATGCAGTTCGCAAGCCGGTTTGCTGGAACTACTCTTCTTCCACTCGACTTCAATCCGGGCTCTGTGAACGCTGTTGCCTATGCTGCACGTCGTGCCGACAGCAAAGTTCTGGTCGCCATCCTCAACAAGGACGCCACACAGGACCTAAGCATCACGACACCTCCCGGAGAGATTCTGGAAGTCCTCAGCGGCCCCGCGCTCGACCAGAACGAGACTCACCTGACGCCCGGAGGCAAAGGCATAAAGATCAATAAAGCTGCAGGCGGACAGACCATCCTTGTCCCGAGACATACCGGCGTCATGCTTCTGTTGCGATAGAAAGCGAACCCACACACAACCGCCGCGGTGGACCTGCGAACACTTGCAGGTCCACCGCGGCGGTCTCTCGTATGACTACTTGCTCTTTCTATATCGCTTGATCAGGCTGGTCGTCGAGCTGTCATGCTCCAGCTTCGGCTCGTCCTTGCTCTCCAGTTCGCCAAGGATCTTTGTCGCCAGCACCTTGCCCAGCTCCACTCCCCACTGATCGAACGAGTCGATATTCCAGATCACACCCTGCGTGAAGACAGCGTGCTCATACAGCGCGACCAGCTTGCCCAGAACCGCAGGTGTCAGCTTGTCGGCAAGAATCGTATTCGAAGGACGGTTGCCCTCGAAGACGCGATGCGGGACCAGCCAGTCAGCCGTGCCTTCGGCCTTCACCTGTTCGGCGGTCTTGCCGAAGGCCAGCGCCTCGGCCTGAGCGAAGACGTTCGCCATCAGCATGTCGTGGTGGCGCCCCAGCGGATTCAGCGACTTCGCAAAGCCGATGAAGTCGCATGGGATCAATCGCGTTCCCTGATGGATCAGTTGATAGAACGAGTGCTGTCCGTTCGTTCCCGGCTCGCCCCAGTAGATCGGTCCGGTCTCGTAGTTCACCTTTGTGCCGTCCAGCGTCACATGCTTTCCGTTGGACTCCATCGTGAGCTGCTGCAGGTATGCCGGGAAGCGCTTCAGGTACTGCTCATACGGCAGAATCGCCACCGTCTGCGCGTCGAAGAACTCCGTATACCAGACCGTCAGCAGGCCCAGCAGCACCGGAAGATTCTTCTCGAGCGGAGCCGTGCGGAAGTGTACGTCCATCGCGTGGAAGCCCGCCAGCAGCTCGCGGAAGCCATCCGGTCCAATCGCGATCATCGTCGAAAGTCCAATCGCTGAGTCCATGGAGTAGCGTCCACCGACCCAGTCCCAGAACCCGAACATGTTCTCAGTGTCGATGCCGAACTTCGCGACCTCTTTCGCGTTGGTCGAGATCGCGACGAAGTGCTTCGCCACAGCCTTCTCGTCGCTCAATTTGCTCAGTGCCCACTCACGCGCAGTGTGCGCGTTTGTCATCGTCTCCAGCGTCGTGAAGGTCTTCGATGCGACCAGGAACAGCGTCTCCTCCGCATCCAGATCCTGCACTGCCTCCGCGAAGTCCGTTCCATCGACGTTCGAGACAAACCGGAAGGTCATATCGCGCTGGCTGTAGTGCTTCAGCGCCTCGTAAGCCATCACGGGGCCAAGGTCCGATCCGCCGATTCCGATGTTCACGACGTTCTTGATGCGCTTGCCTGTATGTCCCTTCCACTCACCGCTGCGAACCCGGTCAGCGAAGCCGGACATCTTGTCCAGAACCTTGTGCACCTCGGGAACCACATCTTCGCCATCAACGACGATGGACTCAGTCTTCGGTGCGCGCAACGCAACGTGCAGAACGGCGCGGTTCTCGGTGATATTGATCTTCTGCCCCGTGAACATCGCTTCGGTGCGCTCGCGCAGACCAGCCTGCTCGGCCAGCTGTACCAGAAGCTTCAGCGTCTCGTCGGTCACGCGGTTCTTCGAGTAATCGAGAAAGATTCCCTCCGCCTCAGCGGTCAGGCGTTCGCCACGCAATGCGTCTTCGGCAAACAACTCGCGCAGATGCCTCCCGCGAATCTGCTCCGAATGAGCCTGAAGGGCCTTCCAGGCCGGACTATCGACGAGAGATGTGGATTTCGTTGCCGTCTGCATGCGCTCTGTTTCTCCTCTGAGGTTGAATCGTTGTGCTTTAAGGTCTGATGTTCGGTGGGTTCAAAAAGGAACATTTCCGGCTGTATCTTCTCACAGGCTCCGTGACTCGCGCATGACACTCGGCTTGCGATGAGAGGCTATGTGCGTTTATCGTAAAAGGAGACCGGCTATCGCCCTGCCGCGGTTGCCGATCGAAAGGGGTCCAATGAGCCTTACTCCGCGCCGTCCACTTTCGCTTGATACACCTTCTCTCCCTCCCATTCCGCCTGCAACGCCAAAACAGACGCCCGCGGCCTCGCTCGAAGCCTTTACCGGAGACCCGAACTTCATGACCTCGCTTGCGCGAGGTCTTATTGTTATTCAGGCCTTCACGCAGCAAAACCCGCAGATGACCATCTCGCAGCTGAGCGTGCGCACCGGACTCTCCCGCGCTGCTGTCCGCCGATGTCTCTACACCCTGACCAAGCTCGGCTTTGCCGGTGCCGAAGACGGATCGCGCTACTCGCTGCGTCCGCGCATGCTCACGCTCTCGCACACCTATACCGCATCGAGCACTCTCTCATCGGCTGCGCAGCCTATTCTCGAGCGCATGTCCGCTGCCCTGCGCGAGTCCTTCTCGGTGGCCACGCTCGACGGCGATGACATCGTCTACGTCGCCCGAACCACCGTCAATCGCGTCATGGCCGTCGATCTTCACATTGGCAGCCGTCTTCCTGCCTACTGCACCAGCATGGGACGCATCCTGCTCGCCTATCTTCTTCCCGAGCAGCTTGAGACTTACCTGAGCCGCGTCGCCCTTATTCCTCACACGACCCGCACCATCACCTCCATCGAAAAGCTGCGTATGCTTTTGCGCAATGTACGACGCAATGGCTATGCCCTCTGCGATCAGGAGTACGAGGTCGGCCTGCGATCGCTTGCCGTTCCGGTCTTCGCTCCCAACGGACGCGCCGTGGCCACGATCAACCTCAGCGGCAGCGCACCACGCATCTCTGCACTTGAGATGCAGACTCGCTTCCTTCCGCATCTTCGCAACGCAGCCAGCGAACTCGCTGTCTTCCTTCGCTGAGATCATCTCTCAACGAAGAACCCATCGCCTGTCATTCTGAGCCAAGCGAAGAATCTCTGTATTACCCCGCCCCAAAACTTCAGGACAGCCTCAAATACAAACCCCATCCTTCATAACGGTGAAGGATGGGGCAAACTCCTCTAGCTCACCGGAGCCACACAACGTACAAACGTCGCGCCCTCTTCGGCCTCGACAACTACGTCGCCCACACCCTGCGGAATCACGACAGCCTTCCCCGGCTCAAGCTCAACCTCTTCGCCGGGCGTGATCACCCAGACGTTGCCCTTCAGACCTACCAGGCACCCAGCTCCCTCCACGGTAATGCGGCGCTCTTCCATCTCTTCCAGATCGAAGCGATCCACCACAAAATACTTTTGCTCGATCAACCGTGTGAAGCCGTCCATCGCCTTGGGCGCGACCTTGCCCGCAGCAGTCTTCGTCTTGATGACCTTGAGCCCCTGCTCCAGATGAAGCTCACGCGGGCGGCCATAGTCATACAGTCTGTAGGTTACGTCGCTCGTCTGCTGCGTCTCCAGCAGCACCACACCGGGCCCGATGGCATGAACCGTCCCCGCATCGACGAAGAGCATATCCCCGACCTCGACCGGAACCCACTCCATCAGCGACTCCATCGTGCCATCGGCGACGGCCGCAGCTATCTTCGCCACATCCACGCCCTCTTTCAGCCCCAGGGCGACCGTAGCGCCCGGCTCAGCCTCCAGCACATACCAGCACTCCGTCTTGCCCCGAGCCTCTCCTGCAGCCTGCGCCTGGGCATCATCGGGATGCACCTGCACCGAAAGCTTCTCGTTCGGAAACAGCAGCTTCACCAGCAGAGGAAACTCGCCCCCCAGATCCTTCGCAAGCGAGGCCAGCGTCTTCCCTTCCAGCTCTCCCTCTTCGACCACGCACTGCGGCCCCGTCAACCAGGCTTCGCCCACCAGTTCTGTGGTTCCCGTCTCTTCGTACCAGGGCCTCAGGTCCCGTCTTCCCCAAACACGTTCGCTAAACCACGGCTTCAGCCGGAACGGAGCAATCTCAGTCGTCGTCATCATCATCCTTATGCTTTCTCTTTTGCAGAAGCATGGGAGGAACAGGCTTCGCTCCCATTGCGTCCTTCCATAGGATAACGTTCAGCTTCTGCGGATCGGCACGGTCCGCGTGACTAAAATCCAGCTTCGACGATTCCCTGGCCCCCACAGCCGTCTTCGTATTTGCCGTATAGATAAGTCCATTGTCCTGATTGACATAGTTGGCGGTGAACGGCTCCTGATCGCCCGGTCCCGTAAACAGTGAGCTCATCATCGAGCTGAAGGCATCGTTGTTGTTCATGGGAGGCAGTCCCAGCAACGTCTCCATCGTCCGGATCACGCTTACCGTCGAGTAGAACCGGCTGTCGACAAACGCACTTCCATCTTTCGTCCGTGGCGAATATTTACTGATCACCAGCGCCAGACTACGGTGCGCATCCACATGGTCGGCTCCCGCCTGTGCATCGTCCTGCAGGATGAAGACCGCCGTATCGTCCCAATACTTCGAGTGCGAGACAGCATCCACCACACGGCCAATCGCCAGATCGTTATCCGAAAGCGAAGACTTCGGCGTCGGCGCTCCCGGAGTCGTTCCCAGCGTATGGTCGTTGCCCATCCGCATCAGCACGAAGTTCGGCATCGAATCGTTGCCCGCCTCGCGATCCTTCACCCATCCGTTGAAGTGCCGCAGAAACACCTCCGCGCGCAGCTGCTCCGGAACCTTCGGGTTGAAGTCCGGCTGCTCCTCCGCGAAGTGCCCCACCAGCTCCGGCTTCGTCGCAACATTCTTCGCCAGCAGAGGAATCGCCCACTGGTACTTGCTCACGCCTCCACCCCACTCCGCGGGAATCTCCTCTCCCGGCTGAATCGAATTATGCTGGCACTTCAATCCCTCCAGCAGAGGCCCCTCCTGCGAGCTTCCACTCTTCTTCACCCCGCAGAACGTCGAAGAGATGTACTCACCGAAGTGGTAGTAGGTCTTCCCGTGCCGAGCCAGATTTCCCCACAGATAACCGCTCGCCGGCTCATTCACATCGGGGATGTTCTGCAGCAGCGGATACCCATCTGCGACCACGCCTTCAAAGTCGTACGTCCTCTGCGACCCCCGGTAGCTCTGTTGCCACGTCTTCTCCAGATAGTCCGTTCCAATCGCCGCAGTCGACCACACATGCCCGTCGCCCGAAACCTCTCCCGAGTCGTAAAAGTTATCCAGCACACCAAACTGCAGCGCCATCGCATGCTGGTTCGGAGTCAGATCCTTTCCATACATCGTCAGGCTTGGATCGCCATTTCCAACGCGCTTGCCATTCTGCTCCAGATCGCCGAAGACCTGATCGTAGGTCCGGTTTTCCTTGATGATGTAGATCACATGCTTGATGCGGTTGTCGGTCCCGTCGTAGAACCGGATCTTCTCCTCACCCGCCTTCATGCGGTTCGACTCCAGCACCTCCGACGTCCACCGTGGAAGCTCACTCTCCATCGCTGTCACATCCAGCGAGGCCAGCGAACCGTAGATCAGCGTTCCAATGTACGTAAACGATCTGCTGGGTCTCCCCTTCGTCTCCTCGGTCGGCCGCTGCGGCAGGTTGTTCGGACCCGTTCCCGTTCCCTTTCCCGTCGCGACATAGAGCTTGCCCTTCAGCAGCGTCATCGCCGTCGGCATCCACTCTGTCGGAAGAAATCCCACCGGCTCTACCATCCCACGGCTTGCCGTCTTCCCGGTCAGCTTCGTGGTATCGATCACCGCTACCGCATCCGAGGCCGCATTGCCTACGTACAGCTTCTTGCCGTCCGGCGAAACTGCCAGCGCGTCGGGCTCCGCGCCGAAGTAGCTCTGCCCCGGCAGTCGCGTATCGAAATATCCCTTCACGGCAAATCGTCCCTGACCGATATCGACTGCCGCTACTGCGTCACGATTCGCCAGCGCCACATACATCGTGCGTCCATCCGGTGCGATCTCCAGCACACAGGGATGCGTCCCCGCGGCTGTCGCTGTCTTTGGCTTCAGCAGGTCCAGCCGCCGCCCGACTTTGCCCGTCTTCAGATCCAGCTCGGCGATGTCCGATCCATTCCATAGCGCAACAAACGCCCTCGTCTGATCCTTCAGTACGGCAAGAGCCACCGGATACACCGACGGAACCACAGATGTCTCCGCCAGATCGAACCGTCTTTCCACCGCGCCCGTCTTTGCGTCCATCAACAGCACATCGTCGGAGAGGTTTCCCGCGACCAGCAGCTTCTCCGCTCCGCTCTGCCCCAAAACAGCAATCGCCGCAGGAAACGGAACCGCTTTATCCCCCTCCACGCCGCCTATCAGAAGCGTCTTCCGTCCGGCAGCCAGCTGCTGCATCGGAATCTTCAGCATCCGCTCGCGCACGATCCTGCCCTCATGAAATCCGTAGACGACTACGCCGCTGCCCATCTTCTTATCGCCATCGCCAAGTGGGTCCGTCTCCGATCCCAGACTCGCATAGACGTGGCTTCCATCGCCGCTGAAGGCCAAACCGGAGTACAGCGTCTGCTTTGCCCCCACAAGCGTCCAGTCGTCCGGAAAGTCCTCGACCTTGCCCGTCTGCGTATCCAGCACCGACAGCGACTGCATATACCGCGACTCGTACGTCCCATAGCCGGCGTTCACCGTCACCACGTAGCGCTTATCCGGCGACACAGCCATCGAGATCGGCAGGCTGTTCACCCGCTGCGGCCCCCCCGGAGCAGGACGCACGATCTGCTTGCTCGTCGGCAGGTCAATCGCCTTTCCATCCGTCTGCGCCCAGGCCGTCGCCGCCACCCCGGCGACCAGAAGAACCCCACCACCCACACGAATCCTCATCCCCTGGCTCTCCCCCAACGTCAAAGGCCGTCAAGTCACAAACCGGCTAACCCAAGCCCTGTCAGCAACATCCATCTGCCAATGAGTTTCTTATCTCTCGCTATACTTAAAAGCAGAGACATTAAAGCAAGGTAACGAAACAACACCTTGCTCCATAACTACCACCAACCACCACCAACTACCATCGCCGTCATTCTGAGCGGGTGATTGAGATTTCAGAAATCACTCAATTTATGACGCTTAACAAGGCTATTTTTCGCTGTGTAGAAGTTGTGCAGACGTTTTGTGTATTTTTCGTCTGAATGACAGTTCTTAGGATACTGGCCTCGGACGTAAACGGGCAGTTTTTCACTCGGGGTGCGCCGAATAGTACAGGGGGCAGGTCCCGGAGGAGGAACTTGAGTCCGGGCGCGCAGTAGGCGGGCGAAGGCCGGAGTACAGCGGATGAGGGGCGGGGAGAAACCTCCAAGGGTTCTTCCCGCGCGTTCTTGCAAAAACAGGGCGGCAGATTCGCCGCCCCAAGAGAAAGCGATCTAACCAAGAATGCACTTATCCGTGAAAGCCTCCACGAACCTCTGCGCAGCAAGATTCTTATCCCAATGCTTGGCGAAGCTCTCGTGCTGTTCGTGCAGTTGGGGGTGGAAGCAGTAGTTACCGTCACGGATGAACCGGCTCCACTGCTCCACGCCTACGAAGTCATTTCTCCAATAGAACGGGTTCAGGTGCGCGTCTCCAGCAAAGCCGAGCTCGAAGCACATCTCCGGGTCACGCATCAAGTCGCCGTTCCATTCGCTGTAGTGGGTAACAGAGACAGCCGGAAGTCCACAAGGGCCGGACTCGTCGACGGCCTCGATGACAAGCGCCATGTACGGTTCGTTGGTTATCTTGAGGTAAAGGCCGGGATGCCATCCCCCGGCCTTCCTGATAATCTCCAGAACAGTTTTCATGCCGCTACCTCCGCAAGCTCTGCTTCGGTAGCTGGTGCGTCTTCCTCGTCCGCTACGAGTGGCTCCAAGGCAGCAAGGATGACGGCGGCGGTCTGCTGAATCACCTCCAAGCTCTCGGCTAGTAAGGATGCATTGCCGTGGTACAGGTGGATGTAATCGGCGGACGCGGAACCTGTCACCAGCCCAACGGCTTTGCCGACAACAAACGCCACAGCCTCGGCCTCGGTTTCACGTACCGTCTTCGTCGTTGCCGTTCGGCGTTCTGCCTTATGCAAGAGCTCGTGCGCCGTCTCATGGACAAGCGTTGCGAAGGTTTCGGCTTTGGACTGTCCCAGCAGGATGGCGATGCGTCCGCCGTAGCTCATGCCGAGGGCTGGCGCGATGTTCGGGTTGTAGACAAGCTGAATGCCTTTGCTTTGTACGAACGCGGCCAGACGCTCCAAGTTCTCGCCGGGGTCGCCGGAGACTTCGCGCATCTCCGGCAGGTCTACGCCGTCAGTCTGCGAAATATCGAAGACATAGGCATTGCGGAAGCCCAACAACACACGCTCGTTCTGCTTGGTGATGTCTTTGCTGGCCTCTTCGTCCTTCTTGCGGCGAACGCCGACGATGGGAGCAAGAATGCGAATACCTTTCTGTCCGGCCTTCACATTGCGCCCTAAGTTCTTCCACGTCCAGAACCCGGCTACTCTCGTCGCGGTGGGCATCTGCCGAGCAATCTCCAACACGTTTCCGAAGCTGTAGTTATGGAAGCGGCTCATGGCGGTGAGGTAGTTGGTAAGGGCTTCGGAGTGTCCTGCCTCTAGCTGCTCAATCAAAAGCTTGATGTTGGCCTGAATGAGTTCCTGTTTGGTGTTGGGTTTCTTGCTGTCGATAGTGGCGACGGTGTTAGTGCTGTTCATGGTGTTTGCTCCTTGTCGGCATTTGCTTTTGCGCGTCCGCGTTGAAACGCGGCATGTACATGCCGAACGCCTCCTGGCGAAGGCGGGGGTAGCAAACGGAAAGGTCTTCGAGCGCAGCTTTTGGGGGGACCGCTTGCGGGGGAGCCAAAACCCGGAGGGCGAACGGCCTTGCAGAGCGCGTGGGGCAGGGCCCCTAGGGATGGCTTGGTTTCCTTATTCGTGCGCGTCAGCACACGGGACTTTTAGGGTCGCGTTGCGGCAGGAACAGATGGGATGAGAAGGCCGACGGCGGCCAGTTTGGATTACCGTTTTACGTAGCCGGGTTTAACGGAAGGAGGAAACACTCTATGAAAACAGTCATTGCGGAAGTTCGAAACGAGCGGTTGACGATTGGCTTGGATCTGGGCGATAAGTCCAGTGCATATTGTGTGCTGGATGGGTCTGGTGAAGTCGTCAGTGAACACAAGGTACGTACCACGCCGAAGGCGCTCTCCGATTGCTTCTCAGGTATGGCCATAAGCCGTATCGCACTTGAGACAGAAACGCATTCACCTTGGATAAGTCGACTGCTTAGCGGCATCGGCCATGAGGTCATTGTGGCCAACGCACGGCACGTGCGGCTGATTGCGCAGAGTCGTCAGAAGGACGACAGGCTCGATGCTAGGACATTGGCACGCCTGGCGAGAGTCGATCCTAAGCTTCTGTCACCAGTCACACATCGTAGCGCACAAGCACAGGCGGACTTATCCGTAATTCGCGCACGAGCTGCGCTCGTTCGATCAAGAGCCACTCTCATCAACACAGCGCGAGGACTGGTGAAGACGAACGGAGAACGGCTGCAAGGATCCAGCAGCAGGATCGTCAAGTCCGATGTCAGCACAGACCTCAGCCCAGCTCTGCGCACTTCCATGGCACCCGTACTAGAGAGTATTAAGGCGCTGACGCTGCAGATTCGCGAGTATAACCGCAGGATCATCGAACTCGGGAAGACATCTTATCCCGAGGTGTCGCTCCTGACCCAGGTTCATGGCGTGGGTCCTTTGGTGGCGTTGACCTTCATTTTGACTCTTGAAGATCCTAATCGTTTTGCCAAGAGCCGCGATGCGGGCTGCTACATCGGTCTGCAACCTGCACGCCGTAACTCCGGGAGCTGTCAGCCTCAACTGCACATCACCAAGGAAGGCGATCCCTATCTTCGGTCGCTGCTCGTTGAGAGCGCT
>Ga0255336_100761_pt1 | contig 37254 bp, 29 predicted proteins | sample MeOH1_35cm_T3_17_FD_189102 | JGI IMG/M metagenome (GOLD analysis project Ga0255336, IMG submission 189102) | Sandy soil microbial communities from University of British Columbia, Vancouver, Canada - MeOH1_35cm_T3_179 | ecosystem: Engineered > Artificial ecosystem > Sand microcosm > Unclassified ...
CCCCGCACAGCCACGGTAGTGGCACATCTGGAATCCGTGTTCTCGCACATTCAGCCCCAGTGACAAGGCAGTCATTCTTCCGGCGGCGCTGCGCGCGCCGTTGCGGTCTTTGTATTCGCGGCCGTATTCGATAATCCGCTCTTCGTCAGCGCCGTCTATCCCAACTCCTGCGTGCGAGGTCGCACATAAGGCAGGCGGCAATTCCCCTTACAATCGTCCAGCGCAGATGAACGCTAAGGATCACTCAATGCGTTTCGTATACCTTGTCCTGCTAATAAGCGTTTGCTGCGCGTGTTCGCAGCATAATGATCGCATTACTTTTTCCTCAGAAGATCGCGGTGTCGAAAACGCAATTGACACCTGGAGAGATCAGTTTGATCCGCTGTGGCGATATCGCCGCACAACGTGCAGCGCCGGGGCTCTCGCACTCGCTGACGTGAAAGGTCTGGTTCAGCAGCTTCTGCATGTGTCGACAGCAACTGCCTGTGACCGTCTGACGGCGCTGCCGGAAACCTACAGCATGCAAATCGACGGCAACCAGGCGAGCGCGGTCGTGCAAAATGCCAATGGGCGACCTGGGCGCCAGATCCGTTTCATTCTCGCTTCTTCAGCCGGCGGCTGGGCAGTGCGGAAAGTATTAGCGGCAAGCACGCAGTCTACGACGACTATCTTCGACTCAACGCAGGCAGGTTCCAGCGATGGGCGCGTCGAGCCGGCCTATTCGGCATGGATTCCTCACGGTGCCGCACCCTGGGAGATCACGCACGTCATTACCTATGGTCAATCGCTTAGCCAGGGTTTTTTTAACAAACCCGTTTTGTCTACCCATCAGCGTTATTCGTCGTTGCGCTTCAACGGCGGCGTGCGGGCTCAGGACGGTGGGCAAAGCGATGGCGTCGACGTGGCGTACAGACAGTTCGTACCGCTAATCGAGACTCAATGGGGTGACAAAGCCGAGACGCCAACCAGCGGGACGCTGAATATGGCCATGCAGTTGATCGAGCAGGAAAACCTGCAAAACCATACGAAGCTACCCTATCAGTTCGTCGGATCGGCACCGGGAGAAGGCTCTATGGATATCGCGACGTTGTCGCAGCCCGGCCGCTATTACACACGGCTGCTGCGCGACATCGCTCAGGGAAAACGGCTCGCGGACGCCCAGGGCAAAACGTATGGCGTGGGCGCAATTACATGGACTCAAGGGGAAGCCGATGATTCCGTCAATACACCCATTCCGGCTTATATCACCAGGCTGAAAACGCTGCGGGCCGACGTCGATCGGGACGCAAAGGCGCTCACGGGACAGAAGCAGGACGTCGAGATGATCACGTATCAAGTGGCCACGAATCGCCATTTTGATCAGCAGTATCCGCATATCGCGCTTGCGCTCCTACAGGCGAGCCACGAAGATCCGCACATTCATCTGGCCGTGCCAATGTATCTCTTTCGCTACGTGGACGGTGGGCATACCGACAATCGCAGCACCGAATGGATGGGCGCCTACTACGGACTCGTGCTGAAGAGGATTCTGATCGACCAGGAGACGTGGAAGCCTCTCGAACCGCTGGCCTGGCAGCGCGCGGGCGCAACGGCCACGCTGCGCTTCAATGTCCCCGCCCCGCCTCTCAGATGGGATACAACGCAGGTTGCGGGCAACTCGGACTATGGTTTTTCACTGCGTCTGCCATCCGGCAACTTGCTGCCCATACAGTCGGTATCGATCACCGGCCCCGACGAGGTGAGAATTACCGCCCAATCGCCTATCCCTGCCGGTACGCATGTCGAATATGCATTCAATGGTGTTGGCGTTGCGGGCAGCCGTTATGGTCCGCGTGGCAATCTCCGGGATTCGCAAGGCGATGCGATCCGGTTTAACGATGGACGCGAATCGATGCGTCTCGACAACTGGTGCGTGATTTTCGACGTGCAGCTTTAGCACTTCGTGAAGAGCCGGCCACATCGCATGGAAACAGGAACCGGAACGAGGCAATGGTGAAAGAAGAGCGCATTAGAGGCGGTCAGGCGATTTCCATCATGGCGATCGTTTGCGCGGAGGCCATTCGCCGAGTCGTAGATGCCGGTTTTCTGCAAGACGGGCATGTGGCCCGTCTCATGAAGATTCTTCTGTACGCCGCCAGCACGCTTGGATATCCCACACTCTTCTTCCTGTTTGGCCTGAGTACGGTGGCGTGTTTGCAGCGCTCACGCACCCACTTGCTGAAATCGGCCGCCCTGACCGTTCTCTATCCATATCTGCTTTGGTCGATATTGCAGATAGGGGTGCAGTGGGTCGTGGCCGAATATAGAGGCTATTCCCTCCAACAGATCGAATTGACTCGTCTGGCATGGGCACCCGTTGGACAATTCTGGTTTCTCTACGCGCTTTTCATCTGCCAGATCATTTCGTGCATCGCAGTGTGGCCACGGCCCACAACGTCCGCAAGTGCGTTGACCGTAGCAAATCGCTGCGTGATTTCCGCGCTGGTGGTTGCTGGCGCCATAGTCGCGACGCGCAGTCATTGGGGCGTCGTCACGATGACGTGCTGGGGCCTTGTCTTCTTTCTGTCCGGCATGCTGTTCGCCTCCCGATGGGACAGGCAGAGTGAGCGCGCGGCTCCTGGCTTTCGCGTCGCGTTGGCCACTGGAATCGCTTTTACAGCCGCCGCGACAATAGCGCAGCCTTTTGGCGACTATCTCTACTCGTTGCCCCTCAGTTTTCTGGGTATCGCAGCGGCCATTTCGATTGGGACGTGCCTGGCAACATGGCGAAGCTCGCGCTGGATCGTCTCGCTTTGCTCGTTGTGGAAGCCCGTCTACCTGCTGCATGTGCTGGCAATCGCCGCGACCTGGAACGCGTTGCTGGCGTTCGGTATCAGTCGGCCAGTCGTCCACGTTGTGCTCGGTATTGCGGCCGGTTTGACAGTACCGATAGCGACCCATCTGATCACAAAGCGCGCGGGAATCGCCGCGTGGGCAGGCTTCGAGGAACCGACGGCAGTGCGCTGCGAAGACACAAAGGTTTCGGATCTCGCGGCTCGGACTCCCGGCAAGACCGTCAAATCGCGTGCATGACGTTGATCACTGAGGAGGGCCCGGCCGGTGTCAGGCATACGCAGTAGCGGCTTTCACCGTCGTAAGACGAAGCGCGCACCAAGATGGCGCATCGCGCCGCTTCAATTGCGTGCGCCCCATGTTCCAACGCCCGGCAGGCCCATGCTGCACCGTCATGGCACACACCTTGCGTCGCCATTTCACACGATGCTGCCGCACCCTGACGGCAGCCGACCGGCTCTGCGCCACCTCCGCTCACAGAACAAACATGACACGATCCACTCTTCGCCCCGCGCGTCGCGCCTGGCTCGCCGCACTGCTGCTCTCGCCCGTCCTCGCCATCACCACGCCCGTCGCTCACGCGGACACACTCGATAACATTGCCAAGGCCGGTGTGCTGAAAGTCGCCGTGCCGGAAGACTATCCGCCGTTCGGTTCGGTCGGCGCGGACATGAAGCCGCAAGGCTACGACATCGATACCGCCGCGCTGCTCGCGAAGTCGATGAATGTGAAGCTCGAACTCGTGCCGGTCAATAGCGCCAACCGTATTCCGTATCTGCAAACGGGCAAGGTCGATCTGGTGATCTCGTCGCTCGGCAAGACCCCGGATCGCGAGAAGGTGATCGATTTTTCGACCGCTTATGCGCCGTACTATCAGGGCGTGTTCGGTCCCGCCGATATCAAGGTCAGCGGCCCCGCCGACCTGACCGGCAAGACGGTCGGCGCAACCCGTGGCGCACTCGAGGAAATCGGTCTCACGCAAATGGCGCCGAACGCGACCATCAAGCGCTTCGAGGACAACAACGCGACCATCGCGGCGTTTCTGTCGGGTCAGGTGCAGTTGATCGCCGCGGGCAATATCGTCGCGGCCGCGATCCTCGCGAAGAATCCCCCGCGCCGGCCAGAACCGAAGTTCGTCATCAAGAATTCGCCGTGCTTCGTCGGCATGAACAAGAACGAGCCGCGTCTGCAGCAGAAAGTGAACGCCGCCATCGCGCAAGCGAAGCAGGACGGCACGCTCAATACCATGTCGAAGAAGTGGTTCGGCGCGCCGCTACCGGCTGATCTGTAAGCGTGCCGTTAGGCGAAGTTGATACCGTGACTGGCTTATCCGGCATTGCACTCGTCATGGACTCATCCCGTGCGTAGCACGCGATCGCGGCCATGACGCGCAGCGCCTATCATTGTCGCAGCCGGTCCCGCACGGGACCGCCGCAACGACCGTCGCAACCCTACGCACACATTCGATGAAGCTGACACCTCGCGAGAAGGACAAGCTGCTGATCTTCACCGCCGCGCTGCTTGCCGAACGGCGCCGCGCGCGCGGCCTCAAACTGAACTACCCGGAAGCGATCGCCTTCATCACCGCCGCGCTGATGGAAGCGGCCCGCGACGGCAAGACCGTCGCCGAGGTGATGCACTACGGCACCACGCTGCTCACCCGCGACGACGTCATGGAAGGCGTGCCGGAGATGATTCCCGATATCCAGGTCGAAGCCACCTTCCCCGACGGCACCAAGCTCGTTACGGTTCACCATCCGATTCCCTGATCACAGAAATCGCAGAAATCACCATAAGGCAGGCCCAGATGATTCCCGGCGAACTCCTCATCGACGACGGCGAACACGAGCTCAACGCAGGCCGCGCCACCGTGACGGTGGTCGTGTCGAACACCGGCGACCGGCCGGTGCAGATTGGCTCGCACTACCACTTCTACGAAGTGAACGACGCCCTCGCGTTCGATCGCGCCGCCGCGCGCGGCTTCCGGCTGAACATCGCGGCGGGCACCGCCGTGCGCTTCGAGCCCGGTCAGGAACGCACCGTCGAGCTGGTCGCACTGGCGGGCGAGCGCGTCGTCTACGGCTTCAACGGCAAGGTGATGGGCAAACTGTGAGGCGCCTCTCCGTCTCCGCACGCGCCCAGATCGCCCTGTTCATTTCCGGATCCACACCATGACCTTACGCATTGGCCGCCGCGCATACGCGGAAATGTTCGGCCCCACCACCGGCGACCGCGTGCGCCTCGCCGACACCGAATTGCTGATCGAAGTCGAGCGCGACTTCACCACCTACGGCGAAGAAGTGAAATTCGGCGGCGGCAAAGTGATTCGCGACGGTATGGGTCAGTCGCAACGCGTGCATGCCGACGTGGTCGATACCGTCGTGACGAATGCCGTGATCCTCGATCACTGGGGCATCGTCAAGGCCGATATCGGCATCAAGAACGGCCGTATCGCCGCAATCGGCAAAGCGGGCAATCCCGACATCCAGCCGAACGTGACGATTGCGATCGGCGCCTCCACCGAAGTGATCGCGGGCGAAGGCCTGATCGTCACGGCGGGCGGCATCGATACGCACATTCACTTCATCAGCCCACAGCAGATCGAAGAAGCGCTTGCGAGCGGCGTGACCACGATGCTCGGCGGTGGCACCGGTCCTGCCACGGGCACGAACGCGACCACCTGCACGCCCGGTCCGTGGCATCTCGAACGCATGCTGCAAGCGGCCGACGGCTATCCGATGAATCTCGGCTTTCTCGGCAAAGGCAACGTGAGCCAGCCGCAACCGGCGCTGGAGCAGATCGCCGCAGGCGCGATCGGCCTCAAGCTGCATGAGGACTGGGGCACGACACCGGCCGCGATCGACAACTGCCTTTCCGTTGCCGACGATACCGACACCCAGGTCGCGATCCACACGGACACGCTCAACGAAGCGGGTTTCGTCGAAACGACCGTGGCCGCGTTCAAGGGCCGCACGATCCACACGTATCACACGGAAGGCGCGGGCGGCGGCCACGCACCGGACATCATCAAGGTGTGCGGCGAGGCGAACGTGCTGCCCTCGTCGACCAATCCGACGCGCCCGTACACCGTCAACACGCTCGAAGAACATCTCGACATGCTGATGGTGTGCCACCACCTGGATCCGTCGATTGCGGAAGACATTGCGTTCGCCGAATCGCGCATTCGCCGCGAAACCATCGCCGCCGAAGACATCCTGCACGACCTCGGCGCGCTATCGATGCTGTCGTCGGATTCGCAGGCGATGGGACGTGTGGGCGAAGTGATCATCCGCACGTGGCAGACCGCGCACAAGATGAAGGTACAACGCGGCGCGCTGCCCGAAGACAACGCGCGGCACGACAACTTCCGTGCGAAGCGCTATGTCGCCAAGTACACGATCAATCCGGCGATCACGCACGGTATCGCGCATGAGGTCGGTTCGATCGAGCCGGGCAAGTGGGCCGATCTGGTGTTCTGGGAGCCGGCGTTCTTCGGCATCAAACCGTCGCTGATCCTGAAGGGCGGCATGATCGCGATGGCGCAGATGGGCGACCCCAACGCATCGATCCCCACACCGCAGCCGGTGCACTATCGCGAGATGTTCGCGACACGCGGCGGCGCATTGGGCCGCACGTCGCTCACCTTCGTCTCGCAGATGGCCGCCGATGCGGGCGTCGCCGAACGCTACGGCCTGAACAAGCGTATCGTGGCGGTCAGGAACTGCCGCAACATCTCGAAGGCAGACATGATCCACAACGCGTGGCGTCCGGCGATCAGCGTCGATCCGGAAACCTATCAGGTGATTGCCGACGGTCAGTTGCTGACCTGCGAACCGGCCACCGTGCTGCCGATGGCGCAACGCTACTTCCTGTTCTGACCATGCGCACCATCGACAAACTGATTGCACCGCATCTGAAGCTCGCGCCCGTGCTGGTAAAGCGCGCACCGACCTTGACGCTGGCGTTCGACGACCGGCGCAAGAGCCGGCTCGCGGCCACGCTCGACAGCGGCGAAGACGTCGCGCTGCTATTGCCGCGCGGCACCGTGCTGCGCGACGGCGACGTGCTGGTCGCGGACGACGGCGGACTCGTGCGGGTGGTCGCCGCGCCGGAAGCGGTGCTCTACGTGCGCGCGAAAGATGCGTTGACGTTGACTCGCGCCGCCTATCACCTCGGCAATCGCCACACGCCGGTGGAAGTCGGCGCCGATTATCTGAAGCTCGAATTCGATCCGGTGCTGGCCGATATGCTCAAGCGCATCGGCGCGACGGTCGATCAGGTCTCGATGCCGTTTCAACCGGAATCGGGCGCGTATGGCGGCGGGCATAAGCACGGTCACGACGAAACCTTCGCCGAAGACTATGCGTTAGCGCAGCAGGTGTTCGGCGAGCATCATGGGCATTCGCATGACCATGAGCATGAGCATGGACATAGTCACGCGGCGCAGGAGCATTCGCACGGGCATGACCACGACCACGGCGATCACGTCCACGACGAATCGTGCGGCCACGGGCATCACCACCATCATGCGCATCGCTGAACTGACGGCGCTGCTGCACCTTGCGTCGCCGGCGCTGCCGATCGGCGCATTCAGCTACTCGCAGGGTCTCGAAGCCGCGATCGAAGCGCAACTGATCACCGATGCCGATTCCGCCCGCGAGTGGATTGCCAGCGGCTTGACCGACGTGCTCGCGCACGGCGAACTGCCATTCCTCGCGCATCAGATGGAACGCTGGCGCACGCATGAGGCGGAGGGCTTGCGCGTTGCCAACAGCGAATTCCTGGCAAGCCGTGAATCCGCGGAATTGCGCCGCGAAACCGAGCAGATGGGCTGGTCGTTGCGGCAATTGTGCGTATCGCTCGAATGGGGCGATGCCGACCGGCGCGCAACGCTCGCCTCGATAACGCCGCTCGCTCAACCCACCGCGTTTGCGTTCGCCGCCTACGCCCACGCCGCAGCCGTCGACGCCACCCTCGCCGCCTACGCCTTCAGCTGGGTGGAAAACCAGGCGGCCGCCGCGCTCAAGGCCGTGCCGCTGGGACAACTCGCCGGTCAACGCATCATCGTCGCGCTGCGCGAGCCGATCGACGCCGCGGTAACGCGGGCTCTCGCTACATCGCCGGAAAACATCAACACCTTCGCGCCGCAACTCGGCATTCTGTCGGCGCGCCACGAGTCGCAGTATTCGCGGCTCTTTCGCTCATAACACGATCCATCATGAACGCACCTCATCATCCCGCCCACTCGACCGTCCGCACGAAAAAGCTGCCGCCGCTGCGCGTGGGCGTCGGCGGCCCGGTCGGTTCGGGCAAGACCACGCTGCTCGAAATGCTGTGCAAGGCGATGCGCGAACAGTACGACCTCGTCGCCATTACCAACGACATCTATACGAAAGAAGACCAGCGGCTGCTGACGGTGGCGGGCGCGTTGCCGGCCGAACGGATCATGGGCGTCGAAACGGGCGGCTGTCCGCACACGGCGATCCGCGAGGACGCGTCGATCAACCTCGAAGCCGTCGACCGTATGCTCACGCGTTTTCCGGACGCGGATATCGTGTTCATCGAATCGGGCGGCGACAACCTCGCGGCGACATTCAGTCCGGAACTGTCGGACCTGACGATCTACGTGATCGACGTGGCGGGTGGCGAGAAGATTCCGCGCAAGGGCGGCCCCGGCATTACGAAGTCCGATCTGCTGGTGATCAACAAGACGGACCTGGCTCCAATGGTCGGTGCGAATCTCGACGTGATGGCGTCGGACGCGAAGAAGATGCGCGGCGAGCGGCCCTTCGTGATGTGCAATCTGAAGGCGCTCGACGGGTTGGACGTGGTGGTGAAGTTTATCGAGAAGAAGGGGTTATTGAAGGTTTGAGGCCCGGGTGCAATGACGCCTTTTGCACCCCGCCCTCACTCCACCTCCGGCAACAACGCCATCAACACATCCACGGTTCGCGCGGTCGCGCCGCGGTGACGCGCGGCGAACGCCGAAGCCGCGCCGCTCATGGCCAGCCTTCTGGCCTTGTCGCCGAACAATTCGCGCAATGCCTGCGCCAGATCGGCCGGATCCTGCACCTGAACCGCGGCGCCCGCAGCCACGGCATCCGCGGTGGCCTGCGTGAAGTTGAACACGTGCGGTCCGATCAGCACCGGCACACCGACCGCGCACGCTTCGATCAGATTCTGCCCGCCCAACGGCAGCAAACTGCCGCCGATGAACGCCAGATCCGAAGCCGCATAGTAAGCGCCCAACTCGCCCATTGAATCGCCCAGCAGCACGTTCACGCCCCCAGGCAAAGCCGGCAAACCGCCACTCGCGGTCGCCGCCGCCGACGCCACCTTCGCGTCCGGCGCCCAGGCCGAACGCCGCTCGAGCCGCAGCCCGGCTTTCTCGACCAGCCCCGCGACTTCGTTGAAACGTTGCGGGTGACGCGGCACCAGAATCAGCAGCGCGTCGTCGATGCCGAGCGCCGCGAACGCCTGCAGCACCAGTTCCTCTTCGCCCTCGCGCGTGCTGGCCGCGACCCATACCGGACGCGTACCGATCGCCGCGCGCCACGCATGCCCGCGCGCGGCCAGTTCCGGCGGCGTGGTCATGTCGAATTTCAGATTGCCGAGCACCGCCGCGTTGCGCGCGCCGAGCGCGGTCAGCCGCTCGGCATCCGACGGACTCTGCGCCAGCACGCGCGCAAAGCCGCCGAACACGTCTTTGGTCGCACTGCCGAACTTCGCCGCACGCTTATACGAGCGCGCCGACATCCGCGCATTGGTCAGCACCAGCGGCACGTCCGCGCGATGGCATTCGTCGATCAGCGTCGGCCACACTTCGGTTTCCATCACCAGACCGAGCGATGGCCGCCATGCCCGCAAAAACCGCCGCACCGCATGCGGCATGTCGTACGGCAGATAGCTGCGCAAAACACGGTCGCCGAAAATCTGCTCGCCGGTGGCGCGCCCGCTCGGCGTCATGTGGGTCAACAGAATGCGTGCGTCGGGACGCGCCTTCATCAACGCTTCGATCAGCGGTTGTGCGGCGCGCGTCTCCCCCACCGACACCGCGTGCACCCAGATCAGCGGCGCGTTGTCTTCGGGCAGCCGGCCGCGCGAGTATCCGAAACGCTCGCCGATATGCTCGCGATAGCCGCGCTCTTTGCGCGAGCGGATCATGAGGCGCAGGACGGCCAGCGGCGCGATGATCCACCAGAGCGCGTGATAGACGGTCCTCAGCATCGGCACTCCGCGTGCCTGAACGGAGAAGCCGACGCGCCGAACGAAACCGCAAAACGGCCTGCGGCGCTCAAACCAGCGCCCTGCCCTTGAGGCGTTCGAGAATCCCGAGCGGCGCGCATTCGGGCTGCACCATCGCCTTGACCGGCAGGAAAAAGGTCTGCTCCAGCATGAACTGGCCGGACATCACCGCGTGCGAGGTCTGATCCGAGAAACACACCCAGACACTGCCGGGCGGAAACGGTATGGTCTCCTGCGGACTCGACTTCTGGTAGTCGAGGTCGGCCTTCATGCCGTCGTGCAGATGCAGCATCAGATGATCGTATTCGCTGCGCGGCGATTTGGTCACGTGCAGCAGGTTCAGCAGCCAGGCCGAGCCCGGCATTTGCGGCTTGATGCGCGGCAGGAAGCGTTTGGCCATGTCCTCGAACGGTTCGCCGACACGCCACACGCGCGGCGCGCCATGCGGATTGACGTTGGTGAATACGCGCAGAATGCGCTCGCCGTAGTTCGGGCGCGAAGGAAAGGCGTCCACGTGCAGGCGGCTATCGTCTTTGCGCCACGAGGTCTCGCGCGTTTCCACCTGATGCAGCCGCAGGCTGGTCGGCGCCACACGCAGCCGGCCGTTGTATTCGGGAAAGAGCCCGTCGACCAGCGTGCGCGCGTTGGCCTGATAACGCGCGATCAACGCGCGTACCGCGGTTTGCGTGACGGCGTCGCCGGCCACGCCGTGCAACGCGCCGCCATTCGGTTCGAGGCTGATGTTCTTGCGATTCGGATCGGCGAGCGCGGGGTCGAGCAGCGCCTGTTCGCCGCCTTCGATCGGGAAGCGCAGATTCGGGAAATACAGCACTTTGCCGCGTTCGACGCCGGCGAGCAGCGTCTCGCGCGGCACGGACAGGTTGCGCCCCTGCCAGTCGGCGTTCGCTACTTCGATGATCTGGGTTTCGTTCATGGTCGCCCTTGAAAACGGTTGGAGCGCAAGGCGAAGCGCCCCGGACGTGTCACAGCAGGCCGAAGCCCGCGAGTGCCGACTTCACCTGTTGCAGCGTGGGCGGCTGTCCGACCGTGCCGAGATTGACAACGTTCGGCGACCAGTAGCCGCCGGTACGCCACGCGGTGGCGAAATTGTACAACTCGATGGTCGGGCGCTTCAGCGCCGCGGCGATGTGAACCAGACCTGTGTCAACTCCGACGGTCGCGGCCGCGCCTTCGATCAGCCCGACCACGGCCGGCAACGAGAGCTTCGGCGGCACGATGGCCGCCGCGCCGAATTCCTTGGCGAGCCGCTCGCTGGTGGCGCGTTCCGCCTCACTGCCCCACGGCAGCACGATCGACGCGCCGCGCCGCACCAATGACTGTCCCAGATCGATCCACGCGGTGTCCGGCCACTGCTTGTCGGCGCGCGAGGTGGCGTGCACGAACACCACATACGGCACCGGCAGGTTCAGATTCGCCTCGGACAAAGCCAGCGCGGCCCGCCCGGTGTCGATGCCGAAGTCGATGTGGTCGGTGGGTTGCGGCGGCGGGTCGTTCAGCGCCGCGGCCACCAGTTGGCGCGTGCGTTCCACCACGTGGGTGCGCGGCTCGATCGGCACGCGCTTGTCGTAAAAGAAGCGCACCGGCCATTCGAAGCCCGCGCCGTCGGTACGGTTCGCGAGGCCGACCAGCGGCCCGCGCGCCATGCTCGCGACCCATGCGGTCTTGATGAGCCCCTGGCAGTCGATCACGAGATCGTAGTTTTCGGCGGCAAGCGCGCGGCGGAATGCGCCGATCTCGCGCCAGTTGTCCAGCGACAGAATGCGCTTGCGCCAGCGCCGCAGGGACACGGGAATCGCCCGGCGCACGCCGCTCACGAGTTGCACCAGCCCCACGAAGCTCTCTTCGACGAGCCAGTCGATCTGAGCCTCGGGATGACGGCGTCGGATGTCGGCGATCACCGGCATGTTGTGAACGACGTCGCCCAACGACGACACCCTCACGATCAATATCTTTTGCACGCTCAAGAGTGGGAAAACCGGCTGTCCGGCCCGAAGATGCGTTGAGAGAGCCCCGAACCTGTCGTTTCACGCCAGGCCCCCGAGCAAGGGACGAGAAAAACCTAGGGCGGCCCGGCGTTTTCTCAGGGGGACGGCAATTCTAGCGCGTTGCATGTGAATCGCATGAAAAAACGCGGCGCGGTAAAAGAAACCCGCGCCGCGTTCGACGGCGGACCGCGGTTCAAACCGAACCGCGCCGCCGCTTCAGCGTTCAGAACGGCAGCTTCGCGTCAGCCTTCTCAGCGAGGATCACGCGGCGGAAGTCTTCCTGGATGCGCTTGAGCGCCGCGTCGTTATCGGCTTCGAAACGCATCACGACCACCGGCGTGGTGTTCGACGAACGCGCGAGACCGAAGCCGTCCGGATATTCGACACGCAGGCCGTCGATCTTCACGACGTCGTCCGCGCCGGTGAACTTTGCGTTCTGCTGCAGGCGCGCGATCAGTTCGAAGTTCTCGCCTTCTTCGAGCTTCAGTTGCAGTTCAGGCGTGGAGTTCGAGTTCGGCAGCGAGTTCAGCAGCTTGCTCGGATCCGCCACGCGCGTGAGGATTTCGAGCAGACGCGCGCCCGTGTACAGGCCGTCGTCGAAACCGTACCAGCGGTCCTTGAAGAACACGTGGCCGCTCATTTCGCCGGCGAGCGGTGCGCCGGTTTCGCGCAGCTTGGCCTTGACGAGCGAGTGGCCGGTCTTCCACATGAGCGGCTCGCCGCCCTTGTCCTTCACCCACTTGGCGAGATTGCGCGTGCACTTCACGTCGTAAATGATCTGCGCGCCCTTGTTGCGCGACAGCACTTCTTCCGCGAACAGCATGAGCTGGCGGTCCGGATAGATGATCTGGCCGTCTTTGGTGACTACGCCCAGGCGGTCGCCGTCGCCGTCGAAAGCGAAGCCGATTTCGGCGTCCGTTTCCTTCAGCGCACGGATCACGTCCTGCAGGTTTTCAGGATGAGCCGGGTCCGGGTGATGGTTCGGAAAGTTGCCGTCGATCTCGGTGAACAGTTCGACCAGTTCACAGCCGAGCTTTTTGAACAGCTTGGGGGCGAGGCCGCCGGCCACGCCGTTGCCGGTGTCGACCACGATCTTGATGGGGCGCGCGAGCTTGATGTCGCTCGCGATGCGATCGAGATAGGCGTCGGCAATGTCGTACTCGGTGTACGTGCCGCTGCCTTCAGAGAAGTTCTCGTCGACGATGCGCTGATGCAGCGCGAGAATCTGCTCGCCGTAAATGGCCGCGCCGCGCAGGACCATCTTGAAGCCGTTGTAGTCCGGCGGATTATGACTACCCGTCACGACGATGCACGAATCGACGCGGCGCTCGCCGCCTTCGAGCTTCAATGGCACGCTGGCCGCGAAATAGCCGACCGGGGTGGGCACCATGCCCACGTTGACCACGTCGACACCGGCCGCGCGCAGACCGTCCGACAGTGCCTGGATCAGCTCGGAACCGGAGAGGCGGCCGTCGCGTGCGACCACCACGGCGTCGCCGCCTTGCGCTCGCACCTCGCTGCCGAACGCGCGGCCGATTGAACGCGCTGCGTCGGCGTCGAGCGTCTTGCCGATTACACCGCGAATGTCATATGCCTTGAAAATAGACTTGGAGATCATGTTGGCTCACTTGCGTGCAATGGAAATTTTTGACCGGCGCACCGATGATGAATCGGTAAAACCCAGCGATGCGCCCTTGCCGGAAGCGATCCGGTTCCAACTTATAATTGCGCTTTTCGGACCAGCCTTATAACGCCATTCTAATGCTTAGACGCCCTCCAATTGTAAAGTTGCCGATACACTCGGCTGGGTGGGCAAACGTGCGCACTGCGCCGCTCGGGGCGTTCGGGTCGCGCGTGCTATCGGCGCCGTCGGCACAAGCGGCACAAGCGGACCGCCGGGCATCCACCGGATGCTGACGCTCAAGCGCTTCGCCAATCCGGACGTCACGCGCGCCTTCACGAATATCGTGTGGCTCGGGCTGGAGCGGCTCACGCAGATCGGCGTGGCGATCGCGATCAGCGGCATGCTGGCGCGCTACTTCGGGCCGGACGTCTTCGGCAAATGGCAATACGCCAACACGCTGCTGCTGGTGCTCTCGCCCATCACCTGGGTATGCGGCGCGGAGATCCTCGTGCCAACCATCGTCAACCGGCCGCCGGCGCAACTCGGCACCGTGCTCGGCAGCGCCTTCGCGCTGCGCATTTCGGTGTCGGTCGCGGCCCTGCTGCTCACATGGCTCGGCATCGCCCTGCACTTCTTCGAGCCGCTGGTCGGCGCCATGCTCGCCGGCCTCGCCGTGACCATGCTGTTTCGCGAGCCGTTCGTCGGCGTGATCAACGCGTGGCTGCAAAGCATGACCTACAGCAAGCCGCAGTTGCTGACCAGCATGAGCACCGCGGTGCTGAAAGCCGCCCTGGTCTATCTGCTCGTGCGCGCGGCGGCCACGCCCGCGCGTTTCGGCTGGCTGTGGGCGCTCGAATCGGCGGCGATTGGCGCCGTGCTGGTGATCTACTACATCGGCCGGCATGGCGGCAAGCTCGACTGGCATCTCGACCGGGCGCTCTTCCGGCATTTCGCGAGCGCGGGCACCGTGTTCTGGCTCGGCCTGATCTGTATGTACCTGTTCCTGAAACTGGACCGGCTCATGCTCGAACGGGCCATTTCGTTCGCCGACCTCGGGCGCTATTCCGCCGCCCAGCAGTTGAACGAAAACTGGATCACGCTCGCGCTGATGCTCGCGCAGACCATCGCGCCCGCCTTCGTCTACCGCGTGCAGGACGCCGCCCAGCTACGCCGCAACATGTGGCGGCTCACCGCCATGACCGCGGCGCTGATGGTGGGCGGCGCGATCATCCTGGATCTGCTGGCCGGCCTGATCATCCGCCGCGTGTTCGGGCCGCAGTTCGAAGGCGCGATCGAGATTTTCCGCTGGGCCGTGTGGCTCTCCGTGCCCGCCGGCATCGAGGCGATCGGCAATCTGATCGTGCTGAAATATCAGGCCAGGTTTGTGTTGCTCTCGAAGTGGCTGCTCGCGCTGGCCGTCGCATTCGTGGTCAATCTGCTGGCGATTCCGCGGCTCGGCGCTTACGGCGCGCTGGTGGGCCTCGCGGCCGGCTATCTGACAGCGGCGTCGGTTAATCTTTATTACATCCGTTTCAAATTGCGCCCATGACGAACTCACCCGCCACCGCGCACATGACCCTCGACGACGTCGCGGTGCTGATACCCGCCTACAACGGCCAGGCCGACGTCGACCTCACGCTCGCGTCGTTCAGCGAAAACGCGCCGGTGCACGTGCTGATCGTCGACGACGGCAGCACGCCGCCAATCGTCGCGCCGGCCATCGCCAACATGAAGATCGAAGTGCTGCGCATGGCGCAGAATGGCGGTATTGAACGCGCGTTACAAACCGGCATCGACGCCCTTGCGCAGCGCGGCTTCCGCTATGCGGCGCGCATCGACGCGGGCGACCGCAGCGTGCCGCAGCGGCTCGCCAAACAACGCCTCTTCATGGAATTGCATCCGCGCGTGGCGGGCCTCGGCATGTGGACGCAAGTCGTCACCCGCGAAGGCAAGCCGCTTTTCATGCTGACGCCGCCCGCCGAACCGGATGCGATCCGCCGCTTGCGCTTTTTTCGCTCATGCCTCGCGCATCCTTCGATGATGCTGCGCATCGACGCCGTGCGCGCGGTCGGCAACTACCGCGCCGAGTACCGCTCCGCCGAGGATCTCGATCTGTTCGTGCGGCTGATGCAACGCTACGACTGCGCGAACCTGCCGGAGCTCGGGCTCTACTACGAACTGAACGAAGGCGGCATCAGCGCCACTAAACGGCGCCGCCAGGTGAGCTCGACGCTGCGGCTGCAACTGCGCTACTTCAACGTCGTCAATCCGTACGACTGGTTAGGCCTCGCCAAAAATCTGCTGCATCTGGTGACGCCTTACCGCGCGCTGCAACGGATCAAGCGCAGCCTGCTCACGCCGCGCGCGAGCCGCTAAATCATTCACCACCCCATTCACCGCCGAGTTCGTTCCCGCATGAAGCCTGCCCTGAAGTCGACGCCCGCGTTGCGCATTACACTCGTCTGTAACACCGCCTGGGCAATCTATACCTACCGGCAAGGGCTGATCCGCATGCTGGTCGGACGCGGCGTCGACGTGACGGTGCTTGCGCCGCGCGACCGCACGTTCGAACTGCTCGCCGCGATGGGCTGCCGCTGCATCGAATTGCCGGTCGCCTCCAAAGGCACCAATCCGCGCGACGACCTGCGCACGCTGTATGCACTCTACCGGCAATACCGGACGATCCGCCCGCACGTGGTATTCCATTACACGATCAAGCCGAATATCTACGGATCGGTCGCCGCCAAGCTGGCGGGCGTGCAATCGGTTGCGGTCACAACCGGATTGGGCTACGTGTTCATCCAGCAGAGCCGCGCCGCTCAGGTGGCCAAAAAACTGTATCGTTTCGCCTTCCGTTTCCCGCGCGAAATATGGTTTTTGAATCGCGACGATCAGGCCGCGTTTGTCGAACAGAATTTGTTGGTGCATCCTGAGCGCGCGAGGTTGCTGCATGGCGAAGGCGTGGACCTCGACCAGTTCGCCTTCACCCCGTTGCCCGAGCGGGACGATTACCGCTTCGTGCTGATCGGGCGGCTGCTGTGGGACAAGGGCGTGGGCGAATATGTCGAAGCCGCGCGGCGTTTGCGCGAACGTTATCCGCATGCGCGGTTCCAGTTGCTCGGCCCGGTGGGTGTCGACAATCCCAGTGCGATTACGCGCGAAGAAGTGGCGGCGTGGGAGCAGGAAGGCATCATCGAGTATCTTGGGGAGGCGCATGACGTGCGGCCTTTCATCGCCGAAGCGGATTGCGTGGTGTTGCCGTCGTATCGCGAAGGCGTGCCGCGCACGCTGATGGAAGCCTCGGCAATGGGCCGGCCGATCGTCACGACCGACGTGCCGGGCTGCCGCGAGGTGGTGGCGGACGGCGTCAACGGCTTGCTGTGCGAGGTGCGCAATGCAGAAAGCCTCGCGGCCACGCTGGCGCGCATGCTCGACATGAGCGGCGCTGAGCGGCGGGCCATGGCTGAACGCGGCCGGAAGAAAGTCGCGGAGGAATTCGACGAGCGCGTGGTCGTCGAAACGTATAAGGACCTGGTGCAGAAAATGACGGGCGTTTTACTTTAACGGAGCAACAGCATGACCACGAAGGGCACGATTCTGGTAACGGGCGGCGCGGGCTTTATCGGCTCGCACACCTGTGTCGAACTGCTGAACGGCGGTTACGACGTCGTGGTAATCGACAATCTCGTGAACAGCAACCGCGAGTCGCTGCGGCGCGTGGAAAAAATCACCGGCAAGGCGGTGACTTTCTACGAAGCCGACGCGCGCGACGAAGCGGCGCTCAACCGTATTTTCGACGCCCACCCGATCACGGGCGCGATTCACTTTGCCGCGCTGAAGGCGGTGGGCGAGTCGGTGGCCAAGCCGATCGAGTATTACAGCAACAACGTCGGCAGCCTGCTGAGCTTGCTCGGCGTGATGCGCGACCGGAACGTCAAGCAGGTCGTGTTCAGTTCGTCGGCGACCGTCTATGGCGTGCCGAAGAGCTCGCCGATCGACGAGTCGTTCCCGCTGTCGGCCACCAATCCGTACGGCCAGTCGAAGCTGATCGCCGAGCAGGTGCTGCGCGATCTGGAAGTGGCCGATCCGTCGTGGCGCATTGCCACGCTGCGCTACTTCAATCCGGTCGGCGCGCATGAGAGCGGTCTGATCGGCGAAGATCCCGCCGGCATTCCCAACAACCTGATGCCGTATGTCGCGCAGGTGGCGGTCGGCAAGCTCGAAAAGCTGCGCGTGTTCGGCGGCGACTACGACACGCCCGACGGCACCGGCGTGCGCGACTATATCCACGTCGTCGATCTGGCGCGCGGGCATCTGGCCGCACTCGACGCGCTGGTCACGCGCGACGCCAGTTTCGTGGTGAACCTCGGCACGGGCCAGGGCTACAGCGTGATCGACGTGGTCAAGGCCTTCGAGAAAGCCGCCGGACGGCCGGTGCCGTATGAAATCGTGGCACGCCGCCCCGGTGACGTCGCCTCGTGTTTCGCCGACCCGGCCGCGGCCGAGAAGATCATCGGCTGGCGCGCGCAGTTCGGTATCGAACGGATGTGCGCGGATCACTGGCGCTGGCAGTCCACCAATCCGCAAGGATTCGCGTGAGTTGAATCAAAGTCGACGGCGGCGCGAAGGCGTCGCCGGGCAGGGGCGCCGCCGCCGTCGATTGAGGGATTGCACCAAGCGGGTAAGTCCGAATATTACTAACACTTTACGATTTCTATACTGGCTCACCGATTGACGGTCAGGCTTCCTAAGAACGTTCGAATCGGCGCGTACGGGCCTGATTCGAGGCTTCGTGCAAGAAAAGACATGCTACGGAGACAGTCATGGGAATTCGCTTGAAAAGCGTTGTGGGTGCGCTTGCGCTTTGTGCGCTCGCCAATGTCGGCTATGCGGCGGATCCGATCAAGATCGGCGTTGACGGACCTTTCACCGGCGGCTCGTCTTCGATGGGCGTGAGCATGCGCGACGGCGTACGCCTCGCCACCGCCGAAATCAACAAGGCCGGCGGCGTGCTGGGCCGTCAGATCGTGCTAGTGGAACGCGACGACGAAGCGAAAAACGAACGCGGCGTGCAGATCGCGCAAGAGCTGATCAACAAGGAAAAAGTCGTGGCGGTGGTCGGCTACATCAACACCGGCGTCGCACTCGCCTCACAGCGCTTCTTCCAGGAAGCGAAGATTCCCGTCTTCAACAACGTCGCGACCGGTAGCATCGTGACGAAGCAGTTCACCGACCAGCCGGACAATTACGTGTTCCGCAATGCCGCCGCGGACCGCATCCAGGCGCCCATGATCGTCGAAGAAGCCGTGACCAAACGCGGTTTCAAGAAGGTCGCGATCCTCGCCGACTCGACCAACTACGGTCAACTCGGCCGCGAAGACCTCGAAAAGGCGCTTGCCGCCAAAGGCGTGAAGCCTGTCGCCGTCGAGAAATTCAATATCAAGGACGTCGACATGACCGCGCAGCTGCTCAAGGCCAAAGAGGCCGGCGCGGAAGCGGTGCTGACGTACGGAATCGGACCGGAACTCGCTCAAATCGCCAACGGCATGGCCAAGCTCGGCTGGAAAGTGCCGCTGATCGGCAGTTGGACTCTCTCGATGGCGAACTACATCGACAATGCGAGCACCAACGGCGAAGGCGCACGCATGCCGCAGACATTCATTCAGGAAGCGAACACGCCCAAGCGTAAAGCCTTCATCGACGCGTATCTGAAGGAGTTCAAGCCGAAGAACAACCGCATCGACTCCCCGGTTTCCGCCGCGCAAGGCTACGACTCGATCTATCTGCTGGCCGCCGCGATCACCCAGGCCGGCTCGACCGACGGCCCGAAAGTGCGCGCCGCGCTCGAAAATCTCAATACGAAAGTGGAAGGCGTCGTGATGGTCTACGACAAGCCGTTCACGCACGACGACCACGAAGCGATCAGCCCCAACGTGCCGGTGGTCGGCGAAGTCAAGGGCGGCCGCGTGGTCTATGCGTACGAAGCGGATCGCAAGGGTGGCAGCCAGCTACGCACCAAGCAGGCAAGCTCCGCGAATTGAGCGCGAAATAAGCGCAGCAGCATGTTACGGAGCCGCACCCGCCTGAAGGCGGGCGCGGCTTTGCTTCATATCCGGTGAATTCCAGGGCGCCCGACGATGGCCATTCTTCTACAGCTCATCTATAGCGGCATTGCGCTCGGCATGATCTACGCCGTGATCGCATTCGGCTATCAACTCACGTTCGCCACCTCCGGCACGCTGAACTTCGGCCAGGGCGACGCGCTGATGCTCGGCGCGCTGGTCGGCCTCACGCTCGTCACGCTCGGCGTCAATTACTGGCTGATGATTCCGCTCGTCTGCGTGTTCGGTCTGCTGCAAGGCGTCTTCGTCGAACGGATCGGGGTACGGCCCGCGATCAGGATCAAATCCGAATTCGGCTGGATCATGTCGACCATCGCGCTCGGCATTATCTTCAAGAACGTCGCGGAGAACCTTTGGGGCCGCGACGATCTGCGCTTCCCTTCCCCGCTGCCGGAAGCGCCGCTGAAAATATTCGGCGCCAATGTGCTGCCGATGGAATTGCTGGTGGTGGGCGGCGCCCTCGTCATGATGCTGGCGGTCGAGTTCTTCAACCGTAAGACGATTTTCGGCAAAGCCGTGGTGGCTACCGCGAACGACCGCGACGCCGCGGCGCTGATGGGCATCAATACCGGCCTCGTCATCACGTTTTCGTATGCACTGTCTTCATTGACTGCGGCCTTTGCCGGCGTGCTGATCGCGCCGCTCACGCTCACCGGCGCGACGATGGGCGCCGTGCTCGGCCTCAAGGCGTTCGCGGTGGCGATTATCGGCGGACTGTCGAGCGGTTTGGGGATCGTGGTGGGCGGCGTCATTCTCGGCATTGCGGAGACGACGACCGGCTTCTATCTCTCCACGGGCTACAAAGACGTCCCCGGGCTCGTACTGCTGCTGATCGTGCTCGCATTGAAACCTGCCGGCCTGTTCGGCAAGACCTCGATCAAGAAAGTGTGAGGACCGCCGTGAATCCGAAGAAGCTCATTGCGTCCGCACTGGCGCTGATCGCGCTCGCGGTGTTTCCCGTGCTGTCGGGGAATCCGTATTACATTCACCTGCTCGAGACGATCATGATCTACGCGATCCTGCTCTTCGGCCTCGACATCGTGGTCGGTTATACAGGACAGGTGTCGCTCGGCCATGCGGGTCTGTTCGGCGTAGGCGCTTACACGGCCGGCGTGCTGTTCTTCAAGCTCGGCATGCCGTTTTTCGTCACCGCGCCGCTGGCTATTCTGGTCACCGCGGGCTTCGGCGCGATTCTCGCGCTGCCGGCGCTGCGCGTGTCCGGTCCCTACCTTGCGATGGTGACGCTCGCGTTCGGCACGATCATCCAGATTCTCATCAACGAGATGGATTTTCTGACCAACGGGCCGATGGGCGTGAAGATTCCGAAGCCTTCGTTCGGCGGCCGGCCGATGAACGAAGTCGAATACTACTGGCTTGTCGCGGCGCTACTGGTCGCCTCGCTGATCGTCGTGCATCGCGTGCTCAAGTCGCATCTGGGCCGTGCATTCGAGGCGCTGCGCGATAGTCCGATCGCGTCGGACTGCATGGGCGTCTCGGTGTATCGCTACAAGGTCTATGCGTTCGTGATCAGCGCGGGGTTTGCCGGGCTGGCCGGCTGCCTCTATTCGTATTCGGAGCAGTACATCTCGCCGAACACTTATAACTTCGAACTGACCATTCTGTTCCTGCTCGCCATCATCATGGGCGGCCGCAAAACCCGCACCGGCGCGCTGCTCGGCTCGGCGATCATCGTGCTGCTGCCCAAGCTGCTCGACGACATCGACATGTTCCGCACCGTTGCCTCGGTGCTGGCGGCGGTCGTGGTGATCGGCGCGGGCGTGGCGCTAGCCCGCAAGGTGTCCACGCCGCGCAAGGTCGCGATTCCCGTTATCGGCACGGTGGGTCTTGCCGCGTTTTCCTACCGGATCGACACGCTCGCCGACTGGCGGCTCACCATATTCGGCTTGATGATCCTGCTCGTCGTGTACTACCTGCAGGATGGCGTGGTCGGCTTCGTGCGCAAGATCGTGATGCATGGCAGGGTTCGCACGATTACCGTCGACACCACGAAACCGGCCACGATCGGCGGTGATGCGATTCAGGCGGTGCAAACCGGGGGCACCGAAGACATTCTGGAACTGCGCGGCATCCTCATGCAGTTCAGCGGACTGAAGGCGCTCAACAACGTCGATCTGACCGTGCAGCGGGGCACGATTCACGGACTGATCGGGCCGAACGGCTCCGGCAAGAGCACGATGATGAACGTGCTGACCGGCATCTATGTGCCGACCGCGGGCACGCTCGCCTATCGCGGCACATCGCTCGCGGGAAAGACCTCTTCGCAGATCGCGCTGTCCGGCATTGCGCGCACGTTCCAGAACGTGCAACTGTTCGGCGAAATGACCGCGCTCGAGAATGTGCTGGTCGGCCTGCATCACACGTTCAACGCGAATCTCGCGGATGTCGGACTGATGTCGCTGCGCTACCGGCGCGAGGAACGCGCCGCCCGCGAGCGCGCGTTCGGCATGCTGCGGTTTGTCGGCCTGGAAAACGTCGCGGCCGAAGAAGCGCGCAACCTGCCGTACGGCAAGCAGCGATTGCTCGAAATCGCGCGGGCGCTCGCGCTCGATCCGCAAGTGCTGCTCCTCGACGAACCCGCCGCCGGACTCACGGCGCCGGATATCAAGGAACTGGTCGCGATCATTCGCAAGGTGCGCGATCACGGTATTACCGTCGTGCTGATCGAGCATCACATGGACGTGGTGATGAGCGTGTGCGACCGGGTCTCGGTGCTGGACTTCGGGCAGAAGATCGCCGAGGGCAAGCCCGCCGATATTCAGTCTAACGAAAAAGTCATCGAGGCCTATCTCGGCGGCCAGCCTGCCGGCCAGGCGGCGTGAGTTCGCCGGGCGCCCTTACAGGAACAGACATGTTATCGATCAGAAATCTGCATGCGGGCTACGGCAAGGTCAAAGTGCTGCACGGCATTTCGATCGACGTGCCGAAGGCATCCGTCGTCACGCTGATCGGCTCGAACGGCGCAGGCAAAACGACGACCATGCGAGCGATCTCCGGCATGATCCGGCCGAGTGCCGGCGAGATCACGATGGGTGTCGGCGCGGACGCAAAGCGCATCGACGCGCTGGAGTCGCACCGCATCGCGCGGCTCGGACTCGCGCATTCGCCGGAAGGCAGGCGCGTATTCGCGACGATGAGCGTGACGGATAACCTGATGCTGGGCGCCTTCCCTCGCCTGATCTCGGCGCGGCCGCGCGGCGACGTGAAGGCCGATCTGGAGCGCGCAATCGAGATGTTTCCGCGGCTCAAGGAACGGCGCCATCAACTCGCCGGCACGCTCTCCGGCGGCGAGCAGCAGATGCTGGCAATGGCGCGCGCGATCATGATGAACCCGGAGCTGGTCTTGCTCGACGAACCGTCGATGGGACTCGCGCCTATTCTGGTCGAAGAGGTTTTTCGGATCATCGGGAATCTGAAAAGCCAGGGCGTCACCATGTTGCTGGTCGAACAGTTCGCCGCGGCCGCGCTCAATGTGGCCGATTACGGTTATGTGCTGGAGAACGGCAGGATTGCAGCACATGGCCCGACGGCGGAGTTGCGCAATGATCCTTCGGTGAAGGCTGCGTATCTCGGTGCGAGTCACTGAGGCGCATACGGCCGTCAGACTGGCGCGGTGCCGATACATTTCGCGTTTCGCGTTGTATGGCGTGGGCCGGCAGGTCGTATCGGATCGGTCACATTCACCCATTCCTCTCCGCTGCACAAACCAGACGATCGATCTGGCGTATTGCGTGCGAGATCGAACACTCGTTCAGGGGGCTTAGCCAGCACACTCAAACCTATGGGATTCTCGCTATGGGCTTGGCCTGGCTGCAATCTGGAAAAAAGCGCAATGCGTTGTGATGGCAATTCACTGTCATCCCAGCGACACCGGTATCTGCGCGGCAAGCCGCTTTCATCGTACACATGGACGCGCTGACTGAGGCGTGCCTAACCGCGCTTTGTGTGCTGTACCGAACGGAGTAGCGACATTCGTACAGATACTCTACGTCTACACATGCTCGACCAACGACGGAGCTGGCGCGTATTTATCGCATTGATCGGTGTAGCGGGTCGATGCAGAAACTGCGAACGGCAGCCTGCCAGGTGAACCCGAATTATCTATCGCATCCGGCTTCTGATGTGACAACTGGAACATTGATAACGAATAACATTTTCGTATTGCCAACGGCTGCTGTCGAATGTATTTCGACACCGCGCGGCATGTCTTTCTGAGTCGGCCAGGACATCGGCACTTTACGACTCGTCCGTGAACGGACGCCGAATTTCAAAGCTATACTTTCTATTGAAATATTCAGGATTTATGTTGCGGGGAATGCGACGCTTCGCATGATGAAGGCGCGCTTCCTCCTCATGCATGAAAAATGCTCTTGAGCTTTTCTTCTTAATTATCAGCAGTAATTTTTATAGCAATTAAATATTGCTATATATCTGTTGTCCTATCTCGGGTTATCCGCCGCAATCGTCTGACGGGCTGCTTTTGTCTGACGCGCCATGCGCGCTGACTCAACGGTTGAATTAACCGGTACGACTTGCAATGCCGAAATACTGATGTACTTGTCAACGAACTTCGAACCGGGGGCAACAATGGCTTTAGTCGGCAAGGTATCGGAATCAGTGTCAAAGGAAGTCATTCCTTTCGATACCCGCTACGAAGGTCGTTCGCACGCCGACCATCCTGAATTGGGCGGCCACGGCTTTTCGGCTTCGCATATGGAGAGCGTCTCGGATTTCAGCCGCAGCGACGAATCCTTTTCTGCGGACGTGCCAGCCGATGCGGCTGCAAGTGCCGTGGCTTGCCATACGTTATCGGCGGCGAATGACCCCGACATTCCGACGAGGAAAGGCAACTTCACCAAACGCGTTTTCGACATCTTCGGCGCGTCTGCGTTGCTCCTTGTGTTACTGCCTATTTTCCTCGTCGTAGCTTGTGTCGTACTGAGCGACGGAGGGTCGGCCTTCTTTGGCCATCCACGCGTTGGAAGAGGCGGACGATCGTTTCGCTGTTTGAAGTTCCGCTCAATGGTCCCGAAGGCCGACGTGGTTCTCGCCGAACTCCTTGCAACCGACGCGGACGCGCGCGAGGAGTGGAATCGCGATTTCAAACTCAAGAACGATGTGCGTGTCACCGCTGTCGGCCGGTTTCTGCGCAAGACGAGCCTTGATGAACTCCCACAGCTCTGGAATGTCCTCCGCGGCGATATGAGCCTCGTCGGTCCCCGCCCAATCGTCACCAAAGAGTTGGAACGGTATGGCGCGGATGCCCATTACTATCTGTCGGTCAGGCCCGGCCTGACAGGGCTGTGGCAGGTGAGCGGACGCAATAACGTGGACTATGCGACGAGAGTCGCGATGGATGTTTCTTATGTGAAGGAACGTTCAACGCTGCTCGACATCAGTATTCTGCTGCGAACGTTCAAGGTGGTATTCGACGGAAGCGGGGCGTATTGAACGGCATGCACTGCGGGCACACCAGAGCGACCCGTGCGAAGTGCCTATGAAAATCGCTCACGTTGTCGAATCGACTTGTGGCGGTGGGCGCGACCACTCCTCGTGTTGAGGATTTCAGAGCGGCCTTCGGCGTTGGCTTCAGTTCGGAGTATCTCCTACTGATATCGCATGGTCGGCAGTTGCGGGACGTAGACGACCTCGTGCAACGCGCCGTTATTCGATGCTGCAAACCGGCAGCCTGGCCGGTACTTCGCATATCGATCTTCCGCCGGAACCCCTACTGCAACAAATCCGCCGCGTCCCCTTTTTTGCGAACCTATCGAAGGAACTTCGCAGCATGAATATGGCCGCTTTCACCATCACGCCTGCCGCTACGCTGCGAGATCACTTCGCAAGCGTCGTCCTGCCGATCTGGCGCGGACCGGGTTTCAATACTGCGATGCATCTGCCTTACGAGGCCGTCGGCGCTGAAGCGAGCCACTCTCCAATGCCGGTCGAACGCTACCGCGCAATGGCTTGCGCGCGGCAGTTGTTCGTCTTTTCGCAGGCCGGCGAAGCAGCGCATGCTCATGTGCTATTCGAGGCCCTGCTGCGTTACTTTCAGGACAAACAGCACGGCGGCTGGTTCTACAGCGTCGATGCGCAAGGCTCGCCGCTCGATACGACAAAGGATCTCTATACACACGCGTTCCTGGTCTTCGCATGCGCCGAATATGGCGCACGTTTTGGCGATCGCGATGCGCTCGACCTGGTCCACGGCACCTCGGCATTAATCGAAGCGCGTTTCGCCGTACCACATGGATTGTTCAACGCTGCGCTCGACGCGGATTTCTCGACAGTGACCGGCATGCCGGCACAAAACCCATTGATGCATCTGACCGAAGCCTGGCTCGCCGCGCGCGAGGCGACCCAGGACAGCGCATTCGATACGGCCTTGCGCGAGCTGGCCGCTGCTATCGAACGCACCTTCGTGCATGCGCCGACCGGCTGCATTGCGGAACTGCCGCTAGGAGCCGACGACAACCGTCTGGAACCCGGCCACCAGTTCGAATGGTTCTGGCTGATCAGGCAGGCGGGCGCGCTACTGGATGGATCGGGACTCGACAACGCGCTCTCGCGCGCCTTCGGGTTCGCACAACGCCACGGCGTGGACCCGGCCACAGGCGGCGTGTGCGCCTCGCTCGACGAAGCCGGCCGGATAAAGGACAGCACTCAACGAATCTGGGCGCAAAGCGAATATCTTCGTGCACTGGCCGTTCGCGATGATGACGCGGCACGTGCCGTGCTGCCCGAACAGATCGAGCGCTTTGGGCGGCGATTTCTACATCCGCGGGGCTGGTTCGAATGCAGGACGGCCGCGGGCGACGTGTCGCGCGCTGACATGCCGTCGACTACGCCCTATCATCTCGCCACTGCCTATGCGGCGCTACCCGCCTGAAGGACGCGCCGCTCGTCACATTGCGGCGAGGAGAGTTCTGCAAAAATCGAACTGGCCGCCAAGATTGAAGGAAAGGATCCGAGGCTGGCTGCGCGCCCGTCTTGTTGGCCGGCGATCCGCGCTATGACTCAATCACCTTCGCATCATCGGAGCGACGTTTGAAATTTCGACTTGTGGCGCTGACCGTCCTGCTAGTACTCATCTCAGCCGGTGTTGCCCTGGCGGCGTACCTCCACGGGTCCGGCATCCACGATGTTCTCAAGGGCCCATCCGCCCACACGACCGGCCACGTCCCTTTCTACGGCGTCAACGGGCATTATGTGCAAGGAGGCGTCTACGCGACGAACATCGCGCAGCAGGTTGCCGATATGAAAGCGATGGGAATTACGTCCGTCCGTCAGGACTGCTACAGCACCGCCGATACGGCGAAAATGGCTAGCCTGGTGAGCTCGTTTGCACCCGTCAAGATCCAGCCGGTCTTCAACGTCTTCCCGACCACCGCCGACGAAACCACTGCCTACAACCAGTTCTACGCCTACGGCCAGACCGTGGCCGGTCAACTCGCCGGCAAGATTGCAGTGATCGAGTTGATGAATGAACCCGAGAATATGTACTTCACCAAAGGGCCCAGATACAGCGGTCAGGACGTCACGGAATGGTCGGCTTCGAACAGCCAGTGGGCGGCATTCCGTGGCGCTGTGCGCGGCTTCTACGCCGGATTTCGCGCCGTAGATACCACGAAACAAACGCTCATTGCCAGCCCAAGCGTAGGCTGGCTGCACTTCGGATTGCTCAAAGGTCTGTGGACGGGCGAGTCGCCGGATGGTTCGAAGGGGCATCCGACCGCGACATGGGACATCACGAACTATCACTGGTACTACGACTTCGGAGACATCGAGAACGCAGGCGGCATCAACACCCTCGCAGCCATCCAGTCCGCGTTCAATCTTCCGATCATGCTGACAGAGATCGGCGTGCAGGCCAGTGTGTCGGACTCTGCTTACAACTCATACGCGGCTTCAAGCGTGACCAGGTACGCGCGTATTGCCAGGACTTACAACATCATCGGCGTGGACTGGTATGAGCTTTACAACTTCCAGAATATCGACGGCTTTTATATGGGCCTGTATAGCTCGCCCGGCGTAGTCAACGCTGGTCGTGCGTCTGCGATAGGCAGCGCCGTTGCAGCGAATCCCGCGCCTTGAAAGCCTGATTCAGAGAACGCGAGATTCATTGGCGCACGGGAATCCGTGAACAGATTGCCAATGTTTTCTGCTCGCCTCGATCGGCCACCGGACGTCTGTCGCGCAACGCTATCTTTGAGTTCAGTGCGCTGCCGCACCGAAGCCGGGGTTCCAATCCGCCTAAGCTCTCAAAAGGGGCTCTGTGCCGGTACTGTTCCGCGCGAGTCTGCATATTCTGGCCGAACGGCCCGCCACTCGCTGCCTGGGCGCGCGACGTCGCTTCAATTTCCGCGAAGTCACAATTTTTGGTTGCCACCATGTTCAGCCCAGTCGACCGAGGCCGTCTCGACCATATCGACGCGATGCGCGCGATCGCGGTGCTGCTCGTGATGTGGACACACTATGCCGAAATGTTCGCGCCGATCGCCGGATCGCAGCTTGCGCTGAACGCACTACAGCGCTCGGCCGACTTCGGGCGCGTGGGTGTCGTGATTTTCTTCGGCGTCAGCGGAATGCTGATTCCAACCAGCTTGCGCGGCATGCCACGCGAGGGCTCGCGGCGCTTCCTGATCAGGCGCTTCTTGCGGCTCTACCCGGCGTTCTGGCTATCGCTGCCGATCGGCTACCTTGCTTACTGGACGTTGTTTGGCCAGCAATTGAATATGGCCAGCCTGATTGCCAACGTCACGATGATTCCATCTGCATTTGGCAAGGTCCCGGTGATGGGGCACTACTGGACCCTGGAAACCGAACTGTATTTCTACGGGCTGTGTCTCATCCTCTTCTGGCTCGGCGCGCTGCATCGTATGCGCGACTTGTGCATCGTCAGCGCCGGGCTCTGTCTGCTGTTCGTTATAACGTCGGCGTTGAAGCTGATTCCGCCGGGCGCACCCGGACAATACAAAGGGATGCTATACCACCTCGCGATCATGTTCTGGGGCGCCTGCTTCAGGCAGGCCTACGACACGCCGCTGGAGCGTGTGACGTTCCGCTGGGCGCGCGGCGAGCGCTCCCAGGTTTCGGTCACGTATCGCGTGGCGCTCGTCGGCGTAACTGCACTGATTGCCGCGGTCGCGCTGCTTATGGCCGCGATCGATTGGCTCCACAACGACGTCGCTCACATGTCGGTGTCGCTCGGCTATCTGCTTGGCATCGCAGCGTTTGCATTGTTCTCCGCCGCGTTGAAAATCCATCTGCGCATGTTTGCGTGGCTCGGCGAAATCAGCTACTCCATCTACCTGCTGCACGGCGTGCCGCTCTATGTGATCGTCTGGCTCTGCCGGCACTATGGCCTGGTGGGTGCGCCGCTCGGTGTGTATATGGTGGCGACAGTGCCGCCTGCAATTATCCTGTCGTGGGCGAGCTACAGGCTCGTTGAGGCGCCGGGCATCCGGCTCGCACATGCGCTAACTTCGCGTCACGACCTCACAGCGCGTGGGCGCGCGGCGCTGGTTACCTCCGGTGATTCGCGCTGAAGCCTCACGCTGCGAGGAGTGGTCAGTCGTTCAGATTTCGACGCGCGGAGCCTTCTGCCCCGCCCCAACTTCATGATCCCGGGTGTTCGCCCACATCAACAGCAACTGAATCGACGGTTGAAAGCCTGAGCGACTGCGCGAGTGGTCGACAGTTGTCTTTTTCCCTTCGCGACATCGAGCATCTCCATCTCCGATCGCAAAGAGCGCGCCGTCCCGCTCCGCGACGAACACGACCCTTCATCTCTCTGTCCCACCGTTGCGAATGCGAATTGGGAACGCTCAACGGCAGTTGCCCGGTCATTGAGACCGAGCCGTTGCTGCGGCGGAAACATCAATCCAGTTCGCTTTCCGAAGTACATCCGCACCCCTGGACCCCGCTGGCGCCATAGCCCTGTTGGAAGCGTTACGGATTCACAGCCCATTTGTTTTATTGATATGAGGGCAATATCCGAAAAATAAGGATGCGACACCATTTTTGCGTTGCATTAAAAATTTACGAATTTCTCCAAAATTAATCTGAAATCGGGTTTATAGGATATTCGTCTAATTAATATACCAATGCACCTTCATAGGGCGCACCAAATATAAGCAATAATCCACAGACAAATCAAACATTTACGTTTTCAAAGCCAGACCGAGGCTGAGTTTTCCGATTCGTCCCAATTTGGAAAAATCATTGGCCAATCCTATTGAAATTTTTCGTAATTGTCACTTATCGGGTATAAACCCGACACGTTACATGAATGAAACGTTTATAATTCGTCTGCCAAAAGGTTCTGTAACTAATACCGGGCAATCAGCGGGACGCCGCCTACTCTGTAACAGTTACACCCTGGAATGCTGCACTGCAGGAGAATTGCTTTCCCGAGATACAAGCGCTGGTGAGCGGCGCGCATCGTACGCGACATATCGTTTTTTGTCGCGGACCGCGTGAGGCAATGAGCGGATCAAACTGATTTTTTGGGGTTCCGACCCGACCTGAGGTAAAGGCATTTTCCTCGTCGCTGTCGAGTCGACAAGTTTACGAGCGGATTTCAAAAGGTGAGGTGCGACAACAGATTAATGCGTGGAGTCGTGAGATTGATCTGCTGCGGCATGAATCGCGGCGAGACTCGGATGGCGAGTGGAGGACATGCGTCGCACGGCGCCGACTGTTCAGGCTGACGGTAGTGGCGTCAGATTCTCCCCGACTGTAGACCGACCGGTCTGTGCTGTTGCGCAGATATTTGCACAGCCGACTGCTGGTGCTTTCGAAGGTGCCGCATCGCCACGGGCGGGGGTTGTCGTAGAAGCAAACTCGCCGCGTCAGTTGCAGCGGTGAAATCCTGATGTCGCGACATTTTGTTTTCCCTGATTGCAGGTGGCACTTCTTTTCGCAAGAGGCTCGGCAATCGGTCTGAGTTTGGCGAAGAACCCGGCGCGCGTTTAAATTGGGGGTGGCATGATTTACTTTTCTAAGTAGTACTACATGCTTCGTTTAGTCGACCTGGACAGCGAAAGCAGAACGGTCGCCCGGTCCGCAGATGAGTCACCACCCAGCGGGCACCCAGCGGTCGGCCTTCGATTCCGAGCGGTCACACACGGATATTGCTCGCGTGGGAACTCCGGTCACGTAGACCTCCGCCCCTGAGTGCCACATGCACGCGCTGCGCCGATTGCGCTGGCAGCGCAACGATGATGGAGCGGTTCGTCGCGCTTGCAGGGCAAATGGTCCGCCTCAAGGCTACGCCCTCGATCCATAAGCAGTTTCACGGGGAACCAGCCAGGTCGGGCCGGTGGATACGTACGCTTAGGCGCACCTGATATCTGTCCGGGTCAGCATTTCCGATCCCGCAACGCCGGGACAAATCCCGCGTGCACCGGCTTGCGACGTCCCGCACTCCCCAGTTGCAGTTGTTGGTGCTCTGAGTTCCTTCGAGCATCGCAGCACCTTACACAAAGCAGGTGTTGCATTTCGGATTTGAGGCCGCTCCCTCATTTCGTGATGACAGTTACTTACATATAGTAAGTAGTACTGTCTATTGGTGGGTCGTTGTGACCCAATTACTTTCACCTAGTTGGAGCTACGTTTTGAAAACTCGAATTTTGACGCTTACCATGCTGCTAGTGTCAGCCAGTGTTGCCCTGACTGCATGCGGCGGCGGTTCGTCATCCGACGCGCCAGACGCTGCTGCAGTCGCAAACCGTCAACACGGGGGCGGAAAGTCTTCGGGCAAGCCAACAACACCAAGCTCACCGAGCAGCACGCCATCCTCGCCGTCCAGCTCATCTCCCACTACGTCCTCGTCCGTCCCGTTCTATGGGGTCAACGGGCACTATGTGCAAGGGGGCGTCTACTCGTCGAACATTGCGCAGCAGGTTGCCGATATGAAAGCGATGGGAATTACGTCCATCCGTCAGGACTGCTACAGCACCGCCGATACGGCGAAAATGGCCAGCCTGGTGAGCTCGTTTGCACCCGTCAAGATCCAGCCGGTCTTCAACGTCTTCCCGACCACCGCCGACGAAACCGCTGCCTACAACCAGTTCTACGCCTACGGCCAGACCGTGGCCGGTCAACTCGCCGGCAAGGTTGCAGTGATCGAGTTGATGAATGAACCCGAGAACATGTACTTCACCAAAGGGCCCACATACGGCGGTCAGGATGTCACCGAATGGTCGGCTTCTAATAGCCAGTGGGCGGCATTCCGTGGAGCTGTGCGCGGCTTCTACGCCGGATTCCGCGCCGTAGATACCACGAAGCAAACTCTGATTGCCAGCCCAAGCGTAGGCTGGTTGCACTACGGATTGCTCGAAGGTCTGTGGACGGGTGAGTCGCCGGACGGTTCGAAGGGGCATCCGACCGCGACATGGGACATCACGAACTATCACTGGTACTATGACTTCGGAGACATCCAGAACGCAGGCGGCGTCAACACCTTGGCCGTCATCAAGTCCGCGTTCAACCTTCCGATCCTGTTGTCGGAAATCGGTGTCCAGAACAGTGTGTCGAGTTCCACCTACAACTCGTACGTTGCGTCGAGCATCGCCGAGTACGCCAGCAGCGCCAAGACTTACAACATCATCGGTGTTGACTGGTATGAGCTCTACAACTTCCAGAATATGAACGGCTTTTATATGGGCCTGTATAGCTCGCCTGGTGTTGTGAACGCTGGTCGTGCGTCCGCAATAACCACCGCCGTTGCATCGAATCCCTCGCCTTGACATCTGATTTCAGAGCGAACCACTTCGGGAATATCGAAACTGTTTTGCCTCGGTCGTGGCACGATAGTAAACGCATAGCCGCGAAGGTCCCCGCCGGTGGTGCGAAGTCGAGGGCGGTGCAGCCGCCCGAAGACAACACATCACGGGCGGTGGCCCGGCCAGCCTAGTTTCATGCTTCGCGTTCGTAGAATCGATCGGTGGTGGACAGTTGAGTCGCGCGAGCACAACTCAACCAACTTTCCGCTGGCGATCATAGAGATAACTTCACTTCGACCGAAAAGAACCGGTGCATTGGAACGATTGAGTCTCTCTCCGCATGAGCGGCGCCGCTGCATGATCGGCCCGCGCTCCTGCTGGATGAGTTTGTGAAGATATAGGACGGGTGGATCTCAACGGCTGATCTTACGATCGGCATTGATGGTTTCGCAGCACCTCTCTCCAATTTTCTGCGCACGTCGAACACGTGCGCTTTGCAATCCGCGCTAAACGCGCGATGGCGCCGGTCGCGCCTGAACAGGGCGGCCCCCTCCGCCCACGAGCTCACGCTCCAGGACGTCGAGCAATTGACGCGCAGATTGCTCCCATCTAAAGCCTCGTGCGTGCTCCCTTCCGCGTTCGCGCCAGGTCTCGCGCAACGTAGCGTCCTCCATCATCTGCGTTATCTTGTCGGCGATGTCGTCGACCGAATGTGCATCACAGTACATCGCGGCATCACCGCATATCTCGGGAAGCGAAGCCTCTCGCGACACGATGACTGGACATCCACAGGACATCGCCTCAAGAGGTGGCAACCCGAATCCCTCATATAGCGACGGAAACACAAAGCAGGCTGCGTTTTCATACAGCGCCCTCAGTTCACCATCCGATACGAATCCCGCGGGGATGATGTTTTTCGACAGGTCATAACTCACCTTCGCTTGCGAACTGAACACGCGCAAATCGCATCCACCAACGACGACGAACTTCCAGTCATGGTGGTCACTCAGGCGCTCCATAGCCGCAAGTATGCGCGGAAGGTTCTTTCCCACCGAGAGGTTTCCCACCGCAAGTACGTAACTGTCGATCTCCAGATTCAGCCGTGACAGAATCGTCGCGTCCGGTGCGATCTTTTCAAAATGGTCGACACCATTCCAGACCACTGAAATACGCGATGCGTCAACGCCAAGGCGCTCGATGATTCGTGTCTTTGAGAACTCCGACACCGTGACGATGTGCCTAGCGTTACGCTTCAGGAGGGAAAACGCAATGCGATACCACAGCCTGTACTTCCACGAATAATTCTCCGGCAGATCGTAGATCGCAACGTCATGCATCATCACGATCTGCTGACGAACGAATAGAGGGCCCATATTACAAAGGCTGAGAAGTATTCGCCCGCCAGTCGCAAATGGCAGCGCCAGTTGCTCCCACAGAGAACCCTTCAACCACCGCCAGACCTTTTTTGCTTTCGGTAAGACAACATCCGTTCGAGCGTTTCCCGGAATCAACACAGGTAGTTCGGTATCCGCAGGAAACAGACGCTGGAACGCCATCGCCAGTTCATAACCGACACGCTGCACCCCTGTTATGCGTTGAGATGCAAACTTGCCATTGATCGCAAACCCGGTTGAAGACCCCTGCCAATGGGTGTCTCTCGCCAAGTTGGATTCGACGGACAACGCCGGCTGAACTGGGCGCTCTTCCTGATGCACGTCGGACTGCTCCACTAACTGTCTCATCAGATATCGCTCCAGTATTCCAGTCAATGTGGGCATCGAGAAAGGGCTGCCGGCCCCGCGCCACGCAGTTCTTCGACGTGCCGCTCAGGGCATCGCCGCGTCAGGCGTTCGCACTGCTCGGCTTATCAGCGCGGCGTTTCGCTCGCCAAGGCAGCAAGGAAATTCGCGCGAGAATATTTCCTCGGCGTGCGGAATGCAAATCGTCCTGTAGCGCCTGATAGAGCTCTGGCCGGCGGACTGTCGCGGTTCCCAATTTGGCAACGACGATGCCCGCGGCGACATTGGAAAGCACGACCGCTTCCTCCAGCCGAACGCCCGCACCGAGCGCGGCACTTAGTGTGGCAACGACGGTGTCCCCCGCGCCCGTGACATCGAACACCTCACGCGCGCGCGTGGGCAAATGCAGCGGCGCGTGACCGCGAGCAATTAGCGTCATGCCTTTCTCGCTCCGAGTGACGAGCACCGCCTCGAGTTCAAGCTCGTCACAAAGGGCAATGCCCTTGCGTTCGATAGTGGCGTCGTTCTCGCAACGCCCAACGACAGATTCGAACTCGGAAAGGTTGGGCGTAATCACAGTGGCGCCGCGATAGCGCTCGAAATCCGTTCCTTTCGGATCGACTATGACGGGCTTTCCGGCTCGCCGGGCGGCGGCAATAAGATTCTTTGAATCATGCAGCGACCCCTTGGCATAATCAGACAGGACCACGGCATCGACTTCACCCAACTGCCGCTCAAAGGCGAATATCAGCTCATCACCATTCCTTTCTGGAAAATGGTCCTCAAAGTCCGCTCTGATCATCTGCTGATGGCGAGACAGAATGCGAAGTTTCGTAATCGTCTTGCTCCCCGCGACACGTTGGAGAAGGCAGTCGACGCCACCCGCCCGCAACAGTTCTTCGATCCGGTCAGCATGCGCGTCCTGCCCAGCCAGCCCGAGGAGACGAACGTGAGCGCCGAGCGCCGCCGCGTTCAGCGCAACGTTTCCTGCCCCTCCAACACGCGTCTCTTCAGCCTGCACGTGGACGACAGGCACCGGCGCCTCCGGTGAGATCCGGGAGGTAGATCCGTGCCAATACCAATCCAGCATGACGTCACCCACGACCATTAACTGAGCGCAGTCGAAATCAGGAGGCGAAAGCTTCCCCGGCGGGTTTCTTGTCATGATGGCCCAAATTGATCGAATAGACTTCACTCAGAACGTCGGCGACAGAAGTGACGGTTATTTTTTCCATGATGTACTTTGCATCTTTTGGATACTCGAAACCGAGGTTCAGGAACATACCACCCTCTCGCCGCGACACTGCAATGACGCCGCGCTCTTTGCTGACAGGTCCCCAGCGGAACGGATTCGTAGGACCGTGCAAACTGATCATCGGCGTATCCAACATTGCCGACAAATGCATGATTCCAGTGTTGACGCAAACTATGCACCGCGCTCGTCGTACTATTCCAACCACCTCAGTTAAACTAGCTTTAGCTGCTACGCTTACGACCTTCTGTCTGCCAATCAGGTCAACCAGCTGCTGAGCCCGCGTGGAATCTTCCGGACCGCCGGTTATGACAATGGCGTACCCGCTATTGATCAGAACGCACGCAAGGTTGCGCCAGCACTCCACGGGCCACTCACGCATGGCGAAATTTGTTCCAGACGCCCAAGGGTGGAAAACAATGTACTTATCGTCAATGCCGGATGGCAAACCGGAGGGACGAATATCTCGGGTGATTCTCGGATATTCCGTCGACTCAATTCCCAGAGGCCGCAGCAGCCTTCTGAAGTTCTCCAGTTCATGAATGCTGTCGCTATGTTCGACGCTGGTATCGTAAGCGTAGTGGCGAAATTGACGGGTCGTCTGGAAACCTATCGTAAATTTAGCCCTTGTAAAAGCTGCCAGGATAGCCGAGATCCTAGGCCATTGCGACGTATCGATCAGGACGTCGACCTCGTATTTCCTTATTTCCCTGAGCGCGTTTAGCGGGCTAGTCAACGGCACTACTACAATCTCGTCGAGGCCCTCGAATAGGTCATAGATGCGCGCGTTGCTTCGTGATGCAAATATCACCACTCTGGAAACGTTCTTCGCTTTTCTCAACTCTGTAATGAGTATCGACGACAAAATCGAGTCACCGATCGCAGCGAAGGCAAATATTCCCGCCGTCGTGTACTCCGCCGGCACGCTCCGCTTTTTTCGAAGCATACCTAACATGTATATAAGTACGCCGCCAAGAATTAGGTCGATGCGCTTCAGAATGTTTTGTCCACGCTCGTTTTTCATTTCAGGCCCAGCCAGGTTTCATCCAATCCATGAATCACAGGAATGTGCGACGACAGAATATTCGAGTCGAGGGCGGAACCGGAGCCCGAGCGAATGCGTGCCTTCAGTAGCGGTTCAATGGCTGTGACGATCTCACGACGAGGCAAATGATCGTTGCGCACTACCGTGCGTTTACCGGCAGGTGCGTTCACGTTGTCGTACGGTTCGAGCAATGTCGCCAATTCCGCCTCGATTGTCTGCTGGATGAACTGACGGGCACCACGCTGGATCAACTCGTCCAGGCTGCCCAACGTTGCCGCTGTACCGTTGTTCGCTTATCCCGTCAACTCACTTATTGACGGTGGATTTCAATTGGCTGGTCCTGACTCTCGAAACAGCACCACGCATGGCGGATAGCCACCGGTGTCTTCTTGACACCCCGCGTCAATCCCGCACAGCAGAGGAAAAGGTCACAACAATTGGCGGCATCAAGCGCCAAAGATCTGAAGTGATTGAGGATACAACTGCATGATCCGTGCAGGAACTCCGGGTGTCTGTGCGGCGCCGAACGTTTGAATGTTCGCGTGAACGCAAGCGCCCGTGACCGTGCAAAGTCCTGCGGAAGAGGGGCGATCCATATGCGATGTACTGCCTATATATATTGGCAATCGTGAACCCCTAACAC
>Ga0255336_100762_pt1 | contig 37137 bp, 23 predicted proteins | sample MeOH1_35cm_T3_17_FD_189102 | JGI IMG/M metagenome (GOLD analysis project Ga0255336, IMG submission 189102) | Sandy soil microbial communities from University of British Columbia, Vancouver, Canada - MeOH1_35cm_T3_179 | ecosystem: Engineered > Artificial ecosystem > Sand microcosm > Unclassified ...
AACCGTAGCCTGCCGCCACTGATCACCGGCGCGATGGGGAAGGTATTGATGACGCCGAGTACGGGCTTGGCCGGCCTTGTCAGCACGCTGGGCGCAACCGGTTTCCGGGCGTCCGGGCGAGCGGTGCCTGGGGCAGGTGGCTGTCCGGCCGTGAGCAACGCATCGCACAGGGTATTCCAGTCCAGCCGCGTTGCGCGCGCGCGGCCAGCCAGCCCCATGTCCAGTGCCCCGGGCAGATCGTTGCAGACCCGTCGCAGGGCGCCGGCCAGCGCGGTCACATCAGGTTCGACGATCAGTCCCGAGCGCTCATGCTCGATCAGCTCGAGCGGCCCGCCTGCATCCGTTGTGGTGATGACCGGTTTTGCCGAAAGCATCGCTTCGAGCGTGATCAGACCGTAGTCTTCGTCACGTGGCACGAACGGCACGCAGACTGCCCGCGCGTACTCCTGCGCCAGCACGGCATCGGGAACGCGCCCGAGAAAGCGGATACCGGGGTGACCGGCCGCGACCTCGCGCAGCCGGGCTTCGTCGGGCCCACTGCCTGCAATGTGAAACGGCACGTCAACTCCGCTCTGCGTGTATGCCCTGATGAGGAGGTCAATGCGCTTGGCCGGGTCGAGCCGGCTTGCGCTGAACACGGTCTGCTGCGGTCCCGATGCGAGGCCTTTGAGACCCGTCGGATGATGATGGACCGCCACCTCCACACCGCGCGGGAAATAGCCGTCGCGTGCCGCGACCACCCGGGAAATCGCAGCGTAGTGCGCGATCCTGTCCGGGCGCATTGCCACTGCGTCAAGCAGGCGGATGGCCGCGCGCGTGACGGGGCCGGGAAACGCCCAGCACGGCGCCTGCGGCGAGCGCTGCCAGGCCGCGTCGAGCGCATCGAGCAGATCGTCGAACTCGACGTCTGCGGCCCGACAGTCTGCCAGCGCCCGTACGATCGGCGCCGGCATGCCAAGTGAAAGGAGGATGTCCTGATCGAAGTGCGTGGGCATGCCCGGCGGGTAACAGTCGTAGAGGCCCCGCAGCGTATGCTGGAGATACACCACGTGATTGCGGTGGCGGATGGCCCATGCCGGGTACTTGGTACTGATCACCAGGTCGAAATGATCGAGATCGAGCCGGGAGAAATGGCGATAGCTGGCGAGCAGCTCGCCCATGCTTCGCTCCGGACTGGGCACCTTGAGCAGGTCCGCCTGGATGCCTGGACGCGCATTCAACGCATCGAGCAGCCCCCACCACAGGTTCTCGGCGCCGCCGATCACAAACGGCACCGGGCTCGGCGCAACAATGGCAATTCTCATGAGAAACGGGTTAAAGAGGTTGGGTAAGCGCGTCGACCACGTGACGCCAGGAGATGTCAGCGGCCCGGTAAGCTTCGCGACCGCGAAGGCCCGCTTCGGCGGCTTCACCGGGATGGTCAGCGAGCCAGTCGAGGCGTCTGGCCAGTGCTTCAGCGTCGGGGGTTTCAACCCAGCCTGTTTCGCCATGGCGAACGAACTCGAGCGGACCACCCGAGTCCGTGCACGTGATGACGGGCTTTGAGGACAGCATCGCTTCGAGTGTGATGTAGCCGTAGTCTTCGTCGAAAGCCGGAAAGGCGACGGCGAGCGCGCGCGCGTAAAAGGCCCGTTTTTCCGCCTCAGTCACATGGCCGATCAACGAGACGCGATCGCCCACGCCATGGCGCTCGACCAGCGCGGCGAGCGCGTCGCGCTGGCCGCCTTCGCCGGCCAGCACGATCTTCAACGACGAGCGCATGCGCTGCGCGGCTTCAATGAGTAGCGACTGGCGTTTGAGGGTTTCGAGACGGCTCGGAAAGAATACGTAGGGCAACGCAGCCTCGCACCGGAATGACTCAGCCTGTGCCGGCGGATGATAGAGCGGCGTTGCGGTAATCCCGTTGAAACGCGACAGCCGTGCGGCGACGCGCCGCGAATTGGCAAACACGAGACCGGCACGGGAGAGCGCAGCATTATCGAATGCGATCACCTGCTCGCGCAGCCGCGCCAGCTCAGCGGAGGCCTGCGAGGCGTTGTACAGCTCGTAGACCGCGCGGTGCTGGTGCATCACCCAGACCCGATGATCAGGATGCCCGACGCCATAGCCGGGGAACTGCAGGCTGATGACCTGATCAATCGTCACCCCGTTGGGGCGCACAAAGTCGAGGGACGCCGCATGTTCCATCGCCCGCACAATGTCCTGCTCCGGCGAGAACCGGAATGGCAGGCGTAGCAGTTCTACCTCATGCCCCGTCTGCTGCAACGCCCGCACCACGCCGGCGATGTGGTAGGAAGCGCCCCCGTGGATGAACGGCACAAGGTTCGCCGTCACGAGAATCTTCACGCCTGAACCCCTGCTGCCTGCTTGCGTCCCAGGACTGCGAAGTCCTGCGGACCGCACAGATGTCCGTTGACCCGCTCGGTCAGCGGATCAGTACCCGGCACCTTCGCTTCTTCCGGATAAGGGCTGCTTCGAATGATGTCAATCGCTTCAAAGCGGTGATACTTGAGCAGGAACGAGATCGCGCTTGGCGTGATGGGATTGCGGTGCGTGAAGTCATGATAGAACGTGTGACTGCCCACCAGTACGTTTTCCGGATTGGGGGTCTCGAACAGCACCGAGCCGCCCTCGACCAGCACACGATAGCTTTCCTGCACAAGCGCGAACAGATAGTCAAACGGCAGATGTTCGATGATATGAAAGCCGGTCACCGCAGCGACCGAACCGGTAGGCAGGCTGCGCAGGTAGGTGAGTGCATCCGTGCACCTCACGTTCAGTCCCTGTGCAAGGCAGGCATCGACCATCACGCGGTTCATATCAATGCCAATCGCATCGCGGCCATTCTGCCGGACATAGCCGAGCCATTCGCCGCGACCGCAGCCGACATCCACAATCTCATGCTTCAGGCCCTCTGCCTGTGGCACACAGGTCGCAAGCCAGTCACTGTAGATGGCGAGTTTCGCCAGCACACTTTCGCGCGTGCCACGATTGGCATCTTCGAACGCGAGATAATAGGCGTCGATGGTTTCTGGCGCGACTGCAGGCCTCGGCAGGAGCTCGTCGCGGATATCGTGCAGGCGCCGGGAGAGCTGTTCGATCTGCTGGCTGTGTCGCGACACGACCCCGCCTACGAGCTCCTCGCGGAGATCGAGCAGGCGCCGCGATAGCCGTTCAACCTCCTCGCCGTGTTGCAGCACGACCCCGACGGTGTTCTCAAAGCGTGCACGCCATGCCGGCAGCGAACGCCTGAGCATATATCGCGCATACAGTGCGTCGGCATATCGACCGACCCGGCGGGCCAGTGCGCCCAGTGCCGCCCGGCGCAGCAGCCGGTCCGCTGCCGCTGTGGCAATGACGGCCTTGAAGCCTGTCACCGGCACTGCACCGCGGCGCCCTTCTGGCGACAGGCGCAGGCGCGCCAGCACGACGAGCCGGCTGGTCCCGCCTGCAAGCTGGCTCACATAATTGGTCCGGCCCGTTGCGTCTGCCTCACGCCCTAGCAGGAGCCGGTACGCGCCGTCGACAAACGCCGCATCGTCGAGCACGAAGAGGCTGTCCAGGGTGCTCCGTCCCGCAAGACCGGCGGTATCAGGCGCCGGTTCAGTGGCGGCCGCCGGCCGGGCGAAGGTGAGCGCGACGTCCGGGTCCTCAGCAGCAGCATGTGCGGCCGCCTCCGCCTTCACACGCGCAATCAGATCTTGAAGTACCGCGTTGGTCATGGTTCTTGTAGCGTGGGTTCTGCGAATTCCCGTACCGGGGATTGATCAAAGCGGACTGGCACGTAGCACAGTCCGGAAAAGGGCACGTCACTGAAACCCGCAATCTCGAAGGTCGCAGCGGCATCCCACCAGTGCTGGCAGTCATGCACATGAGTGTCGTCCGAATGCAATGCGACGGTCACCGTATATTTGCCAGGGGCGAAATTCAACGGCAGCGTGAAGCAGCAATTCACACGCGCGCCGGCCGAAAAGTGCGCCTGCCTGCGCAGCAGGGCCGTATTGGTGCCGAAGACGTCCTGACCGAAGCGGTCGCGAATGAGAATCCCGACCGAAAGCCCGGCAGTCTGGTCCGACTCGCATTCGAGCCCGATCGTGACCTCCTCGCCTGATGCAAAGCGCATCGCGGGTCCAAACCGGCTGGACAGCACCACACTGCGGATGCGCGTGCGCAATGCGCCGTACGAATCGGGGGTGGACTCTTCCTTCTGCGGCGCATCCCCATCGATGCCGGCAATCAGCCGGTAGTAGATCTGCGCGGCCTCATCCGGCAGCCCGTCGTACGCAATCCTGCCCTCGGAGAGGAGGATGGCCCGATCGCACAGGAGCTTCACCGAATTGATGTCGTGAGACACGTAAAGGATGGAGCCGCCGTTGTCGCGAAACTCGCGGATGCGCTTCAGGCATTTCTGCTGGAAGCGTGCATCGCCCACTGCCAGCGCCTCGTCGACAATGAAGCACACCGGGTCGGCGTGAATGGCCACGGCAAAGCCGAGCCGCATGATCATTCCGGACGAATAGGTTCGCAGCGGCGCATCAATGAAGCCGGCCAGCTCGGAAAAGGCGACAATCGCGTCGAACCGCTCCTCGATTTCCGCGCTGGTCATACCGATCAGCCGTGCATTCACCGCAATGTTCTCGCGACCGGACAGTCTGCCGTCAAAACCGGTACCCAGTTCAAGCAGGCCGGCGATGCGCCCGCGGCGGGCAATCGTTCCAGCATCGGGCATCAGCACGCCGCTCACCAGCTTGAGCAGCGTGGACTTGCCTGCACCGTTCTGCCCGAGCACGCCGATCGCCTCGCCCTGCCCCAGCGAAAACGAAATATCCTCGAGCGCGACATGCACCCGATGCCGGACCTTTCCGAAGAGCCCTTCCAGGAGGCGGTCAGCGGTCCGGTTGTAGATCCTGAAACGCTTCGACAGCTGCTGGACCTCCAGCACTGGCGAAGCTCCGTGCACACGACCTGTCACAGCGTATCCCTCAAATCCGATTGCAGACGGTTCAGCAGCATGCGGCTCGCAAACAGACTGATACATGCGGCCAGAGCGAGCCCGATAAGTTCCTTCGCTGGCGGGTACTGATGCCACACGATGATGCCGTGCACGGCATCGATGGCCCAGAAGATAGGACTCACGTGCAGTGCCTTCGCGGCCCACGGAGGCAGGATCGAGGCCAGATAGACGACGGGTGTCAGCCAGAAACCGAACTGCAGTAGCACGTCAAGGACGTTCTTGATATCCGGAATGAACACGTCGAGGATACCGAGGATGAGGCCGAGGCCGTAGGCGAAGGCGCTCAGCAACAGCGCAATGACAGGCAGGGCCAGCCATTGGATACCGATCGGGTGACCGATGATGATCAGGAAAACAGCGAAAAAGCCCATGGTAATACCGTAGACGACCCACTCGGCAAGCACGATATGAAGCGGCATCACCCACAGATCAACACTGATCTTGCGGATCAGGTGCGCCTTCGCGCCATAGACCGGCGTCAGCCGGTTCAGCAGGTTGGCGAAGAGATTCCAGGTGAGCAGACCGCCAATCAGATAGACGGTGTACAGATACGGATCCGTGTCCGCGCCGATCCGTGTGCGCATGAAGCGGGAGAACACCGTACTGAACAGCACGACAAACGTCAAAGGCTGGATCAGCAGCCATGCGGCTCCCAGCGCGTTTTCCCGGTGCCTGTCAATGAGATCCTGGCGCGAGAGAAGTAGCACATGCGCGAGACTGGTTCTGAATGTATGCATGAACAGATTGAAAATGGGGGCGACGTCTTCGCTGCGTGCAGCTCTCAGGCGACGATCTGGCGATAGACAGCAAGGGTTTCGTCGGCGGTACGCTGCCAGCTGAAGGTGCGCGCGCGGGCGCTTCCTGCCGCGATCAGCCTTGCGCGCAACGCGCCGTCGTCGATCAGTGACTGCATGGCGTCGGTGAAGCCCTCGACATCGGCTGCGTCGCGCATGATACCCGCATCGCCCGCCACTTCCCGCAAAGCCTGGGCTGTGGAGGACAGCACCGGGACGCCCGATGCCATGGCCTCAACGACAGGCAGTCCAAAACCCTCATAGACTGACGGATACACCATCGCCAGTGCGCCGGCGGTCAGCGCCGGGATGTCGTCGTCGGATACATAGCCGAGCCTGCGCACCGAGCCTTCGCGCAATCCGCGCTCGAGCGCGAGGTGCAGTGAGTCGGTCAGCCACCCTTCCACGCCAATCAGGGTAAGCGGAAATCGGCACCGGACACGCGCAGGCAGGCGTGCATGGGCAGCGAGCGCGGTATGCAGGTTCTTGCGCGGCTCGAGGGTGCCGACTGCCGCGAAGTACTCGCCATGCACGAGGCCATGGCGCGCCAGGACGTCGCGGGTTGCATCGGATGAATGTGGCCGGAAGCGCGCCGAAACGCCATTATGCACAACCCTGATCTTGTCGCGGGCGACCGCGAAACAGGCCTGCAGTTCGTCGCGCACGAACTCGGATACCACGATGATCCTGTCGGACTGCTCGAGCGCGCGCGGAAAGTTGGCACGCAGAAGCGCGAGGCGGGGTGCCGGATGGTACTCGGGATAGCGTACCCAGGAGACATCGTGAGCGGTGATAACCGTCGGACCGCGAAAGCGGAACGGGATGAAGTTCGGATCGTGGTAGATCTGCGGGGCCGGCTGCTGCCGTATGCCTGAATCAAACCGGTGCTGCTCGACGTGTGGCATGAAACGGTAGAGGCCGGGAGCGAACCGGCGCGCGAAGCGCTTCGCGCTCCCGGCGGCTACCGTACGCCAGGACTTCGTGCCGCTCACACCGGAGGCCGATTTTGCGCCCCCCTCCTCGCGCGATGACGACCAGTGCGTTCCATAAAAAAACCGCACATGATGTCCCCGTTGAACAAATTCGCGGGCCAGATGCGACGCATATTGCCCGATACCGGTCAGGGGCGTGAGCAGGGCACGCCCGCCCATTGCGATATTGAGCTGAGCGTCGGAGTTATGTTGTTGGAGCATCGGCTGCCTGCAATAGGGATTCTGGAAGCTGCGCAAGTATCCCCGTTGTTTTCCCGAATTGATGTGACAGCCGTCACATTTTTGCCGGTCGCGATGGACCAGAATGAGCGCCTTCGCAAGGGGCCGACGCTGCGGTGTCGAATAGCTAACAGAACAGAATTGCAGACCAGTCGGGAGGTGTCGCGATCATCCAGCGCGGCAACAGCAAATGACCAAGAAAGTCCGGGTACCGTCGAACGAAATCATTCAGGCGCTGCTGGGTTACCGTCGTGTGTTCCGCACGGTGGGGATCTTCAGCATGCTCATCAACGTGCTGATGCTCGTGCCGTCGCTCTACATGCTGCAGGTCTACGACCGTGTTCTGCCCAGCCGCAATGGCGTCACCCTCGCGATGCTCACGCTGATGATGCTGGGCATGTATGCGTTCTCGAGCGTGCTTGAGTACGTACGCAGTTTCATCGTGATACGGGTGGGCGGCAAGCTCGACATGCATCTGAACAGCCGCGTGTACACGGCGGCGTTTGAGACGAACCTCAAGCAGCAGGGCGTCAATGCAGGCCAGTCGCTCAACGATCTGACCACGATCCGGCAGTTCGTGACGGGCAACGCACTGTTCGCGTTCTTTGACGCGCCGTGGTTTCCCATCTACCTGGCAGTCATTTTCCTGTTCAACGTCTGGCTCGGCGTGTTTTCGCTGGTGGGATCGGTCATTCTCATCGCGCTCGCCATTGCCAACGAACGGGTCTCGCGCCGTCCGCTGGCCGAAGCAACCGCGCTGTCGATCCGCTCGAGTTCGCTCGCGACCGCGAACCTGCGAAACGCCGAAGTCATCGAAGCCATGGGCATGCTGCCCAACCTGATGTCGCGCTGGTCGATACTGAACGCCGGGTTTCTGGCCCGGCAGGCGGAAGCCAGCGAGAAAGCCGCGATGGTCGGCAATGTCACCAAATTTGTCCGCCTGTCGCTGCAGTCGCTGATCCTGGGACTGGGCGCCCTGCTCGCGATTGAAGGCAAGGTGTCCCCGGGCATGATGATCGCCGGCTCGATCCTGATGGGCAAGGTCCTGGGCCCGCTGGAAATGGTGATCTCCGTCTGGCGTCAGTGGAGTGGCGCGAGAAGTGCATATGACCGCCTCGTCGAACTGCTTGAGAACAACCCGGTGCGCCGTATCGGCATGAATCTGCCGCCCCCGGCAGGTCGCCTGACGCTCGAGGCAGTGAGCGCCGCGGCGCCGGGCTCACGTCTGCCTGTGGTGCATGGCCTGTCGTTCAACATCGACGCGGGCGACATCGTGGGCGTAATCGGGCCGAGCGCCTCCGGCAAGTCCACACTCGCGCGGCTCATGGTGGGCGTATGGCCCGCAGCTGTCGGAACGGTGCGACTTGACGGAGCCGACATCTACCAGTGGGACAAGGACCAGCTGGGCCCGCACATCGGTTACCTGCCGCAGGACATCGAACTGTTTGGCGGCTCAATCGCCGAAAACATTGCACGCTTTGGCCAGATTGAATCTGACAAGGTCATCGAAGCGGCAAAGCTCGCGGGCGTTCACGAGATGATCCTGCGTTTGCCTCAGGGCTATGACACACTGGTGGGCGACCGGGGAGCCGGACTGTCCGGCGGCCAGAAACAGCGTATCGGACTGGCCCGCGCGTTATACGGCGACCCCTCTTTTATCGTACTCGATGAGCCGAACTCGAATCTGGACGAGACGGGCGAGGCAGCACTGAAGCAGGCGATCGAGCGTCTGCAGGCCGCGGGCAAGACAGTTGTCCTGATCACCCATCGCACGAGCATCATTGCGGCGACCACCAAGCTGCTGCTCCTGGTGGAGGGTCAGCTCAGGATGTACGGCCCGACGGCACACGTGCTGGCCGCGTTGCAGAACGCTCCGGCACACACGGCTGCTGCCCAGACGGCAGCTGCACGACCTGCCGCCGCGGGAACGACCCAGCCCGAACATCACCAGCCGTCCGCCGCTGACACGGCGGAGGCAACCGTCTGACCTGCAGGGTTTCCATGTTCAATTTTCAAAGCAAGAGGGCGGCGGTGCCCGCCGTCGAGGTGCTCGGCACTGCATTGCCGCCCGTGGTTGATGTCGACGAATCGCGATACGTGAAACTCGGCTGGACAGTCGTCCTGGTGGGCATCGTGGGTTCGCTGCTGTGGGCGTCCTTCGCTCCCCTCAGCAAGGGAACTGCGGTTCAGGGTACGGTGGTCGTGACCGGCAACCGCAAGACCATCCAGCATCCGACGGGCGGCATCATCCGCGAGATTCTCGTGCAGGACGGGGATGAAGTGAAGGCAGGCCAGGTGCTCGTCAGGATGAACGACGTTCAGACGAAGTCCCAGGCCGCCACCGTCCGTGCGCAATACCTGACGGAGCTCGCAACGAAGGCACGCCTCGTCGCGGAAGCGACGAACGCGACAGAAATAACGTTTCCGCCAGAGCTGATGGATCGTGTCGCAGCGCATGACGAAGAGGCCGAAGATGACGTCAGGCTGCAACAGCAACTGCTGATCACACGCCGGCTGGCACTGAAAGCGTCCGTCGGCGCGCTGGCGGAAAACATTGCCGGCTATCGCGCCCAGCTGGCAGGCCAGAGCGACTCCCAGGTACAGCAACTGGCAGAACGCAAGACGCTGCAGGACCAGCTGGCCGGCGTGCGGCAGCTCGCGGGCGAGGGGTATGTGCCGCGCAGCAAGCTTCAGGACCTTGAACGCCAGGAGGCTGCACTCAATAGCGACATCTCCCGACAGGCCGGCACCACTGGCCAGCTGGCAAGCCAGATGGCCGAAGCACGCCTGCACATCGCGCAGATGCAGGAAGACTACATGAAAGATGTCCGCACCCAGCTCAGCGAGGTGCAGCGCGACACCGAGGCTCTGAAAAGCCGGCTCGCTGAAAGCGAGTTCGAACTCGCCAACACCGAGGTCCGCTCCCCGGTCGACGGAACGGTCGTGGGCGTGAACGTGTTCACCAACGGTGGCACGGTCGCGGCAGGCGCGAAGCTCATGGAGGTGGTGCCCAGCGGCGAGCCGCTCGAAGTGGAAGGCCAGTTACAGGTCGACCTGATCGACAAGGTTCACAAGGGTCTGCCGGTCGACATGATGTTTACTGCCTTCAACCAGAACAGTACGCCGAAGATACCGGGTCTCCTCACCTTTGTATCAGCAGACCGTCTGGTGGATGACCACACGGGCGCACCGTACTACCGGGTTCGCGCGAAGGTCACGCCGCAGGGCATGAAGCTGCTGCAGAACCTGAATGTGAGACCCGGAATGCCGGTTGAAATGTTCGTCAATGCCGGCCAGCGCTCGATGCTCAGCTATCTGCTCAAGCCGCTCATCGATCGTTCGCACACCGCCCTGACGGAGGATTGACGTGCAAGGTGTGCTTAAAACCCTGATGGAACACAGGCCAGTTCCTGCCGGTTCACGCCGGATTACCCGCACCCCTCACCGACTGCACGCGATCGCACTTGCGATAGCGCTCGGTGCGGCGCTGATTGCGCCGCCTCCGGCGCATGCGCTCGGGCTGGCAGAGGTCTATGACGCTGCGCTAGGTCACGATCCGCTGTTCGCAGCAGCGGCAAAGCAGAAAGAGGCCGATGATGCCAACGTGGCGATTGGCCGCTCATACCTGCTACCGAACGTGTCGGCGAACTACTCCAGGTACCGCGATGTGACCGGTACGACGTATTTTGGACAGCCACAGGGCGACGTTTCGGTCCACCAGGTCTATGGGGCGTATTCCGAGGGTGTTTCACTGCGACAATCCCTGATCAACTTCGAAGGCGTAGCGCGTTACCGTTACGGCAAAGCAACAGCTCTCGCTGGTGATGCGACCTTCGATGACCGCAAGCAGGAACTGCTCGTACGCGTGCTGGGCGCCTATACGGATACCGTCTTTGCTCAGGAGCAGCTGTCACTCGCAACGGCCCAGAAAAAGGCGTTTGACGAACAGTTCGCCGGCAACCAGGCGATGTTCCGGAACGGCGAAGGCACACGCACCGACATCCTGGAGACGAAGTCGAAGTCGGAACTCGCACAGGCAGACGTAGCCGACGCGCGCGACGCTGTCGACAATGCAGCGCATACACTCGAAGCAATGACCGGCCTGCCGGCTTCGCTCGACATCGCCGGTCTTGACCGGCTGAAGGATAACTATCGGCCGACGCTGCCGTCGCCCGCTAGCTTCGATGAATGGCGGGATATTGCTCTTGAGAATAACGCCCAGCTGATCGCCGGACGGCACTCTCTGGAGGCCACGCGGCAGCAGGTGAAAATTGTAAGGGCGGGCTTCTATCCGCGCGTCGATCTGGTCGCCAGTATCGGCAAGAACCAGTCCAATACAGTGGAGACCATCGGCCAGCGCTATCTGACCAAGGCGATCGGCGTGGAAGTGACCATACCATTGTATTCGGGTGGCCTAGTGCAGGCCTCGTCGCAACAGGCACAGGCTAACTACGAGCGGGCGGAGTTCGAGTTGCAGGACAAGACCGACAAGGTGTTGCTGGACGTACGCAAGCAGTACAACGTGTGCGTCAGCAGCCTGACACGCATCGATGCGCTGCAAAGCGCAGTGGAGTCCGCCACCCTGCAGATTACGGCTACCCAGAAAAGCGTACAGGCCGGCATGCGCACGAACCTGGACGTACTGACAGCGACACAGCAGCTCTACCAGGCCAAGCGCGACCTGGCGCGTGCACGCTATCAGTACCTGCTGGCCGAGCTTCAGCTTAAACGTGCAGCAGGGATACTGACACCGCAGGATCTCTATGAGATAGCGCAGTGGTTTGTTCCTTCCGCCCAGCTTGCGAGCGCCGCCGGTTCCAGGCCGCTCATACACTGAGCTTTGACCGCGCAGCCGGGTCATCTCCGCGGGATGCTGCACGCCTTCACGGCTCCTGATGACAGCCGCCGGTTGAGTCGGCGCGTTGGTCACAGTCGACGGTTTGCAGCAATGCTGTTTCCGGTCGCCTGTCGGGTCCCCCGGTCAGCAGATATTTTCTACAGGCCCTGCCGGACGCAAGTGCTCTCCACACGCGGGGGCTTTGCATTATGAACCGACAGCCAGTCCAGTTTAACTTCGCAAATTGTGCTTGCCCGCACAATCTTCTGTCGGCATCTGCATTAGATTGGGAGACATTCAGGCACGGCAGCTGAGCAGTTCACCAGCTGGTTGCCGCGCACCCCTCATCGAAAACAGACCTATGGCACCTCAGTCAAACACCAAGGAAAATACGGCACGCAAGCGATGTGGTCCGCAACGCTGCATTGTCGACTGGACCATTGCGCCGGCCTCCGTGCCGGGCCATGTGCGCCTGTCGTTCTCCGTCGCTGACGTGCCAGGTGATAACGTCCGCTCATCGACCACGCGGCATTACCTGTTGCAATGCGAGCGGATCGCGGACCTGGTCCGGGAACTCACCGGTACGCTGGAACACTCCAACGCGAGCCGGCTGCTGCAGGAGCGGGTGCAAGAAGCCGGCGCGCAGGGTCCGGCCTCGGAGCCGGACGCTGGAGAGCATGACTCCTCCGGACTGTCGAGCCACTTTCTCCTCGGAGCTTACGGCCTGGTCGGTAACTAGCCCGTTAGGTGAATTTCATCAAGCCGCCGCTTCTCGCGCCGGGCAGCATCCGTCAGTTCCTGATCTTTCAGGTAGCGTTTTGGGGACGGCCGCATCAGATGCCCGGAACGTGGCTTGGGTGACTGTAACTCGCGTGTTTTTGGTTTGCCATGGCGAAAAGCTTCGCCGCCGCTGGAAGGCTGTTCATTGCGACTGGAACAAATCCTTGTCGGCCAGTGATATCCATCACAAAAAATATGAAACCGCTAGTTTATTATGAATAATGGACCCGGCTTTTTGTCCGGTTCCATTCCGGTCGGTCAACCGGAGGGCCTTTGAATACCTCTATGGCGGCTGACTGTAGCGACTGTCGCCTGCCTGCGCTCTCGGCAGGGCAGAACACTTTCGCCCACGTACAAAGCACGTGGCTTCTTTCGCGCGAGGAATCACTGTGCCGTCCATTGGTGCGCAAGCGCTTGCGTACAGAGAATACGCCAGCGGATGCGTCCGGTATGCACATCCGAAGTGAAGCGCTGGCACTGCTGGCACTAACGCGCCTTTGCTGCCTCCTGCCTATCCTGATTGCCCTTGGCTGCTGGTATCTGACACGCGGCGACACATTGTTTCATTGGTGGCCGAAGCAACCCCAAGGCGCAACGTAATCGCCAAGTAACGCGCTGACGCACAGAGAATCCCGGAGCCCACGAAATGTGATAGCCGTCACATCTCGTTGTGATCCAATGCAGTATTGTGGCCTTGCTTGCCGAATACAGCGGCCATAGCAGTACCCCCGCCGGCTTGACCTCCCGGGTTAGATGGCAGAACCTTGTCGCACAGCTATCGATCTGCTCATATCAGATGAAGTGGCGCAATGTTTTCTGCCGCGTTATTGCCGACCCGCTCCGCTTCTTCACGCGTTCGGCCCTCGGTGATACCGCATTTCCTCACCTGGAAATCATTCACCTATCTATTCCACATGTTGTGAACGCAACTTCTATTGGGTATTTGCGAATTTGTGAGCCACGTCACACATTGCCGGCTTGGGATATGGAAAATCCGCAATGCGTTGTCCGTGCAGCGGCCATGGATTTATTGCCAGTAACAGGCAAGTCGTTCGTGCCACAGCATGAGATTCTCAACGCGTCACACGTGTGATTTAGCTAAACTTTTCTTGGGAATGTTCAAATGGCCGCATTGTCCTACGCCGAACAAGTACAACAAGCATATCTGGCCTACTACGGCCGCCCCGCTGACCCGGCAGGTCAGCAATACTGGGTCAACCAGCTGACTGCTGCGAACGGCAACCTGAATTCGATCATCAACGCGTTCGGTAACTCGGCTGAGTCGACTGCTCTCTATGGTGGCTCGAGCACAGCAGCGCAAGTCAACGCGATCTATCAAACGCTGTTCGGTCGCGCCGCTGACGTGACAGGTCTGAACTACTACGTGAACGGCATCGTCAACGGTCAATTCACGCTGGCTTCGGTCGCTCTGAACATCTACAACGGCGCAACCGGTACGGACGCGACGGAACTTGCTGCGAAGCTGGGCTACGCCGACTCGTTTACCGCAGCGCTGACCCAGTCGGTTTCCGGTCAAGTCGCTTACTCGGGCAACGCAGCAGCGAGCAACGCTCGCGCAGCAGTCGCATCGGTTGTCGACTCGACTTCGCAAGCTACGGCAACCGCAGCCTTGTCGACGACGATCGCCAACATCGGTACGGGCGCCGTTTCGCAGACAGCCACGCTCACTACGGGTGCGGACACCATCGTCGGTGCCGCAGGTGGCGTTGTTATCAACGGCTCGGTCGATTTCGGTGCGGGCACCAGCCCGGCAAACACATCGACGTTTACCACTGCAGACCAAATCACCGGTGGCGCTGGTAACGATACGTTGAATTTGACCGTGGCAAATGCAAGCGGCGCAGTGAACCTGCCGGCTGCAAATGTGAGCGGCATTGAGAACATCAATGTGCGAAACGTGTCTGGGGCAGCACTGACGGTTGACGCTTCCCAGTTCGCTGGCGCGACCGCTATCAATGCAGACCGTGCGACCAGTGCGACTGTCATCAGCAACGTTGGGAAGGCTACGGCAGTCGGTGTGATTGGTAATGGCACTATTGCAAACGGTAGCCTCACGGCGACTTATGTCGCTGCTGCAACCGCCGCAACCGTGAACGTTGCTGGTGGTACGACCGCAGGTGCAGTCACCGTCAATGGTGCCGGCCTGACCTCGGCCACCATCAATTCCACCGGCGCTGCAAACACGTTGGGCGGCATCACGCTGGCCAACAACGTAACGTCGGCAACCATCAATGCTTCGGCGAACCTGACCACCGGCGGCATCGCCGACACAGGCCTCACGACCCTGACGGTTACGGGCGCAGCGGCGAACGTTGACCTCGGCACGCTGGGCGCTGCTGTCACGACGGTTGACGCATCGGCTATGAGCGCCGGTGGTGTTACCGCAACGCTCGATGCTGCACTGACCTCTTTCAAGGGCGGTGCTGGCAGCGATGTGGTCACGACCAACGCCGCAGGCACGCAACTGGGCGCGACGGCTGTTGTCGACGGCGGCGCCGGCTCCGACACGCTGGTTATCGCAAACGCAGGCTCCATCACCACGGCAACCGAAGGCGCGAAGTATGTCAACTTCGAGACGCTGAATGTCGCTGTTGCGACGCAGCAAGACGTTTCGCTGGTGTCTGGCATCACGTCGGAAATTCTCTCCGCTTCGGGCGCGGGTCTGAAAAATCTGTCCGCCACCCAAGCCGGTGCGGTTACGGTTCAAGCTACGGATGCGACCGCAACAATCGCGCTGAAGGATGCGAGCGGCACGAGCGATGTTCTCAGCCTCACGCTGCAAAACGCGTTGCCGGCGAATGCGAAGACGGTTATTAACGTTACTGGCGTGACGGTAGATGGCTTCGAAACGCTGAATGTCGCTGCTAACAGCGGCTTGGGCTCCATCTATAAGACGGGCACGACGCTTGGCGTTGCCGGTACCGATTTCGACCAAGTGTCGTTCACGTCGGCGTCGACGCTGAAGACGGTGACTGTGAGCGGCGCATATGCTGCCGACATCGATGCACACCTGAACGCAGCCAAGCTGACGCTCATCGACGCATCCGCCGATACCGCCGGTGTCTTCATCGAAACCGGCGCTCAAACTGGCGCGCTGGTGGTCAACGGTTCCGCTGCAGCAGACGTCATTTCGCTGGGTGCGATGGGCACGGGCGGTTCGCAAACCATCAACGCTGGCGCAGGCAACGACGTTATCAAGGGTGCGTATGCTGACATCCTGGCTGCTACGGCAATTAACGGCGGCACGGGCACCAACACGCTGGAATTCACTGACTCGACGCTGACGGTTAACGACAACGTCTTCAAGAACGTGACCGGCGTTCAAAAGATTGTCTACGACGCAGGCTCGGTCACTCACACCGTTGGTGGCTATGCAAATGCGCTGGCAACGGCTAACGGCGGTGTCCTTGACATCAAGGCAGCAAGCCTCACGGACACGGCTGCATCGACGATTGATGCATCGGGTCTGAGCGCAGGCAATTCCCTGAAGCTGGCGGCTACTCTGGCGCACGGCACGGGCACCGGCGCGCTGACGGTCACTGGCTCCTCGGGCGCTGACAACATCACCATTTCGTCGGGTGCGGCTTACGCTGGTGCGATTACGGTCACCGATACGGCTGGAACGGCGTCGAAGGTCATCGATTTGAGCGGTGTTACGGCTGCTGGTGCCGTGTCGGTTTCGACCGGCGCTGGCGCTGACACGATTAAGGGTTCCGCTGTTGTTGAAACCATTACGGCTGGTGCTGGTGCCGACACGGTGACTTTGGCAGCTACCCACGCAGGCGATACGCTGAACTACGCTACCGGTGACTCGACCGCGTCCGCGATGGACCTGGTGTCGAACTTCCATGTCGGTACCGACGCCCTCGCGTTCACGGCTGACACCACGGCTGTGGTCGGTAACGGTTCGTTCACGGCTCTCCAGACCGGTATTGCCAACCTGACAGCATCGGTGACGGGTGGCGTAGTGACGTTTGGCGGTTCCGCTGCAACGGGCTTGACGGCTGCGAACGCAATCGCGGCTGTGAGCGCGCTGGAATCCGCTGATGGTCAGACTGCGGCGTTTGTGTTGGGCGGTAACTCGTACGTGGTCGAGCATCATGGTGCGACCACAAACGTGGTCGAACTGGTCGGTGTCAGCTCGTTGACTGCCGTTACTGCCGCCGCCGCCGGCCACATCACTCTGGCGTAACCCCTTCGGTGGAGGTTCTCAGGCTTCGGCCTGAGACTACCAGAGATGACGAGAAACCCACTGCTCACGAGGCAGTGGGTTTTCTTTCGTTTGAACTGCTTCTGGATAAGCTGCTGCCGCGAGCGAAGTCTGAGCTTGGATAGCTAAGCAAAGTTTTCCGCACCCTGTTTTTGAGCGGTTTTCTGGTTTTCTAAACGCCTCTCCTGTCTTTGCCTTGATGTAAGTCGATGAATACGCCGCCTTTTTGCAAGCCGTCTGCCGACGAGGATTTTTCCTCCGCCGTGCCGGACGCCGGCATCACGTCCCTCAACGTGGGCACGGATAGCGCAATCGCTTCCAACCTCGTCCTCACTGACACGGCGCTGACGACGGTCAATGTACCGGATACACGCACCATCACGCTGGCCCCTGCGGTGTCTCCCGGCACGGCTGTCAACGTCGCTGCTGGCTGAACAGGGTTGCGCAATCGCATTTACCGGTTTTCTGTTTTTTTAACCTCGAATTTTCATGTCACCCGCTGAGAGACCCGGTTCCCGGGTAAAAAGCATGCTGCCGCGATGGCTCATCCCACTGGGGCGCTGGAAAGTACGCGCCGAATCACCCTACGGTCAGGGCACCGTCCGCATTTCGGGGCAGACCCTGTCGAGCCTGTCACAGGAGACGGCTGCCTATCAGCTCACGCTCACCCCGGGCCAGGCGCACGAGCTGGTTTCCGGACTGAATCTGGCGCTGCTCGAACTCGAACTGCAGCGGACTGCCGACCTCGCGCGGGCCGCCGAGGGCGCCGGATATCCGCCGTAACCGCTCCCGGATAAACATGTCAGACGCAACGACCCTCACGCCGGTGGCGGAAGACGCCCACGCGTCTTCGCCCGTACCGGTCCACGATTGGCAGATTGACTCGACGAGCCAGCATGTCACGATCCGCCTGTCCGCAGAAGGGGTATCGGACGCCTCTATCGAGGCCGGCGAACGAGGCTTTCGATTGGCACCGGAGCAGGCACGCCAGATCATCCGTGACCTGAGCGCGGCGGTGCTCGCAATGGACCTGAAGCGGCTCGCCGGGACGGATGACGCCAAAGACGGCGATGCCCATCTTCGCGAGGAAGTGGATTCTGATCTCTCTGTCGAGACCATGACGCGTCCTGCTGACACCTACATGCGCTTCCTGCAGCTGACCGAGGCATTACCGGGCGAGCGATCGTCCCTGCTGCCGCTCGACCCGCTCGAAGAACGCATTCTGATGCGGGTAGCGCGCACCGCACAGGACGACGAGCGGCTATCGGTCCGGGACCTGATGGCGCAGAGCGAACTCGGTTCGCCTTCGACGCTTCACGGTCGGCTGAAATCGATGCGGAAAAAAGGCTGGTTCCGGCTCGCGGATACCGAGGATTCCAGACGCAAACAGATCGAGCTTACCGAGGCTGCGTGGCGGCATTTCGACCGGTTGTCGGCGTATGTGATGAAGGCGTTGGGCGGGGGTGATACCGCAGGATGAATTTGTCGCAGAGAAGTCCGGTCACGGCTCCATAAGCATAACTAATGTTGTACAATCCTGCCCGGCCGAAAGGCCCTTTTCCCCGATAGCTCAGTCGGTAGAGCGCCGGACTGTTAATCCGTAGGTCCCTGGTTCGAGCCCAGGTCGGGGAGCCAGAAAGGCGGGAGTAGCTCAGCTGGTAGAGCGCAACCTTGCCAAGGTTGAGGTCGCGAGTTCGAGCCTCGTCTCCCGCTCCAGTACGAAGGCAGAAATAGCAGGCCCATGTGGCTCAGTGGTAGAGCACTCCCTTGGTAAGGGAGAGGTCGGCAGTTCGATCCTGCCCATGGGCACCAGCAATGCGGTATTCGCCCCCTTAGCTCATTTGGTAGAGCACTTGACTTGTAATCATGAGGTGGTCTGTTCGAATCAGACAGGGGGCACCAGATTTCAGGCGACGGGTCACGCAAACCTTGCGCGACCCGGCACTCGACTACAGGCGCCAACCACGTTCACCGCCGCCCCCTACCACTCCCCTTCCCAAGCCCCATCAATCGCGTCATTACAGGCCACTTTGCAAGCGCCTGCTCATACGCATCCTCCGCCTGTTCGTCGACGTATTTTGAGGGATCGATTTCAGTCACAGATCGTGACAAGCCCGCAATGTCGTTGACTAACCATTGGCGCCCGTTTTTCTCAGGCTGCAATGGAGGTTTATTCATTTCTCGTCCACCCACACGCCGTCTGGCGTCTTAACTACGTAACCGGTTGCCGTCTTCATCGTGACGGTGTCTTCGTTTTCGCCGACCATTTGCGTCTGCGGCAGATCCGCTGCGTACTGCGACAGTGTCACGCCTGATTTGAAAGGGCTATTCGAAACCAGATTGGAGAGCAGTTGCGCAACCGCCAGAAAGCTGGTGGGTTTGTCAATCACCGTAGTGCGCCCATGGTTGCCGGGGAAGTTGACGAGTCGTACGCCGGCCGGCCCATGGACGATGCTCGGGGTCGGAATTTCGCGCAGCCCCGCCACCTGATTGGCGTCGCCACGCAGCGCCGCGCCATGCTCCGGCACGAATACGATCACAGCGCGCCGGCCCGACGACGCGATCAGATCGCCGAGGCGATCGAAGTCATTCATCAGCTTGTTGACCCGTTCCGGGTACGACTGGATGCTGGTCTGGTTGCTGCCCGGTAGCTGGTTGCCATCGTGCAGGCTGATGGTGTTGTAGTACAGCGCGACTGGTCCAGCTATCTGTTGGCGCTGTGCGAACCACTTCGCAAGCACGCCGTAGTCGTCGCGAATCGCCGAGCCGTCGAATGCGTGCATTGCGACCGGCACGTCGGTGTTCGGGAGCATCGGCACATTGGGCACCCCGAGGTTGTCCTTGATGATCGCCAGGAAGTTGTCGAAGTGCCCGTCGTGATTCAGGATGGTCTGCGGCACGTAGCCGGCCTGCGCCAGCTGCGAAAACAGATGACACTGCAGCGCCGCTGGCTTGTACAGGTCGGTGTGCGCTTCCTGTCCGCACGTGGCGCGCAGCACGCGGATTGCCGCCGGGCCGCTGTAGCTTGCCGCAGTGCTGAAGTTCGTGAACAGGTAATCGAAGTGGCTCAACATGGGATTGTTGCGCGCCTTCGACACATCCAGGTCATCCCACGACAGGGAGCACACGTGCAGCACGATCACGTCGAACTGCTCATTCGGGTCGCTGGCCAGATGGGCCATTGTCACCTGACGTTGCGACTCGCTGGCACGGAACGCGGCCAGCGCCGCCGTGTGATCCAGAGGCGCACCGGGCTGAGCGACGCCACCGTCTTTCGCGCCCGGGCGCAAGGTCGCGGCCGCCTCTATTGTGGCGAGCGCATTGGTGCCGGCCTGCCACACCGGCAACACCACGAGCGCAATGATGATGAAGCTCGTCACGCGCAACCAGCGATTTACCACCAGATAGCTGACCACTGCACAACAGGCCACGAGCAGCGCCGCGGGCGGAACGAACCGCTGCACGAGTTCCATCCAGTAACCAAAACGGAACGACCCGAGGTTGCCGAACTCTTCCACCAGCCGTGAAAACGGCGGAATCGCGGCTTCGTGATACATCAGCACGATGCCGAGAACGAGCGCAATGACGACGCGCAGCACCCGCAACAGGCGATACCGCAAGCCGCTCGTCGCCGCGAGCGTCACCGCAAAAGCGATGTTCGCGAGCCATATCGGGTGCAGATGCCCCGCACTGAAGAGATACAGTTTCAACAGGAAATACAGATTCCAGATACTCATTCGCTCCAACCTCGGATTCCGGCGAGCGCGCCGGCGGTTCAATAACGACTTTCATCCAGCGCAAGGAGCGCCTGCAATTTCCGCGACAGGCCTTGCAACAGGCGCGAATAGCCTTCGACGCCCATTAGCACCACTTCCACTAGTCCGCGCAACGGCGCGTCTTCTTCGGTGCGGGTTTCCTCCGCAGGGGCAATCCATGCATCCGCGCGGCCGAACGTGCACTGGACGAGTTGACGCTCCTGTTCAAGCGTCAACTGATCGAACTGCACGCCGAGGTTCCGCCCTGCCGCACGCACCACATGCGCCGGAAACGCAAACTGCCGATTGCCGCGGCTCACACAGACCTGCAGCCAGTCGCCCTCGTGCAACGGCAGGCCGGGCGCAACGTCGAGACCAAGGCCGCCAGTCGAGTAGTCGCTCGTCCTGCACGCGACGGTCGTGCCGTCGCTCAGCAGCAGCGTGGCCGGCATGCTCATCGGCACGCGGTGCGTACTGCGAATCTGCCTCGCTTCACGCGCGACGCTTACCGCCGCACCCAGCATCACGAGGTTGTAGGCGGTCCAGAACACGTTCATCAGCACTGTGGCAAATTCGTCGCTGGAACCGAATACGATGCGGTACACGCCCGCGAGCATCGCCACCGCGTTCAGCGCGAGCAGCACGACGTAGGGCTTCGAGACCGACCAGTCGAGGTAGCCCTCGTCCATGCGTCCACCCTTTTCTGTCACGTTGAATTTGCCGTGCCTGGGGCTGAAGAACGCGAGTGTGGTCGGCAGCGCGATGTACCAGGCGAGTACCGATTCGTAGACTTCCGCCCAGAACGAGCGTCGGTAGCGTCCCTGCAATCGCGAGTTCGCAATGCTCGACAACATGATGTACGGCAACACGAAACCTGCGATAGTCGTCGCCGACGCGTTGATCACGTACATGCCGAAGAACAGGAACGCCATTGGCATTGTCAGGAAGATAAGACGTGGCACGCCGTAGAAAAAGTGCAGCATCGCGTTGCCGTAACAGATGCGCTGGAACAGGTTCAGCCCACGCCCGAAAAACGGATTGTCGACGCGGAAAATCTGCGCCATGCCGCGCGCCCAACGCGTGCGCTGCTTGATATGGCCCGCGAGGCTTTCGGTGGCAAGGCCCGCGGCCTGCACATACGGCAGGTACGCCGTCGTGTATCCGCGCCGATGCAGCTTGAGCGCGGTATGCGCATCCTCGGTGACGGTCTCGACGGCGACGCCGCCCACTTCTTCGAGCGGGGCGCGCTTGATGACAGCGCACGAGCCGCAGAAGAACGTTGCATTCCACAAATCGTTGCCCGATTGCACAAGGCCGTAGAACAACTCCCCTTCGTTCGGCACGCGGCGGAACGTGTTCAGGTTGCGTTCGAACGGATCGGGCGAAAAGAAGTGATGCGGCGTTTGTACCATCGCGCAGAGCGGATCGCGCAGGAAGGTGCCCATCGTCGTTTGCAGGAACGAGCGGCTCGGTACGTGATCGCAATCGAAAATGGCAATGTAGTCGCCGTTCGTCTTCGCGAGCGCGCGGTTGATGTTGCCTGCCTTCGCGTACTGGTTGTCACTGCGCGTCAGGTATTGAATGCCCGCCTCACGCGCGAATGCCTCGAATTCCGGGCGCTTGCCGTCGTCGAGCAGATAGATTTTCAGCCGGTCTCCCGGCCAGTCGATGCCTTGTGCCGCCAGAATGGTCGGCTTCACGACCGACAGCGGCTCGTTATAGGTCGGAATGTAGACGTCCACGCTGGGCCAGCAGGAACGCTCGGGAGGAAGTACGGACACCTTCCGTTCGAGCGGCCACGCGGTCTGGATGAAACCAAGCACCAGCACAAGCCACGTATATGCTTCGGCGCCGAACAATGCATAACCAATAACCGCTTCGCCCGCGCCGTGAAAGTCGAGGGTCTGGGTCGAGCGCCACCACACGTAGCGCAGCATCGCGAGAAGCGACAGCGCGGCAAGCAGAAGCACTGGCAGGCGGCCCGGCAGACGGCGGATGAACAGCGCGAGCAGAATCATCAGCGCGAAAAACACATACTGGTTCGTGCCGGCGAGCGGCGACGTGCCGACGAGCGCCCACAGCACTGCACCGAGCACGACGAGCATCAACGTCAGCCAGCGAATCCGTCCAGTGCGCACCGCGCCCGCTTCCAGCGATTCACCCCACCGCTGCCACGGCAGTCGGCCAAGTTGCCGGTCGAGCGCCGCCCGCGCGCGGCGCCAGAAGCGGTAAGCCGGCATCACGCCATAACGCCCGACCAGCACGCAGCCCCGGCCGACTTTCACGGTAATGGACGGCCTCGTGCGCCGCGGCCGCACGAACACGCGCCACAGCCATGTGTGCCACAGCGCAGGAGGCGGGACATCGAATCGCGCCGCGAGGAAGGCCATCAACATGCGCGCCAGCCGCAATGGCACATCGCGCCGGCCCTCGACGGGCGGCCGGAAGAATAGCCGCACCCACCATTCGAGGGGGCTCGCGCTGGCGCTCACGCCCAGGCGGTGCGCCGCCCAGTGGCGCGCACGCTGGCGCCATGACGGCGCCGATCGCGTCGCGCCACGCGAAGACCCGCCTTGCTCTGGCGTCGTCATTTCAGCGGCGCTCCGGTCCTGCGCGGCGCATCGGTCAACGCGGCGAGCTGCTCCTCGACCGAACTCGCCAGTCCTTGAAGATCATGCGAGGTCTGCGAATATGGCGCATCGTCGAAAAGCCACGAACCGCGGGCGAAGGCTTCCGGCAACGCAGCGTCGGCATGCAGGCGAATTGCCGGCGCTGCGCCATGACCCAGCGCGGCGAATAACATCGACAGTGCGTCGCGCTGCATCTCGCGAGCCGGATTCAGGCGGTTCAGCACGAAGAGCGGCTCATCGCATGCCGCGCGCAACTCAGGCAGATGCCGCACCAGCGTCGCGAGCGCGCCCGGCTCAGGCAGCGTCACGCACAGCACGAGGTCGGCGCAACGCAGCGCTTGCGCCGCATGCATAGACGGATAGCGCGGCGTGTCGATCAGCACCACGCCTTGCGCCGGCAGATCGATGCTCGCGAGCGAGCCGGCCAGCCAGCGAGGTTGCTCGGCGAGTCGCTGGCAGGTCCGTGGCAGACTCGCAAGCGGCGCGTCGCCATAGGGCACGAAAAGCACGCCGTCGTCGTTGCGCCACGTGTGCGCGTGCCACGGCACATCGGTCGTGATGGCCGCGCCGATCCCGGAGGTCGGGAGCTCATCAAGCCCGAGATGGGCGCCGAGAAGGTTTTGCGGATCGAAATCGACCGCGACGACTGGCCGGCCGCGCCGCGCCAGCAGCACCGCGAGCGCCGCAGTGAGTGTGGTTCGTCCGGCGCCCCCGGCCGTCGAGAGAATGGCGATCGTTTTCATTGTGGGGACGACCCTCCCCTTGAGCGTTCGCTCGCGCCGGGAGTCGCAGCAGCAGCAACAGCAACAGCAGCTTGAGGCACCGGACGGCCATTCAGCACGAGCGTGACCGCCTCGAAAGGGACTTCATGCCGACGATCGAAACGACGCGTGGCCTGGACGTCGTAACGGCGGCGCAAGTACTGCCACACGATCCACACCGGAATCCCGCTGACCACTCCGCCGCCGAAGCACATCAGGAAAAACAGTGTCATACGGCCTCCCGCATACGCAATGGCATGGCGGCCGGCTCGGCGCGGCGGCGGTGGACGGCGGGTGCGGCGGCTTCTTCTTCGGCGGAAAAGTCGGCCGGCCACGCGTGCGACACGCTAACGGTTGTGGCCGCAACGGCCTGAACGAGCGGCATGGGCTGCGGCGGCAAAGCGGCAGGGGACGGTGAGCGCGTCGTAGTTTGGGCCCTGTTCAGCGCCGCAGGCACTTGCACCGCGCTATGGGCCTCGCTTTGCGACAAACCACGAGCCGAACCGTGCGAAACAGGCTTCTGCCCGGCGAACAGATCGCTATAGTCGACATTCGGCAGGCGGCGCTGCTCGGTCTCGAGCCGCTCGACCTCCGGCAGCAGCTGTGCGCCGGCAATCAGTTGCGTCGACTCCGCCAGCGAATCGACCGGCAGGCGAAAAATGCGCGCGAGCGACCCTTGCGCGTCGGGCAGCCGGCAGGCGAACAGGAACACATACAGATGCGCGCCGTCGGCAGTAACCACGTCGCCATTGCGCGTTGGCCGGCATTGGCGCAGCACGTCGACATGCGCGACATTGGGCTTCAGACGCACCTTGACCAGCACATGCGGGAGGTTCAGCAACTGTCCGCGCCCGAGCACATTGAGCGTGTGGGCGACAAAGCCTTCGACCGGCAGATAGCCGCACACCTCATCGCTCAGCGCGGCGGCAAGCGCGGCGCGGTAGTCGGCGGCAACCGGACGCGCGTTGAGCTGCCCTCGCAGCGATTGCATCAGCGACTGCATCCGCGAAAACGGCACGTCGCGACCAATCACCAGATTGGCGCCGAGATTGAGCACCAGCAATTCGAACTGATGGCGCAGCACCTGGCCGCGCTCGACCAGCACGATCTTGAGCGCCCGGCCACAAGTGCGCCGCAGCGTGTGCACGGTCTCGCATAGCGCCTCGAGCTGCTCGCTGCCCGTGTAATCGAGCACGACGCTCGCTGCCCGCGCGCCGAGACCAGCCTGGAGCGCCGCCAGCAAACCGTCGACGATCTCCCATTCCGGCGGCACCCACGGCTCGTCGCCAACCGCAGCGCGCGTCGCGACTACCCGCATTTCGTCCCGCGCGATGCGGGCCTGCGCGAGGCGGTCGGTCTCATCTTCCTCAGGCGCGACCATCAAATGGCCGGCTCTCGCAAAGCGCAATGCGCGCACTTCGCCAGCGGCGAGCGCCGACCGGCTTCGCCAGAAATCGACATGCCACAACAGTTCGCCGTGGGTATGCTGCAGGCGCGCGACGCCCTCGCAACTGCTGTGGAACGCGTCGCGCTCCGGGTCGCGGGCTTCGTGTTCGAGCTGCTCTTCGGCCGCCTCGGCATCAAGCGAGGCGTCGTTCGCGGACGGCGCCACGCTGCCCGCCAGCAGCACCAGTGTGATGTTGCGCGTCTCGCACCAGTTCGCGAGCACGCGGCCTTCGTAGGCGAGATCGTCGGGACGGTCCCAGCTGAACCACTGCTCCGCGCCTTCGACGAAGAAAATGCTGCCCCGCCTGAAGCCGAACCGCTTAAGCGCGCGCAGCGCACCGAAAAGACGCGCGAGCGCTCGCGGCGCGCCTTCGCGCCCGGCGGCGGCGTCGCTCGCGCCATCGGCGGTCGGCTTGCCGCGTTGCAGTGTCACGACGTTCAGGCACGCAGGCAGACCGCGCGCGCCCTCTCTGGCCTCGATGCGCGCAAGCGGCTTTTCGCGCGCGGCGGACAACACGAGCGTCACCGCGCGCGCGGCGACGTCGCAGGCGCTTTCGAACAGCAGCGCGTCTGCGGCGGCCGTGCCCGCGATGCCATACACGAGGTACAGGCGGCCTGGCGCGAGAGTCGTCCAGCCGTCCGGCAGGCCGTCAATCGTCAGCCGGTTCTGCACCTTCCTGCCTGCGACGAGCCGCTTCACACCCGCGCCGAGCGCACGCAGCGTCAACGCCGCCGAGCCCGACGAGCCTGCGGTGACGGCTGCACCCGGTCTCTTGCCGGGATCTCTGGAATCTGGAGGGGGAGATCGCATGCCGTCTATCCTCAATAGCTCGAATAAAGACGCGTCGGCGTCGGCGACAGGCTCGTGTCGGGCTTGCGTGCGTCCACGTTGTAGCGCACATAGACCATCGCGGAGCTCGGCGCGTAATCGTGCGAGCGGTCGATGTCGAACGCCAGCCCTGCAACCAGATGCGGATTGAAACGGTACTCCGCGATGCCGCTCAGCCCATAGAGGAACGTTACGCCTCGCGTCGAACTGGCCGGATTGGGGGCGAGCGATCCGATCGACTGGAGACTGAGCAAGGCAGGCAGCCCGTTTGGGTAGATCGGCGAACTCCGCTCGTACGAATTTGACACGCCGACCGTCGCGGTGATGTCCCAGCGCAGGCCGCCGCGGCGGCCCTGCCATTCGATGGGCAAGCCGAGCGAAAGATACCGCTGCGGGCTGTAATAGCCGCCCTGGCCGAACGTGTAATAGCGCAGATTGCTCGCGTAGTGCCATGCGTTGCCGACCGCGCCAGTGCTGACCCTCATGTCCGCGCGCTCCAGCAAAGGCGTGGTTACTCCGGTGCGCAATGTGACGCCGGTATTCGACGCGACGTTGCGCCCGGTCAGCACCGCCGCGCCCACGTCGGCGAACGCATTCACGCGACCGATGTCCACGGACGAATGCACGTCGAGCGCGTCGCGGCGCACGCCACCCCAGACCAAGCCGGTCCACGGATCGCGCAGGCCCGCGTACGACAGTTCACTCCCGGTTTGCGGCCGGCGCGAGAGGTTCACGGTGATGCTGCCGTCGTCGCCGGTGAGATGATAGCGCACGCCGCCCACGAGATAATGGACCGGGAATCCGATCGGCATCGTGCCCAGGTCGACGCGAAGGTTGTCCGACTGGTAGCCGGCACCGCCGCCCACGCCGCTGGCGCGTTCGGCCGTATTCGGGGACTGCTCCGGCTTTGGATCCGGCAACGCCGCATAGGTACCGACCGTTTTCAGCAATTCCGGATCGCTGCTGTTGAGCGTGCCCGCATTGAGATGCGCGCCGTCGAGATGGACGAAGACATGCCCGTCGTAACCGACCGGCGCTTGCGCGTAGATGGTCTTCTGCAATGCGGCGTACTTCGAGATACCCGCATCGCCGGCCTTGTAGCCCGGAAGCCAGCCCGATTCGATCAAAGGATTGCGCCGCTGCTCCAGGTCGCTCAATGCGGCTTGTGCCGGCGTACCGTTGGGGCCGGGGCTCACGCCTTCGCTGCGCGCCTGCGCCTGCGATTTCCTGTACAGCGCGGCGGCGGCATCGTACCGGCCAAGGTCCTCCTCGATGCGACCTTGCTGCACGGTCACCTCCGAGCGGCCGGGGAATGCGCTTGCGAGTTCGTCAGTCACTGCCTGTGCTTCATACGGCCGACGCAGCGCGGCCAGCCGGCGCGCCGCCGAGAGCCGCGTGTCGATGTCGTCCGTGGAAGTTTGCTCGATCACGCCGTGTACGAGTTCCAGCGCCGCGCCACGCTTGCCGCTTTCCTGCAGCACGCGCGCGAGGGCAAGTTGAGCGTCCGGATTATCCGGGTTCGCTGCCAGCAGTTTGTTGAGCGTGGCGCAGGCGTCGGCGAAGTTGGCCTGCGCGCGCTGAAGGTCCGCGACTTCGAGCGCATAACGCGGATCGCGCTTGCCCGCTTCGTCGCCCCCTTCCAGGATCGTCGCCGCGCGCCGGTAGTCGCCGGCGTCGATCGCCGCGTCCGCGCGACGCAGCGCAAGCCGCAGCGACTGGTCTTCGAGACGCGCGCTCTGCTCAGGCGTCAACGTGGACTCAGCGCGCAACTGACGCAGCCACGCGTCGAGCTGATCGTCACGATGCGCCGAGCCGAGCAGATCGCCAAAGCGCAGCTTGACGTCAGCGTCGGTCTGCTGCGGATGCGCCTTCATCCAGTCGGCGAGCCGCACGAGGCCGCGATCCGGCTGACCGATGTCGATTTCGAGCGAGCCGACCGATGCGCTCAGGTTCGCGTCGTCGGCGCTGAGTGCGGCGGCCTGGTCGAGCGCGGCGATGCCTGCCTGTTTGTCGCCGGCGGCATACGCGGCGCGCGCCCTGGCGAGCGCCTGCTGCGCGTCCAGATTCCGGGCGAACGCGCGCATCCGATCGGTCTGGTTCTCCGGCGGCACGCCTGCAAGCAATGCGCGCGCGCCGGCGACATCGTCCGTCGAATTGCGGTAAAGCGCGGCGGCGTAATGCATTTCGGCCGAGCTGGATGCTTGCAGGCCCTCGTCCATCACCGTGCGCCCGAGTTGCGGCAGGCCCATATCGCGGTAGATGCGAGCCAGCGCAAAGCGCGGCCAGGGCGAATCCGGCGCGGCACGCAGCGCCGCTTCGTAACGGTCGATCGCCTGAGCGCGCAAGCCCTGTTTTAACAGCCGCTCGGCCTGCGCGACCAGATTGTCCGCGCGAATCTGCGCGAGCTCCGTGCGATCGGCCGGTGCGCGGAACCGGCTTTGCACGGCATCCAGCAACGGGCCAATGCGCTCCTCGCGCCCGGTACTGTCGAATAGCGTCGCCGTGCTGCGTACCACCGGCAGACTCGGGTCGCGCGCGCTGAGCAATTCCCTCAGCAGCGGCTCGGCGTGCGTCCAGTCTTTCTGCGCGAGCAGCGCGTCGGCCAGCACCAGCTTTGCGTCGGCATTCGAGACGTTCATCGCCAGCGCCTCGCGCGCCACCGCTGCGGCGTTGGCCGGGCGGCCAGCGGCCGCGGCTTCGCGTGCGCGAGCGAGCGTCGCCCAGAACCACGCGGTCTGCGCGAGGCCCGTCCACTTCGCACGATTATCTGGCGCGAGCTGCGCGGCTCGCTGAAACAGCTTTTGCGCCTCGTCCTGGCGCCCCTCGCGCATCCGCAACAAGCCGAGGCCGCCGACGGCGTCGGCGTCCTGCGCGCGTGCCTGAGCGGCGCGCGTCAACAGCGGTTCGGCGGCGGCCATATCGTTGCGCGACAGCAGCGCGAGGCCGCGCTGCTGCGCGATGTAGTCGGGATCGCTTTCGAGCCGGCGCCGCGCCTCCATCTTGCCGTTGACTTCGACGAGGCGGTCGCGAAACCCGGCGTCGTCAGGCACGAGCGCGACATAGGCGCTCAACCCCTGCACGAACGCGGGATCGCCGCCTGCCGATTGCAGAACGTGGCGCCACAAGTCCATGGCGGCGTTGTGATCCGCATCACTCCGAGTGGAGAGCGATCGTGCGATGCGCTCAGCCTCGGGGCGCGTGTCGCTGCTGCTATTGAGGAGAGCAGTCAGCACCATCGCGGCGTCCACGTCGCCGGGATCGGCGGCGAGCCGCGCGCGCAACGCGGCCAGCGCGCGCACGCGGCCAGCCGGCGTGCCGGAAATGATGTTGTAGTACTCGGCGCCGAGCGGCCCCGACGGCGCACCGTGCGGAAACAGCAGCTCGAGACGCTGCGAGGCTTCCTCCGCATGGCCGCTGCGCGCGAGCAGACGGATTGCCGCGAGTTCGCCCCGGCCGCTCGTCACCGCGCGGAATTCGTCGTCCGACTGCTGGGTGAGCATGCTGCCAGGCGCGGCCTGATGCAGCTTCGTCAATGCGGCCTGAGCGGCCTGGGCCTGACCGAGCCGCAAATCGATCCGGACCTGCTCGGCCAGCAGCACGGGCGACTGCGGTGCAATAAGCAAGGCCTTGTCGATGGCTTGCTGGGCCAGGTCGTCGCGATGCTTGACGCTCCAGAGGCGCGCAGTCGCGTAAAGCCGCTCGACGTTTGCGGAATCTGCGCTTGAAAGCGCGCGGGCGACCTGGGCGGAGCTTGCGCCGGCCGCTGCGGGCGCGCCGGGTTTCGTGTTGCCACTATCGTTCGCGCTCGCAGCCCGCGACGCGGCGGCCTTCGCCACAACCAGCGCGGCCACCGACGAGTGCGGCAGCTGCACCTGCTGCCCGGCGGCATGCACGAGCGACGAAGGGCAGCCCGCGACACCGGCCACCCACAGCGCACGCGCGATCCGCGACGGCGCGCGAATACCACCGGTTAGAGTTTGGGGGGACGGCAAACGGGACTCCACGGCAGATCAAGCGAGCCATCGGCCGCAAAACGATAGCGGCCGTCGCGCCAGCCAAGGCCGAACATCATCAGCACGCTGGTGTAATAACCGGGCGGAATTTGCGCATCGAGCTGCCCGATCCTCGAGGCCTGCCCGTCGGCCAGTGACATTGCGCCACGTGCGATAAGGAACGGAACTGCTGCGGCCGAAAACCCGGCATTGCCCTCGTTCTCTCCTGGCCTAGCGTTTGTTGTAGTGATGCGCTCCGGCGGCGCCCCGTGTGCCGCGATATAGCGCTCGAACGGGGCAAAGCGGCTAAGCAAGGGGCCTCTAAGTGGATCACTGCCGTTGAGCATACCGGCCCATAGATAGACGCGAATCGCGTTGTAGGCGCTTTCGGCGTGCGTCTCGTCATCGGGCAAAAAGCCCCTGCCCGTCCGATAGAGCGACCAGTCAGGCGAAAAACCTTGCGGCGCCGTGTCGATGAGCATACGCGCCGACGAGTCGACGAGCGCCTGCCAGCGCCGGTCCGCGGGCAGAGCCGCAGCGAGGCCACGCAGCGCCTGCACGGGCGCATAGCTTGGATTGACGCGCCACACGTCGGGCAGAGGATGGAAACCCACCGGCCCCGGCAGGAGAGTCAGGCCGAGTCCCGGAACGCGTGCCGTCTCGCTGTCGAGCACTCGCCTGGCCAGCGACGCGCCACGCACGGTATAGCTGCGCTCGTTCCAGATGCGGCCCGCTTGAACGAGCGCGTAGGCGATCCACAAGTCGGCGTCGGACGCCGCGTTGCTGTCGAGAACGCCCCATTTGCCGTCCTCGCCTCGTCCCCACAACCAGGCCGGCAGGTGGTTGGTGAGGTCGCCCGCGGCAAGATTGTTTTCTGTCCAGTGCAGAATACCGTCGAACGCCGCGCGGTCGTTCGCGATCAGTGCAAAAACCAGTCCGTAGGACTGGCCTTCCGAGACGGTGCGGTCATCGTCCGAACCGACGTCGATCACGCGGCCCTCCGGCGAGACGAACTTGCGCCTGAATTGCTCCCAGGCGGGCCAATCGGCCGACAACGCCCGTACTGCGGATTGAGCGCCGCTGGCGTTGTTGAATGCATGGAAAGCCGGCGCTGCACAAGCGGCAGCTTCGGAACCGGCGGCGTCGGAGGTAGCGGCGACAGCACGTGTGGCCGCCGGGCTCGTCGACGACATCGCCGCCGTGACGGCAATACAGGCGAGCGTCGCCCCCGGCACGCGGGATATGACGCGCCACGCGACGTGAGTCGCGCACGCCAACGTGGAGCGCCGCAGCGGCAGCGCCATTGTTAACGGCGCACTATTGGTGCGGCCAGGGACAGTGCGCATCACCGTCAGATACCCCGGCGACGCGAGGCAAGCTCCTGGAGTGCCACGAAGGCGCCAATTGCCAGCAGCAGACCGCCGAACGCGCCCAGTAGTCCAAGCAGCACCGGATGCTGAATCGCGCTGCTCCAGATGCGCGCATACCACGGCACATAGCCGACCAGGTAAGTTTCTCCGACCCGCAGGCTATCGATCTGGCCGTCGCGGACGAGCGCCAGATCACCCTGCAGCCGGGCTACGCTGTCGGCCCGTTCGAACACATCTAGCATGTCGGTGAGATGCGCCGGGGTGGTTGCCTGCATGACGACCACGCTGCCACCCTTGGTGCCCGGCTGCTGGAAGCCGAACAGCGCCGCAAGCGCGCCGTTCTGCTCCAGTTGCGCGCTGCCGCCGGGCACCGACGCGCCGTTGCGCCAACGCTCGTTGACCGCAAACGACACCAGTTCGGCGCCCCCCGGCGCGGCCATGGCGCCGGGCCCGCCTTGCAATGCGGCGAGTGTCACTGGCAGCACCGATTGCCACGGCGTCTGTCCAGGTACCTCCGGCGATCCGCCGATAAACAGCATGTCTTTCGTCTTGGCCAGCGCCGCCACGGCCGCCGGACGGATGACCTGCACGCGCAAGGACGGATAGCCGGTCCATTGACCCATATGGCCCATCATCGTCAGAAACGCCTCGAGCTCCTCGGCGCCGGGATGCGCAGGAAGGACCACCGCCGTCTGCGAGAGATCCGCATATCGCGTGAACGGGAAGCCGCTGTTGGCGAAGAATGCGAGATTCGGCATCTGCGCGTAGTGTACGAAATGCGAAAAATCAATGGTCGAATCGGGATCGACCGCAGCCTGCACCGGATTGGCCGCGACGCCCTGGCACAGGCCGGTCTTCTGCGAATCGAGGTTGAAACGCAATTGCAGCTGGTTCGAACTGCCCACGCGAAATGCCGGAATGTCGATCGAGTTGGTCGCGTGGCTCGCCTGATCCGAAAGCACCGGCAGCTGCATGCGCCCCTGCCCGTCTTCTGCGCTCGTCCTGGGCAGGCGCAGCGACTTCACGAGCTGGCCGTTGATGTCCACTGCCAGCGCCGAGTTATTGACGATGGTCGGCGCGGTGTAGCGGTAATGCAGATCGAGCGGCACGCCGGTGCCGCTCCATGAGAACAGGTCGGCGGGCAGGTGCAGATTGACGCGGATTGCATCGGGCGTGCTCCCGCTGACCTGCAGCTGCGACGGATTATCGACGAGCTCCTTGAAAGTCACCGGGCGGTCGACGGGCACCCAGCGCGGCGCGTCGTAAGGCTTGCGAGGTTCGCCGATGTCGATATGCGCGACCACCGTGGCGGAGCCCGACAGCGCCGCACGGCCTAGCACCAGCGCATTGACGGCCTGCTGCACTTCGGCATTGTCGCGACCGCTAATGACAAGCAGCTTCTTGTCCTGAGCGGCGGGGTTGTCGACGACCATCAAGGTCGGACCGGTGAGCGGCGGAAGCTTCAATTGCGCCGGAAGCGAAGTCGATATGCCGATGACGACGCCGTGGTTATCGGCGGAAAGCGCGGAAACCACCGGGAAGCGCGCCTGACGGTAATCGGCCAGCATGCCGAACCACGACGCCAGCACGCCCGCGCTGCGGAGCGTGTCATTGTCCGGATTGGATGGCAACAGAAACGGCAGACGCAGGCGAGACCCATCGCGGCGGTCGAAAAACGGCGCGGGCAGCAAGGCCAGGTCGTTGGGCAGGCGAACGGGCAAAGTTGTCAGGATCACCTCGCTCGTCGGGCTGATATCGGCCCATAGCGCGGAATTTTGTGGGTCTTCGCAATGATCAAGCGTGTAGTGCGCGATGAGATTCAGGTTGACCTGGTTGTAATCGGTGAAGAAGCGTGGGTCGAGTGCAATATCCCGCGTGACAGCCTGGCCTGCCTGTTCACGCTCGAGCGGCACGGTAGCGACCGCCTCGCCATTCACCGACACCTTGATATGCGACAGGGGAAACACGAGCGACGGTGAAAACGTATACCGAAGCCGTAACGTGGCAGCCGTCACCACGCGGTCGAGCCGCACGCCGACGTCGACGGTGCGACTGTCGTCGAGACCGCGCAGGCCCAGCGTCTGATAAGCGCCCAGCATCGCGAAGGGCAAATGCAGCGCGCCGCTTGTCTCAGACGGGCCGCCCGCAGCAACAACAGAAGACGCGGATGCAGGCGGGGCCGCTGCCATGTTGCCGGGCGCGCCGGCCACCTTCGTTGCCGGTGCGCTCCCTGGGCGGACAGGAGCAGCGCTACCACCCGCGGCCAGCGACATCGAAGGGTATATGGTCGCTGCAAGCGCGAAGGCGCCTGCAACCAGTGACACACAGAACGAAACACCAGGCTTCATAGACCAGTCAGATTCTCGTGCCCGCAGCACAATTGCTGGCGTTACGGGAGCGACGCCAATCCCTGGCCGGACGCTCATGGGATGGAAAGGGCAAATCCGCAATGATAAGACAATGGGGGCCCGGCTCCTACCTGCCCTGAAGCGAAGCGCTGGAAAATGCTGAACAAGTTTCAAAAAATTCAGCAAAGTGTCAGGCGCACCCAACAACACGGATCAAACCGGGTACGGCATTCTGTGGGAAATATCATAGAAAACCGATTCATGCGCCGTCCCGACGATCCGCTCCCTTCCCCCTTCGCTGTACAACGCTCCGGAATTACGCGTGGGCTGTTTGCACGGCGTCACTCTTACGACGGAGTCGTTTCGACTTTGCGCGAAGAAAGCGCTTTCCGTCAGGAAATCGCGCTCAGGGCCGTGCTGCTTCCAGTCGCGCGATTGCTGCATGTCACGGTCGGTCGAGCGCGTACTGATCTCGTCGCTGCTGCTGGTGTTACTTGTCGAGCTACTGATATGTACGTGAGGGGGCGATGGGTAACCGTTCCTGCCGCGACCATTTAATTGATGTACTGGAACAGTGAAATATTCTGGATCTTTACGAACGCCTGCTGGGCCGCTTGCAGCGCAGTCTGCGTCATCGTGTACTTGCTGACCCCTGGGTCAGGTTCGTCGAAGTGAGATCGGCCAGATTGCTTTGTGTCTGCAGTGTGTCATTCTGGGTGACCGTCTGCAGCCCCTGCACTTCCTGCTCGCGGCCGCCGACCGAGGCGCGCATCATTGTGACGTTATTCATTGTGTTTTCAAGCCTGGTCGTGCCGGTATCCAGTGCATTCTGAAAGTTTGCGCGTGCGGCCGCACTCGACAGAGGCTGCTGTAGCGTAGAAATCAATGCGCTCAGATTGGCAGACATGCCGGTACTATTCTGGGGGGCGGTCGGCGCAGCCTGACCAGCCGGCGTAACGGAGAATTTGTCGGTCCCTGCCGGCGCGCCGCTAATTATGACGGACTGGCCACCGCCAGGCGAAATGGCGTTTCCGCTGGTAAAGGGCTGACCCGTGACAATGGTCGTCGTCGCGGCGGTCCCCGGATCGTACTGGTCCACGTCGTAGGTGGTCGCCGGTGTGCCACCGCCAAACCTTATTGTGTAAGTGTCACCGTTAGCGGCGTGGGTGGGATTGGTGATGCTGACCCCGCTGATCACGCCGGTGCCGCTGTTCGCCAGGTGGCCAGCCGCAACCGCGCTGGTGCCAATCGAAGCAACGCTCAGGAAAACGGAAGCGCCGTTGTCCGCAACCGGCACCATGGCAGAATCCGATACCTGTACGGTTCGCTTGCCGGTATCTCCCGCGTACGTGACAGCGCCACTCGCGTCGGTCGTGAAAGGTTGCGCCGTGTTCTGAAAACCCGAGAACAGGAAATTACCCTGTTGATCCGTCGAATTGGCGAGTCTCAGCAGTTCCCTGTCGAAATGACCTGGCGACCCTCTCGCGCTGTGACGTCGTGAGATACGGCGGGGTTGCATCAAAGAAACTTGCCCAGAACCATGGCCCGCGCGCCAAGCGCGCTCACGGTCTTCGTGTTGGCGGTTACCAGCTGCGACATCTTGCCCAGCATATCGCGTGTATCGTCCAATTTTCCGGCCCGCTCAGAATGTCTGCCAGCCCACAGCGTCACCGGTATCCGTAGCGACCACGGCCTTCCTGCCGGTGGTAACGACTGGCATCGACTTCGGCTTCGTCAGCGCTGTACGGGATGACGTGGGCGTCAGTACCGAACGGCGCGGTCCGCTTTGCAGATCGGCCACTCGTGACGCAGATGTCCCATCCGCGCCGATCCTGAAGACGGCCACGGCGTCGCGCAATGCTTTCGCCTGCTGAACCATCGAATGCGCCGCGGCCGAAGCCTCTTCGACCAGAGCGGCGTTCTGCTGCGTCACCTGGTCCATCTGGACGACCGCCGTATTGACCTGTTCAATACCGGTGCTCTGCTCTTCAGATGCCGCCGAGATTTCGCTCATGATGTCGGTCACGCGCTTCACCGCCTGGACGACTTCACCAATTGTGCTACCGGCTTCATTGACGAGCTTTGCGCCGGCATCGACCCGTGTCACCGACTCACTGATCAGATCCTTGATTTCCCTGGCCGCCGTCGCACTGCGCTGGGCAAGCGTGCGAACCTCGCCGGCCACTACGGCAAACCCGCGCCCCTGTTCGCCGGCGCGGGCCGCCTCGACCGCCGCATTGAGCGCCAGGATATTGGTCTGAAACGCGATGCCTTCAATCACGCTGATAATCTCGGCGACCTTGGTTGAGCTGCCGGAAATGCCTTGCATGGTCTCGACGACGCGACCGACCACCTCGCCTCCTCGCTGCGCGATTCCCGATGCCGTGTTGGCCAAGGTCGTTGCCTGCTTCGCATTGTCCGTATTCTGGCGGACCGTGCCGGTCAGTTCTTCCATGCTCGCCGCCGTTTCCTCAAGCGACGCCGCCTGCTCTTCCGTGCGTTGTGACAGATCGGTATTTCCCTGCTCAATCTGCGCGCTCGCCGTGGCCACGGCTTCAGCGTTCTGGCGCACGCCAGAGACGACCTTGACCAGGCTGGCCTGCATATCCTTGAGCGCGCGCAACAGTTGAGCGGTCTCGTTCGTTCCGACGGCGTCGAACTTTATGCTCAGGTCGCCGTCCGCTACGGCTCGCGAAATTTCTACCGCCTGACTGATCGGGCGGGTAATGGCACGGATGGTCCAGATCCCCATCAGGCCGGCGACCATCAGGGCGACGCCACCGCACACCAGGATGACAGCTTTCATGCTGGCAATCTCGGTAAAAGCCTGGCTCGTGGCTTCGTCCATCGCTTCCTTCTGGTACGCGATCAGGTCGTCCACTCCTGCAAAATAGGCCAGTTGTGCCGGCCGCAATTCGCCCAGCAGCAAGCTCCTGGCTTCATCGGTCTGTCCGGCTGCAACCAGGCCGGTGAATTTGACGTACAGTCCTGCGTATTTACTGCGCGCTTCCGTCACCCTCCCCAACAATGCTTTGCCCTTTTCAGAGCGGATTTGAGCCTGAAGCGTTCCCCACTGATCGACGATGACCTTACGGGTAGACTCCGCCACCTCGAGTTCTTTCCTCACGTCGGCCGGATC
>Ga0255336_100763_pt1 | contig 37074 bp, 29 predicted proteins | sample MeOH1_35cm_T3_17_FD_189102 | JGI IMG/M metagenome (GOLD analysis project Ga0255336, IMG submission 189102) | Sandy soil microbial communities from University of British Columbia, Vancouver, Canada - MeOH1_35cm_T3_179 | ecosystem: Engineered > Artificial ecosystem > Sand microcosm > Unclassified ...
GCGAATGTACCGGGTTATACGCCCGCCACGACCGTGACCGAGCCGGTGTCGCGCTTCAGCGATTACCCATGACGTGAAGTGTTTTTCGCGCGCCGGCGCGCGCACGGCCAGCCCCGCTTTCAGCCCGCCTCACTTCAATAGCTTTACTCCAATCGATATGAAAATTCATCGTTTGGCCCGCGCTTCGCGCATCGCTACGATAGCCCGCTTGCCCACCACGCGCCGCCGCCATGATGAACTCGCGCAAGCCCCAGCCGGATCCGCCGCCGTCGCGCGGCCGTCGTCGCCTGCTCGGCGGTCTCGCGGCCGGCGGTCTCGCCGCTTCGCAGGCGACGGCGGCCGCTGAACTGCTGCGGCCGCTCGACGTCGCGCCGTGGAGCCGCACGCCCGGCGCGCCGACACTCGACCATCCGTATGGCGTGCCGTCGCCGCGCGAGGCGAACGTCGTGCGGCGCAGCGCGCGCGCATGGCCGCTGCCGGGCGCGGCGTCGTCGATGACGCCGCTCGCCGACCTGCACGGCACGCTCACGCCCAACGGACTCGTCTACGAGCGGCATCACGGCGGGGTGCCCGACATCGATCCCGAGCAGCATCGGCTGGCGCTTCATGGCCTCGTGCGCGCACCGAAGCTGTTCACGATGGACGACCTGCTGCGCCTGCCGTCCGAATCGCGGATTCACTTTCTCGAATGTTCGGGCAATACCGGCAGCGAGTGGAATGGGCCGAGCGGTTTGCCCGTGCAACTCACGCATGGCTTGCTGTCGTGCTGCGAATGGACCGGCGTGCGTTTGTCGACCTTGCTCGAAGAAGCGGGCGGCCTCTCGAACCCGCTCAAGCCCGAAAGCGGCTGGCTCCTGGCGGAAGGCGCGGACGCCGCCGCGATGACACGCAGTTTGCCGCTCGAACGGATACTCGATAGCGCATTGGTGGTGTACGCGCAAAACGGCGAGCGCTTGCGTCCGGAAAACGGTTATCCGTTGCGCCTGATCGTTCCCGGCTTCGAGGGCAATACGAATGTGAAGTGGCTGCGCCGGCTGAAGGTGGTCGACGCGCCGTTGCAAACGCGCGAGGAAACGTCGAAGTACACGAGCCTGCTCGCGAACGGCAGCGCGCGTCAGTTCGCGTTCGAGATGGATGCGAAGTCGGTCATCACGCGGCCTTCGCCGGGACATCGGCTCAGCACGCACGGCTATTACCCGATCACGGGGCTCGCGTGGTCCGGGCGCGGCACGATCCGCAAGGTCGAGGTCTCCACCGACGGCGGCGCGACCTGGCAGTTAGCGCGCCTGGACGGCCCCGTGGCCGATCGCGCGCTCACGCGCTTTCAGGCCGACTGGCGCTGGAACGGCGGCCCCGCCGCGCTGCTTTCGCGCGCCACCGATTCGACCGGCTACGCGCAACCGACGCGCGCCGAACTCGTCGCCGCGCGCGGCCTGAATTCGCAGTACCACTACAACGCGATCCAGCAATGGCGCGTCGGCGAAAACGGCGAGGTGCGCAATGCGTGAGAAGCGGTTCGGCGCGAGCGGTGCGTCGCGGGTGCGAACGGGGTTGCGAATCAGGGCGCGCGTTCGGCTCGCCGCATCGCTAGCGTTTTTGGCGCTTGCGTCCTGTGCGTCGATCTCGCCTGACGCGCGCAATTCAACCCCGACCCACGACATCGGCACGCCGCTCACCGACTCGCAGCTCGCCGCGTGGAACATCGACGTCGCGCCGGATGGCCGCGGCTTGCCGGCCGGCAGCGGCGACGTCGCGACGGGCGCACGGGTCTTCGCCGCCCAATGCGCGGCATGCCACGGCGCGCGAGGCGAGGGCGGTCTCGGCGACCCGCTGGTGGGCGGCCACGGCACGCTCGCGAGCGCGAAGCCGAAGCGCACGGTCGGCAGCTACTGGCCCTACGCGACCACGCTGTTCGACTATATCCGCCGCGCGATGCCGTATAACGCGCCCGAATCGCTGTCCGCCGACGAGGTGTATGCGGTGAGCGCGTTCCTGCTGAATCAGAACGGCATCGTGCCGGCGAACACGCGGCTCGATGCGGCGTCGCTGCCGCGCGTGGTCATGCCCAATCGCGACGGCTTCGTGCCCGATCCGCGGCCTGGTCGGCTGTGACGCGTGACGGCGGACCCACGGACCCACGGACCCGCGCATTGGGGCCGTTGCCGCGGAGGCATCGAACGTGCTATCGCGGTCCGCCACGCGTTAAAGCAACGGGTTTATCACTTCAGCAGATAACCGTATCGGATTTCCTTCGTTGTGCCCGGGCCTTCGCGCCAGTAAATTCTTCTGACTACGCCTTCGACGGCGTCCTCCGAACAGATTCGACGAAGAGTTTCCTGTGACGACTGCCTTTGCACCCGACCTCGACGCGGCCAGCGCCGCCAACCCGCTCCATCCCTCCCGGCGCATCGAGATTCGCGCCTTCGACGGCCCGCTCGGCGCTGAAGTACTCGGCCTCGACCTCGACGAGCCGCTGAGCGACGACGACTTCGCCCGCCTCCATCGCGCGCATCTCGATCATCACGTGCTGGTGTTTCGCGATCAGCGCATCACGCCGGATCAGCAGATCGCCTTCAGCCGGCGCTTCGGTCCGCTGCAGATTCATGTGCTGCATCAATTCCAGTTGCCGGGCTATCCCGAGGTGCTGGTGGTGTCGAACATCGTCGAGAACGGCAAGCCGATCGGTCTCGGCGACGCCGGTCATTACTGGCATTCCGATCTGTCGTACAAGGACAAGCCGAGCCTCGGTTCGCTGCTGCACGCGCAGGAGTTGCCCGCGGAAGGCGGCGACACGCTGTTCGCCAACATGCACCTCGCGTGGGACACGTTGCCCGCGCATTTGCGCCGCGCGGTGGAAGGGCGCTTCGCCGAACACACGTATCTCGCGAAGTACGCGGAACTGCAAAAACGCAGCCCGTGGCGGCCCAATCTCTCCGCCGAGCAGATCGCGCAGGTCAAGCCGGTGGTGCAGCCGATCGTGCGCACGCATCCCGAGACCGGACGCCGCGCGCTCTTCGTCAGCGAGCATTTCACGACTCGCATCATCGGTTTGCCCGAGGACGAGAGCGCGGCATTGCTCGAAGCGATCTTCGCGCATAGCGTGCGCCCCGAGCATCTGTACCGGCATCGCTGGTCCGCGCACGACATGGTGTTCTGGGACAACCGCTCGCTGATGCATCTCGCGGCCGGCACGCCCGACCATCTGCGCCGCAAGCTTTATCGCACGACGATCGAAGGCGACGTGCCGTTCTGACGGCAACGCCGCCCGCCTTGACCTCAATCACACGCTGACCGGAGTTCCGATGCTTGCCAGGTTTCGCCCGACCGCCGCGCGGTCGTTTTTTGCCCGACGCTTCACCACGGCCGCCGCGACCGCCACGACACTGCTGGGCTTGTCGATCGCCAGCGCGGGATTGACCACGGCCATGCCCGCCCACGCCGAAGGACAGATCCGCGTCGCCGAACAGTTCGGCATCGTCTATCTGCTGCTGAACGTGGCGCGCGATCAGCAATTCGTCGAGAAGGAAGGCCGCAAGCAGGGGCTCGACATCAAGGTCGACTGGGTGAAGCTCTCGGGCGGCGCGGCCATCAACGACGCGCTGCTGTCCGGCGCGGTGGACGTCGCCGGCGCGGGCGTCGGCCCCTTGCTGACCATCTGGGACCGCACGCGCGGCAAGCAGAACGTGAAGGGCGTCGCCTCGCTCGGCAATCTGCCGTACTACCTCGTGAGCAACAATCCCGACGTGAAGACGATCGCCGACTTCACGGAGAAGGACCGCATCGCCTTGCCGGCCGTGAACGTGTCGGTGCAATCGCGCGTGTTGCAGTATGCCGCCGCGAAACGTTGGGGCGACAAGGCGTACAACCGCCTCGACAAATTCACCCAGGCGTTGCCGCATCCCGACGCGGCCGCGGCGATCATTGCGGGCGGCACGGAAATCACCGGGCATTTCGGCAATCCGCCGTTTCAGGAGCAGGAACTCGCGGGCAATCCGAAAGCGCACATCGTGTTGAATTCCTACGACGTGCTGGGCGGCCCCAGTTCGGCCACGGTTCTCTACGCCACCGAGAAATTCCGCGACAACAATCCCAAGACGTACCGCGCGTTCGTCGACGCGCTCGCCGACGCCGCGCGCTTCGTCGCGGCGAATCCCGAGGCCGCCGCCGACATCTACATCCGCACGAATCAGTCGAAGATCGACCGCGATCTGCTGCTGAAGGTAATCAAGAATCCGCAGGTGCAATTCAAGGTCGCGCCGCAGAACACGCTCGGGCTCGCGCAATTCATGTATCGCGTCGGCGTGATCAAAAACGAGCCGAAGTCGTGGAAGGATTATTTCTTCGACGACCCGGCGACCGCGGCGGGTAGCTGAGCATGATGCATCTGATTTTTCATCTCGCTGAATATGCATCGGCCCGCGTGGCCGGCTTCGAAGGAGCGCTCTGATGGTGGCCAATCCCACGCTTCTATTTCCGGAACGCAGCGGACAAACCCGCGGCGCGACCAGCGAGCGCTTGCTCGCGGTCGAAAACGTCAACCTCGAATACCGCACTCGCGAGCGCATCGTTCGCGCGACCCATGACGTGAGTTTCGACGTCTACGGCGGCGACCGCTTCGTGCTGCTCGGACCGTCGGGCTGCGGCAAGTCGACCTTGCTCAAGGCGGTGGCGGGCTTCATCGAACCGACCTCGGGCCGCATTTCGCTCGACGGTCAAACCGTGCGCGGGCCCGGCGCCGATCGCATCGTCGTGTTCCAGGAATTCGATCAGTTGCCGCCGTGGAAAACGGTGCTGCAAAACGTTGCCTTTCCACTGCGTGTCGCGAAGAAGCTCTCGCGTGCCGAAGTCAACGAACGCGCGCTGCACTATCTGGAAAAGGTGGGGCTGGCTTCGTTCGCTCATGCGTATCCGCATACCTTGTCGGGCGGCATGAAGCAGCGGGTCGCGATTGCGCGCGCGCTCGCGATGCAGCCGCGCGTGCTGCTGATGGACGAACCGTTCGCCGCGCTCGACGCGCTCACGCGCCGCAAGATGCAGGAGGAACTGCTGCGCCTGTGGGACGAGGTGAACTTCACGCTGCTGTTCGTCACGCATTCGATCGAGGAAGCGCTGGTGGTCGGCAACCGCATTCTGCTGCTGTCGCCGCATCCGGGCCGCGTGCGCGCCGAACTCAACAGCCACCAGTATTCGCAGGACAGTTTCGGGCGCGGCGATTTTCAGCGTAGCGTCGCGCGCATTCATCACCTGCTGTTCGAAGAGACGGAGGCCGCGCAATGAGTTCTCCCGCCACCTCGTTGCCGCCCATTTTGCCGCCCGCTTTGCCCCCCATTCGCGACGAGTACGAACGTCCGCTCGAACCGCTCGGCGAGCTTGTTTTCGAAGCGCCGTTGCCGTTCAGCAAGCGCCTTCTCGCGCAAGCCTGGCTGCGCAAGACGCTGATCGCGCTGGTGCTGATCGCCATCTGGGAAATCGCCGCGCGCGCGGTCGACAACGATCTGCTGCTGCCGACCTTCGGCGCGACCTTCAGCGCGTTCGTGCAAGGTGTGTGGTCCGGCGAACTGCTGCGCAAGACCGCGGTGTCGATGTCGGTGTTGCTGCGCGGTTATCTGCTCGGCGCCGCGCTCGCCTTCGTGCTGACGTCGCTGGCGGTGTCGACGCGCGTGGGCCGCGATTTTCTGTCGATGCTCACGGCGATGTTCAACCCCTTGCCCTCGATCGCGCTGCTGCCGCTCGCGTTGCTGTGGTTCGGCCTCGGCACCGGCAGCCTGCTGTTCGTGCTGGTGCATGCGGTGCTGTGGCCGCTCGCGCTCAACACGTACTCCGGTTTTCAATCGGTGCCGGCGACGCTGCGCATGACGGGGCGCAACTATGGCTTGACCGGCATGCGCCACGTCCTGCTGATTCTGGTGCCCGCCGCGTTGCCGTCGATTCTCGCGGGACTGCGGGTCGGTTGGGCGTTCGCGTGGCGCACGCTGATCGCGGCCGAACTGGTATTCGGAGCGAGTTCGGGCAGCGGCGGCCTGGGCTGGTACATCTTCCAGAATCGCAACGAGCTTTACACGGACCGCGTTTTCGCGGGGCTCGCGGCGGTGATCGTGATCGGCCTGCTGATCGAGCATCTGGTGTTCGACACGCTGGAGCGCGTGACCGTGCGCAAATGGGGCGTTCAGCACTAGCGGGCACGATTGCTGCGCGCTTGGCCAGATCGGCCGGATTGGCCGGGTTGGCGTGCAAGGCGGCTCGAATGTCGAATATTCCAGGGCTATGCCAGGGTTATGTATGACGTGAAGGGGTTTCGATTCCGCCGCGGTGGACTAAGCTTGTAATCGGGCGCTTCTGTTGGATTGGACCCGCCGCAACGGCAACCCCATTTCTCGACGGCCATGATCACGACGCAACGCATTACGGTGTCCGCCGCGCTCGGCGCCTTGCACGTCATCGCAATCTGGAAGTGCCTGCGCGCGTGCGAAACGCCGGCGTGCGGTTCGAGCATGCACGTCAAGCTCCAGGACCGCACGGAGTCGATCACGCTGTATTTCGACGACGTGCCGATGGAACAACTGCACCGACTCGTCATCATGCTGAACAATCTGCCCGGCGCGATGACCGCGAGTCTCGCGCCGGCAACGGCGCCGGGGCCGGGCGAGTCCCTGTCTCACGTCGGTTCACGTCAGCATACGTGAGCCGACGTGAGCATGCATTAGCGTCATCGACTTCAAGCGGTAAGGCAACCCGCATCACTTGTCGCGATGCCCCGGCAGCACCGCGCCGAGCACCTGCCTGGCGGTCTCGACAATCACGTTGCCTTGCTCCGGGTCGCCCTTCATCAGCGTCGTGGCGAATGCCTTGGCCTGGGCGAGCGTGACATGCGGCGGCAACGGCGCAATGTTGGGATCGGCCTTCACCTCGATGACGACCGGTCGGTCCGCCGCGAGCGCCTCGTCCCAGGCCGCGCCCATCTGTTCGGCGTCGTCGACGTAAATGCCTTTCAGGCCGATCAGTTCCGCGAACCGGTGATACGGCACGGAAGGAATGTTCTGCGACGCCTCGAACTTCGGGTCGCCATTCATCACGCGCTGCTCCCACGTCACCTGGTTCAGATCCTCGTTGTTCAGCACCATGCAGATCCAGCGCGGATCGGCCCAGTCTTGCCAGTACTTCGAGACGGTGATCAGTTCGGCCATGTTGTTCATCTGCATCGCGCCGTCGCCCACCAGCGCGATCACGGGCCGCTCGGGAAACGCGAACTTGCCGGCGATCGCATACGGCACGGCCGCGCCCATCGACGCGAGCCCGCCCGAGAGCGAGCACATCATGCCGCGCCGGACCTTCAGGTCGCGCGCATACCAGTTCGCGCAGGAACCGGAATCGCTCGTCACGATCGAGTCGGCGGGAATGCGCTTCGACAGCTCCCACACGGTGCGCTGCGGATTCACCGCGTTGTTGCCGGCTTCGTGCGCGCGCCGCTCGAGCGTTCGCCACCAGTCCTCGGTCCAGCCCTCGATGGTCCTGCGCCACGCCCGGTCCTGCTTGTGTTCGAGCAGCGGCAGCAGCGCGCGCAAGGTCTCCACGCTATCGCCCACCAGATTCACTTCCATCGGATAACGCAGGCTCAGCATGTCCGCCTTGATGTCGATCTGCACGCCGCGGGCGGCGCCTTCCTTCGGCAGAAACTCCGAATAGGGGAAGCCGGAGCCGATCATCAGCAGCGTGTCGCATTCCGTCATCAGGTCGTAGCTCGGCTTGGTGCCGAGCAGGCCGATCGCGCCGGTGACCCACGGCAAATCGTCCGGTAGCGCGGCCTTGCCGAGCAACGCCTTGGCGACGCCCGCGCCGAGTTTTTCGGCGACGGCGATGACTTCGTCGGTCGCATGCAGCGCGCCCGCGCCGACGAGAATCGCCACTTTCTTGCCGGCGTTGAGCACGTCGGCCGCCTGCTGCAGATCGTCGGGATAGGGCACGAGCCGCGGCGCGCGAAAGCCCACGCCCGAATGCAGCGTGCCGTGCTTGCGGCCCGGCGCGTCATACGGCAGGTCCTGCAGATCGTTGGGCAGCACGATCGCGGTGACCTTGCGTTCGGCGAGCGCGGTGCGCACCGCGCGATCGACCAGATGGCGCACCTGCGCGGGGACGCTGGCCTGTTCGACGAAAGCGCCCGCGACGTCCTTGAACATCGAGACGAGGTCCAGTTCCTGCTGATAGTGGCCGCCGAGCGCGGCGCGCGCCTGCTGTCCGGCTATCGCGAGCACGGGCATGTGGTCCATTCTGGCGTCGTAGAGACCGGTGATCAAATGCGACGCGCCGGGGCCGGAGGTCGCGATGCAGACCCCGAGTTCGCCGGTGAATTTGGCGTGCGCGGCCGCCATGAACGCGGCCATTTCCTCGTGGCGGACCTGGATGAATTGGATGCCCTGATCCGAATCACCGGTCCTGTTGTTCCTGTCGTGCTTCTGTTTCGATTGAAACCGGTTGAGCGCGCCGAACATGCCGTTGATACCGTCGCCCGGATAGCCGTAAATCCGGCGCACGCCCCAGGCGTGCAGTCGCTCGACGATGAAGTCGCTGACGGTTTGAGCCATGAATGTCTCTCCTTGGCGAATACGCGAATGAGCATCTCTGCGGACGCAAATCCCGTTCCCATGCGGTGCGCCTATGCGGTGCTCACATGCAGTACTCACATGTAGCGGCGGCATGCGGGATACGGTTTGCCGGGCGCGTCCGTCGATGGCGCCCGCGCTTCTTCATTTCGCCTGGAGACGCGCTGGTTCGGCGCAACGCACCGGTCCGGCCGTGGCGCGTATGCAGAATGGGAAAACCTTTTGAGGGAGTCGCTACCATGGCCATCCAGATTCGTCGCAACGCACCGCCCGATGCCGTGCAGGGGCGCTCCGATTCACCGGATGCGAGCCGCGGGACCAGCGGCGCGCGTGGCCGGTCGAAGCGTCTTTCGGCGAGTGGCGCGGTGCTGCAAAGTCTGAAGCAGATGACCGGCTGGTCGCGCTCTTCATCGGTCAAGCCGCAACGGGCACCGTTCGCCAGCCTGCCGCCGGCTTCCTCGACCGTGCAGGAAGATCTCGTCGGCGATACCGTCAAGTGGATCAACCGTAGCGCCGCCGCCCGGCCGCAAGGCACGCCGAAGTTGACGCGCGAGCAAGCCCTGGCAGCAGGCAAGGCCGTGCCGAGGCGCGCGCCGCCGCCGCCTCCGCGAGCCGGCAACGCGGCGTCTTCCATCCACCTCGACGATGACGACGATCTGATGGAACTGCACACGGCAAGCGGCAAGGTCATCACCGCGCCGCGCCCGGAACGGGCCGGCAACGCGGCGTCTCGCATCCACCTCGAGTTGACGCGCGAGCAAGCCCTGGCAGCAGGCAAGCCCGTGCCGACACGCGCACCGCCGCCGCCTCCGCGAGCCGGCAACGCGGCATCTCCCATCCACCTCGAGTTGACGCGCGAGCAAGCCCTGGCAGCAGGCAAGGCCGTGCCGATGCGCGCACCGCCGCCGCCTCCGCGAGCCGGCAACGCGGCGTCTCCCATCCACCTCGACGATGACGACGATCTGATGGAACTGGATACGGCAAGCGGCAAGGTCGCCCCCGCGCCGCGGTCCGCCGTGACGCAAACGCCACCGGGCAGCACTTCAAGCGCCGCGCACCGTCAATCAGGTCATGGACCGCTCGGACCGCGGCGCGCCCGCAGCAGTTGGAAACCGGACCTCGCCACGATTCACGAGGAAAAACATAGCAGCGGCCCGCTCAGTTCCCTCGGGGCGCATTACGACGGCATCATGCGGCAGCTTCGGAGCGCGAACACGCAGGCGCAAAACGCATTGACGCAACCTAGAATCCCGCTTTTCGCAAGCACGAAAAAGAAACGGGCCATCCTCGAAGGCAAGCGCGGCGAGTTGCAGCAACATGCCGCCGCGCTCGGCCGTTTACTGAACGAAAGCGGCTCAGCCGCCGTCGACGAAAAAACAGTTCGCCAGCTCGGCCGTGAAGCTCATCCGGAGATACCGGTCAGCCAGCTTCGCGCCGTGGATCGGGACATCGCGGAAACGTTGCGGCAACGGCGTCACGTTCAGAAGACGCTGGAAACGGTTCACAAATGGATCGCCGAAATCGATAAAACGCTCGCGTGAGACGGTTCGTCCGCTGAAATCGCACGCGCGGAACGGCTTTCGCTATCTCCGCCGGAGGTTCGTTCACTCGCGCCGCGCGGCGGCGGCCCGGCGAGCCTATGAACCTCAGCGCAGCACGCGCGCGATGACAGGCAGATGATCCGACGCGACCCGCGCCAGATCGCTGCGAAACACCTGCACGTCGACCAGACGCTGCACCGGATGCACCCACACGCGATCCAGCGCGAAGGCGGGAAAGCGCGACGGAAACGTGCGCGGCGCGGCGGCCGGCCGGAAGTGCGCCAGCAGCGCGCGCAACGGGCGGCCCCAGACGAACCATTCGTTCAGATCGCCGAGCAGGATGACCGGCAGTTCGGGCGTGTCGAACGTATCGAGCAGCAGATCGACCTGGGCGCGGCGTTCGCGCGACGACAGGCCCAGATGGGTCGCGACCACGCGCAGCACGCCGCCGCCGGTTTCCACGTCGACGTCCAGCGCGCCGCGCGCCTCGCGGCTGCCGAACGAAAGGTCGAGCGTGCGCACCGCGCGCACCGGCAGATTGGTCAGCACCGCGTTGCCGTAGCGCCGTTGCGGCGTGTCGAGCGTCGGCCCCGGCACGCCATGCAAGCCGGTGATGTCGCTCAGCACGGGCAGCACGTCGAGGCTGCCCGTGCCGCCGAGCGGCACTTCCTGCAACGCGACGATGTCCGCGTTCAGGGCGGCGATCACTTCGCCGATGCGTTCGGCCGAGCGCCGCCCGTCCGTGCCCACGGCGGCATGAATGTTGTAGGTGGCGATGCGCAACACGTCGCTCGCATGTTGGTGCGCCGGCGCGGACCGCGCTTGCGGGCGCTCCAGGGCGATCGCGTCCGCTTCGCGCCGGCTCATCGCCGCCCCGCCAGAATGCGCCGCAGCAGCAGCGACAGGCCGACCAGCGCGACGCCGATCGCGGCCACCACCATCAGCGAGAACGGCGTCGGGTGACGCACCGCCGACACCAGTTGATGCGCGAACGACGTGGCCAGCACGACGCCCGGCGCCATGCCGATCGCCGTGCCGGCGAAGAAGTCGCGAAAGCGGATGCGCGACGCGCCGGCCGCCAGATTCACGATCGAAAACGGCGCGGCCGGCACGAGCCGCAACACGATCACCGCGAGCAATCCCTTTTGATGCAGGCGTTCGCTCAACCGGTTCAGTTTCGGTCCAGCGAGTTCGCGCACCGCGTCGCGTCCGAGCCACGCGCCGACGGCCCAGCCCGCGGCGGCGGCGATCAGCGTGCCCGCCATCGCGTAGGCCGCGCCCGTGAGCGCGCCGAACACGAAGCCGGTCACGGCGATCAGCAGCGTCACGGGCACCGACAACAGCGCCGCCAACGCATAGCCCGCCACGACCGCCGCCGGTCCGAGACGGGTGGCCGCGAGTTGCTCCACACCGTGCGTGAGCGACGTGAAGCTCAGCGGATGGCCGGCCGGCGTGAAGCGCCAGATGATCGTCAGCGCGACCACCGCGAGCGCGAGCGCGCCCAGCACGAGCAGCCTGGCGGTGAGCGACCGGTGGGTCGGCTCGGGCAGGAACTGGCGGATCAGTTCGTCCGGCGCGATCGGCGCTTCGGCATCCAGAACGTGGACCTTGTCCGCGAAATCGCGAAACTCCTCGGCGACCTCGGGGGTGAGCGGGACGAGCGTGCGCGCGCCGTGCTTCAGGCTCGCGATCGCGGGGTTCAGCCGGCCGTGCCGTTCGAGCGCCTGCGCGACCTCGGCTTCGCTCGTGTCGAGATGTTCGGCGAGCAACGCGTTGCGGATGCGCGCGATCGTCGCCTGCGCCTGGGCGTTGCCGCGCGCGTCGATCGCCACGCAGCACTCGGTGTCGAGCACCATCGAGCGGTTGTTCAGGTTCGCCGTGCCGATCAGCAGCACGCGCTCGTCGACGATCATCACCTTGCTATGCACGTTGACGAAGACGCCGCGCCCGGCGTCGATCGCCGGGGCGTACATCGCATAGCGGCCGTTCGGATCGGCGTCCTGGATGAGCCGGTGCAGGCGCGCCCGCAGCACGCCCATGGTCGCCTCCTGGAGCCAGCCGCTCTGCTTGAACGGACAGACCACCGCGACGTCGGGGCCGGGCGTGCGGCCGATCCGCTCGCACAGCGCGGTGCCGATCGCCCCGGCGGTGAAATACTGGTTCTCGATGTAGATGTTGCGGCGCGCCGCGGCCACCGCCGCGACGTGCAGCGCCCGCACCTGATGCACGGCCTCGCGTCCCTCGTAGGCGGGCTCCGTGAGGGCGATGCCGAGATCGATGTCGACGAAGTCGGGCGTCACGCTGGAAGGCCACAGGTGCGGGTTCACGGGCCCGGGCTGGAACGGCCGCGGCGCCGTGCGGGAGCGGCGCGAACGCTGCCAGCGCTCGTGCACGAGCCGCGCCATCGCGCCCGCGGCGGGTCCGTCGAACATCATCTGCACGTCGTGGATCGGTTGATAGCGGGTCTTGCCGGGATTGCGCCGCGCGGGGTCGTCGGGCGCGTGCGCGGGCGTGTCCCAGCGCGCGCTCGTGAGATCGATGCCGCCCGTGAACGCGAGGCAGTCGTCGATGACGACGATCTTCTGATGATGCGATGCGCCCAGCGGATGGCGGCCGTCGAGCCTGAACGACAGCCGCCGGTGCGTGTGCCAGCTCGGCTGATACGAGGGCAGCCATTCGCGCTCGAACGCGTAGAGCATCGCGAAGTCCCAGCCGAGCACGTGGATGCGCAAGTGCGGATTGGCGTCGACCGCCGCGCACAGGAAGTCGGCGAGACCGTCGGGCAGTCCGTCGCCCGCGCCGCCGGGCACCAGTTCGATGCGGCTGTCGATGTCCCAGCCCACGATGAAGATCGAATGGCGCGCACGCGGAATCACCTCGCGCAACACGGCGTAATAGCGCGCCGCGTCGATGAGCACGGCCGCGCGCCGCGCGCGAACCAGCCACTCGCAGGTCTCGCGAGGCCGCAGCAGTTCATCGTTGGCGTCGTTGGCGTCGGCGGGCGCGGACTCGTGCGCTTCATCGTGCGCATCGTATTGCGTCGCACGTTGCAGCGCCTTCCGCGTGTCGGGCGCGTGGGGCGCGGACGTATCGAAGGAATCCGACGCGGACAGCTCGGGTTTGCCCATCGGAGTTCACGCCTCCTCGTGCGGCCAATCGCTCGCGGCGATCATCGCCAGTTCCGCGCTCTCGGCGGTCAGCTTCAGATCGAAGCCGACATGCGACGCCTCCTGAACCTGCAAGGCCACGTATTTATAGGCGTCGACCGGATGAGGGTTCGGCGCGGCGTGGCCCGGCCAACGCACGTTCAGCCGGAACCGCAAGCCGGCCTCGGTACTCGCGGGTTCGCATCGCGACACGATGCAGCCGGATCTCAGGTCGAGCACCGCGTCCTCATGCAAAAGCGCCTCGAACTGCGGCAATCCCGCGAGAAACGCAATGATCGGATGTCGACTGGACATGGACGCACCTCCTGTGAGTTTCGTGAACCAGGTCTTGCTATCGAACGGCGTTCCCCACGACTTCCGGCGATTGTATTTGTGGATGCACGGCTTGAACTTTTAACAGACGTATGCGCCGTGGAGCGCGTCGAGCGGGCTTTTCGGGCGTATGCCTTAAGTGGCTCGCAATGATCGTGCACGGTCCGCGCGGTCGAGTTTTGCGGGTCGATTCGAGGGCGATCCGCGGGCGATTCGCGGGCGATTCGATCGGCATGAGAAAGACGTCGCCGTCGAACGACGCCGCCTCGTGATGTCACCGCCAGGTATGCCGCATGCGGCAAGCGAGGCGGCCGTGAGCGGTCGCCGCAAGCGCACGAAGCCGGGGGCGTTGCGCCGCTCACGCGCATAGCCGCAGACGAGGTCCCGCCGGCCTGACCCGCTTGCGGCACGTCCACCATCGACGCCGAGGCAATGGCGATTGTTCTACTTTTCAATGGAGAGATCATGTTCGTTCACAACAAGCGCCTTCAATACACAGTACGCGTGGCGGAGCCCGATCCGGGCCTCGCGAATCTGCTTCTCGAACAGTTCGGCGGACCGCAGGGCGAACTCGCCGCGGCATGCCGGTATTTCACGCAGGCCATCGGCGAGGACGATCCGGGGCGCAGGGACATGCTCTTCGACATCGCAACCGAAGAGCTCAGCCACCTGGAGGTCATCGGCTCGATCGTGGCGATGCTCAACAAGGGCGGGAAGGGCAAACTGGCCGAAGGCGTCGACGAGCAGGCCGAGTTGTACCGCTCGCTGACGGGCGGCGGCAACGACTCGCACATCACGGCGCTGCTCTACGGCGGCGGCCCCGCGCTGACCAATTCCGCCGGCGTGCCGTGGACCTCGGCGTACATCGACACGATCGGCGAGCCCACCGCCGACCTGCGCTCGAACATCGCGGCGGAAGCGCGCGCGAAGATCATCTACGAGCGCCTCATCAACGTCACGGACGACGCCGGCATACGCGACGCGCTCGGCTTTCTGATGACCCGTGAGATCGCGCATCAGAAGTCGTTTGAAAAAGCGCTCCATTCGATCCAGCCGAATTTCCCGCAAGGCAAGCTGCCGGGCGTGGCCGAGTACGCCAGCGTCTACTACAACATGTCGTCGGGCGACGACGCGCCGCGCGGGCCGTGGAACGAAGGCCCGAACTGGGATTACGTGGAGTCGCCGCAACCGGCGGTGGATGGCGGCGACGGGCTGGCCTCGGTGAACGTGAGCGCGCCGGATGCCGAGACCTTGCGGGCGATGGCGGGGCGCACCGCATCCGACGTCACGGCCGACCCCGTCACCGGCGCGGACCTGGGCTCGGGGCAGCAACGCGCCTGACCGCGAAGCGGGACGGAGGCGTGGCGGGAAGCGGGACCAAAAGCGGGACCAAAAGCGGGACGAAAAGCGGGACCAAAAGCGGGACCAAAAGCGGGACCAAAAGCGGGACGCGGGCGATCGAACCGCTCCGCCCGCTCATCGGCCGCGTTGCGCCGGCAACGCGTGCAGCGGGCTCGAACGGCGCCCCGGACCGACCGGGCTGTTCTCGCCGAGCAGCACCTGCACGATGCCGCGCGTCGAGATGCTCACCCATGTCACGCCCACGTCCTTTGCGCGAATCCAGCGGCACCGGCTGATTTCATGGTCGGGCAGGGCGACCGCCGTGGGCGGCAGATGCGCGGCGAACACGTAATGGCGAGTCCGCGCGCCCCAGAACTCGAACACATAATCGAGCGCGATCCCGCTCAGGCGCGTTTCCTCGGCCAACTCGCGCAGGGCGGCGGCGTGCGCGGGCTCGCCGGTCTTGCAGCGTCCGCCGGGCAACGCCCATCTTCCGTTGGGCCGGGCGACGAGGAGAATCCGGTTGGCGCGGACGCAGAGAACGGTGGCTCTGTGTTTCATGGCGGCGATGGCGTGGTTTGCAGGCCGGGTTGGCAGGCCGGGTTTAGCGAGTTTGCTGACCGGGTTTGCTCGCACCGAAGCATGCGGCGTGCCGTGAGCAGGAACCGCATGTGCTACTTCCAAGGCAATTTGTCTGACGCTGCGCGTCGTTCGCGCCGCCTGTGTTTTCGAACGTCTCCGGCTTGCCCGGAGTTTTTCTTCGAACGCCTTTTGCCGAGGTCACCGTTATGTCGACGCCGCGCCGCTTTCCCGTCGCTCTCGCGCTTCCCGCCATCGTGTTCATGCTCATCGGCCTGGTGGTGGCCGTCGGGGGCGTTTGGCTGATCTCGCTCGGCGGCTCGTGGTACTACCTGCTCACGGGCATCGGCATCGCGCTGACGGGGCTGCTGGTGGCGATCCGGCGGCGTTCGGCGCTGCTGCTGTTCGCGCTGGTGCTGTTCGGCTCGACCGTGTGGGCGGTGACGGAAGCGCGCTTCGACTTCTGGCAGTTGCTGCCGCGTCTGTGGGTGTGGCTCGTGCTGGGCCTATGGCTGCTGTTGCCGCCCGTGACCCGCAGGCTGGTGTTCGGGCCGCCGGGCGCGCATCGTCAAGGCGCGTTGCCGCTCGCGGCCGCCGTCGTGCTGACGGTGTTGCTGGGTATCGGCACGGCGTTCAATCACCCATACGACCATGCCGGTTCGATCGAGGTCGGCTCGGCTCCGCCCGCCGCGCCGCTGGCCGGCGACGCGAACCGGCAGGCCGGCGACTGGACCGATTACGGCGGCTCACCGCTCGGTCAGCGCTATTCGCCGCTCGCGCAGATCACGCCGGCCAACGCGGGTCAATTGAAGGTGGCCTGGCAATTCCAGACCGGCGACAAGCCCGGCCCGGACGACCCCACCGAGACCACGGCCGAGAACACGCCGATCAAGGTCGGCGACAAGCTCTTTCTGTGCACGCCGCATGGCATCGTCATCGCGCTCGATCCGGTCGCGGGCAAGGAAATCTGGCGCTTCGATCCGCATATTCAGAGTCCGGCGGGTTTCAAGCATTGGGAGCACATGACCTGCCGCGGCGTGTCCTACCACGATGACAGTCTTTATCCGGCGAAGGCGGACGTGGGAGCTTCCGAGGCTGCTGTCGCGGGGGCACAGGGCGGTGCGTCGGAGGCGGTTTCGGCGTCTGAAGGTTCGGCTTCTTCGGCGCCTTCAGCGGCTGCCGGTTCCGAAGCTTCGGCGCCTTCAACGGCTGCGGCTGCGTCGGGCGCCGAGACTTCGGCGGCGGCTTCGGCCACGCCTGCCGCCGCTTCCGGCGGCGAGGCGTCTTCCGCGCTTGCCGCCGCGCCCGGTCCCAAGGCTTCCGCCACGTTCGCGACCAGGCCCGCCTCGGAATCCGCCGCGCCGGCTGCTTCATCGGAACCCGCCGCCGCGCCCGCGCCGAGCCTCGCCGCCGAATGCCCGCGGCGGATTTTCCTGCCCACCGCCGACGCGCGCCTCATCGCGCTCGACGCCGACACCGGCCGGCCCTGCGCGCACTTCGGCAGCAACGGTCAGATCGATCTGCGCACCAGCATCGGACCGTTCACGCCGGGCGGCTACTATTCGACGTCGCCGCCGGCGGTCACGCGCGACCTGGTCATCATCAGCGGCCACGTGACGGATAACGAATCGACCAACGAGCCGTCCGGCGTCACGCGCGCGTTCGACGTGCACGACGGCCACCTCGTGTGGAACTGGGACGCCGGCAAGCCCGACGCCACCGAACCGCTCGCGCCGAACCAGACCTACGTGCGCAACTCGCCGAACATGTGGTCGGTGTTCAGCGTCGACGAAAAACTCGGCATGGTGTATCTGCCGCTCGGCAACCAGACGCCGGACCAGTGGGGCGGCCTGCGCACGCCGGCTTCCGAGAAAGTCGCGGCGGGCGTCGTCGCGCTCGATCTGGCGACCGGCAAGATGCGCTGGAATTACCAGTTCACCCATCACGATCTTTGGGACATGGACGTAGGCGGCCAGCCGAGCCTGATCGATCTGCAAACCGCGAGCGGCGTGCAGCCGGCGCTGATCGCGTCGACCAAGCAAGGCAGTCTGTACGTACTCAATCGCGAAACCGGCAAGCCGATCGTGCCGATCACGGAAACCCCGGTTCCCCAGGGCGCGGCAACCGGCGATCACACGTCGCCCACGCAGCCAGTTTCCGCGCTCAATTTCAATCCGCCCAAGGTGCGCGAGCGCGACATGTGGGGCACCACGCCCTTCGATCAACTGTGGTGCCGCGTGAAGTTTCGTTCGCTGCGCTACGACGGGGCGTTCACGCCGCCGTCGGAACAGGGCTCGCTGGTGTTTCCCGGCAACTTCGGCGTGTTCGACTGGGGCGGCGTCGCGGTCGATCCGGTGCGGCAAATCCTGATCGCCAATCCGAGCTACATGGCCTTCACGTCGAAGCTCATTCCGCGCGCGCAGATTCCCGTGGACAACGGCGAGAAGAAAGGCAGCGAGACGAGCGGCATCAAGATGGCGCGGGGCACGCCGTTCGGCTTCGAGTTGAACGCGTTTCTTTCGCCGCTCGGCATTCCTTGCCAGGCGCCGCCGTGGGGTTATGTGGCGGGCGTCGATCTGCGCAGCAACCAGATCGTGTGGCAGCACAAGAACGGCACGATTCGCGACAGCGCGCCGTTGCCGATTCCGATGCCGCTCGGCGTGCCGAGTCTCGGCGGCATGGTGACCACGGCGGGCGGCGTCGCGTTCCTGTCCGGCACGCTCGACTACTATGTGCGCGCCTACGACGTGCGTACCGGCGATAAATTGTGGCAAGCGCGCCTTCCCGCGGGCGGCCAGGCCACGCCGATGACCTACGCCGGCGGCGACGGCAAGCAGTACGTGCTGGTCACGGCGGGCGGGCACGGATCGCTCGGCACGAAGCAGGGCGATTACGTGATCGCGTACAGGTTGCCGTAGCGCGTCGTCCTGGTGCGCTCGCTGCGAAGCGGCGCGCGCACCCAGGCGACTTCCGTCATGCCGCGCCTGCCGGAGCGACGGCGCAGTTGCGCGAATGCGATGTTCGAACGCCGGCAGCGGCCGGGCCGCGAGGGAAGCATCGGTGCGGCGGTTACAGTGGTAAGCGTTGCCAGCGCCGCAAGCGCCGCAACCACTCAGCGCCCGTACATCGAATAGTGCGCGACCGGAGGCTGCGCCGCCGCGCGCCGGTCTTCGAGCAAGCCTTCGTAGATGCTCAGATAATCCGCGGCCATGCGTTCGGCCGTAAAGCGCGCCTCGAACGATCGGCGGCACGCAACGCGATCGATCCGCGCGATGTTCGCCACCGCGTCGACGGCTTCGTCCACGCCGTCGACGATGAACCCGTTGACGCCGTGCTCCAGCACTTCGGGCACCGCGCCGCGGCGAAACGCGATGACCGGCGTGCCGCACGCCATCGCCTCGATCATCACCATGCCGAACGGCTCGGGCCATTCCACCGGGAACAGCAACGCGCGCGCGTTCGCGATCAACGCCCGGCGAAGGCCGCCGCCGACCTCGCCGAGATAGTCGGTGAAATGCGCCGATTGCTTCAGCAGCGGTTCGATTTGCTGACTGAAATAGTCGCGCTCGCCGGGATGAACCTTGGCGGCCATCCTGAGCGGCCAACCCGCGCGCCGCGCGATTTCCACCGCGAGATCCGGCCGCTTGCCGGGCATCATGCGGCCGAGAAACAGCAGATACGATCCCGGCTCGGGCTGCAATTCGAACTCGTCGAGCGGCAGGCCGTGATAGACGGTGCCGCGCCAGTTCGCCCGCGGCACCGGCCCGCGCTGATCGTTCGAGATGGAGACCAGCGGCGCCGCGGCGAATTCACGAAACAACGGACCGTGGTCGACCGGAAGCAACTGCCCATGCAGCGTCGTGAGCGACGCGACGGGCAACGAGTCGGCCAGCGGAAAGTGCAGCGGATCGCCGTGAAAGTGCACGACGTCGAACTCGTGCGCGAGATGCGCGACGCGCGCCAGTTGCCTCACGTGATGCGTGAGGGTGTCCCACACGCCGGCGTCGCGCCAGAGTCCGCGTTCGCAGACGGGCACGAGCCGCGCGCGCGTAGTCGAATCGGCGCTCGCGAAAAGCGTGACGTCATGGCCGCGCCGCACGAGTTCCTCGGTGAGATACGAAACGACGCGCTCCGTCGCGCCATAGGCGAGCGGCGGGACGCTTTCATAGAGCGGGGCGACCTGGGCGATTTTCATCGTTGCTTTCGAGCTGTGCGAGGGTTGCTTTCCACGGTGGTGGGTCACGGCCGTCATGGCCGATAGGTCGGAGGGACGCAAGGCGTGCGCGTTATCGCTGCCTTTACCCTCGTTATCGCTGCAGCAGCATCGGCTGTGCCATCGGAAACGGGGCGATCCCTGGCGCGCACATCGCGACGCGGGCATCGCGGTTGCTGCGCTGTGTTGCCGATAGCGTGTTGACCGGAGCGAGCGATGACCACCAAGCGCAATACCGAAGCCTATCCCTACGCCTCCGGCGGATGGGGTTCGCTCAAAGCGGTGACGAGGATTCTCACGCAGGAGCATGTCGCGTTGAAAGACGGCCGCGTGCTCGCGAAACAGAACAAGCCCGACGGCTTCATGTGCGTCAGTTGTTCATGGGCGAAGCCCGCCGAGCCGCACCTGTTCGAGTTCTGCGAAAGCGGCGCGAAGGCGACCGCGTGGGACACGACATCGAAACGGGTCACGCCGGACTTTTTCGAATTGCACACGGTCGCCCAGCTTTCCACCTGGCACGACCACGATCTGGAGGCGGCCGGCCGGCTCACCGCGCCGCTGCGTTACGACCCGGCCAGCGACCGCTACGTCAAGGTGAGCTGGCAGGACGCATTCGACGAAATCGGCCGCGAGCTCAACAGCATGCGGCCCGAGAGCGTCGTGTTCTATACGTCGGGGCGCGCCTCGCTCGAAACCTCATACATGTACCAGCTTTTCGCGCGCATGTACGGCACGAACAATCTGCCGGATAGCTCCAATATGTGTCACGAGAGCACGAGCGTCGGCTTGAAAAAGGCGATCGGCGCGGGCGTCGGCACCATCACCCTCGACGACTTCGAGAAGACCGATCTGATGTTCTTTTTCGGCCAGAACGTCGGCACCAACAGCCCGCGCATGCTTCACCAGTTACAGGACGCGCGCAAGCGGGGCGTGCCGATCATCACCTTCAATCCGCTGCGCGAGCCGGGTTTGATCCGCTTTGCCAATCCGCAGTCGCCGCGCCAGATGCTCACGCCGAACGACACGCTCATCAGCACGCAATATCACCAGGTGAAGAACGGCGGCGACTCGGCTGCGATTCTCGGCATCTGCAAGGCGGTGATCGCCGCCGACGACCTCGCGCGCGAGCACGGCCGCGAGCGGATCATCGACGTGCCGTTCATCGAGGAACATACGCAGGGCTACGAGGCATTCGCCCGTTACGCGCGCGACGCGGCATGGAACGACATCGAGACCGTCAGCGGTTTGCCGCGCGACGCGCTCGAAGCCGCCGCGGGCGAATACATGAAGGCCAACGCCGTGATGATTCACTATGGCATGGGCCTGACCCAGCACCGGCTCGGCGTGCAGAACGTGCGCATGCTGTGCAATCTGCTCTTTCTGCGCGGCAACATCGGCAAGCCGGGCGCGGGCCCCTCGCCGGTTCGCGGTCATTCGAACGTGCAGGGCCAGCGGACGGTGGGCGTGACGGAGAAGCCGGAACTGGCGCCGCTCGACAAACTGGCGAGCCAGTTTTCGTTCGAGCCGCCGCGCGAAACGGGCATGAATACCGTGGAGGCTTTCGAGGCGATGATCGCGGGCAAGGTGAGCGCGGTGTTCAACCTCGGCGGCAATCTGGTGCGTTCGGTGCCCGACCGCGCGCGGATCGAGCCCGCGTGGCGCAAGCTGCGGCTGACCGTGACCGTGGCCACCAAGCTCAACCGCAGCCAACTGGTGCACGGCGAGATCGCCTACATTCTGCCGTGCCTGAGCCGGATCGAAATCGACCGGCAGGCGAGCGGCGAGCAAGCCGTTTCGATGGAGGACAGCACCGGCTGCATGCATGGCTCGCGCGGCATGGTCGAGCCGGCCGGCGAGGAAGTGCGCTCGGAGCCGTTCATCGTGGCGGGCATGGCGAAGGCGACCTTGGGAGAGCGTTCGAGCGTCGATTGGGACGCGTGGAAAGACGATTACTCGATCGTGCGGGAAGAAATTGCCAAGACTTATCCCGAGATTTTTCACGACTTCAACGCGCGCATGTGGACGCCGGGCGGTTTCTTGCGGCCCTTGCCCGCGCGCGAGCGCAAATGGCAGACCGAAAGCGGCAAGGCGGAATTCATGGTGCCCGAAACCTTGGGCGAGGACCCCGACATGCCCGAGCGCGAACCCGGCGCGCTGCGGCTCATGACCTTGCGCTCCGACAGCCAGTTCAATACGACGATCTATCATCACGACGACCGCTTCAGGGGCGTGAAGGGCAACCGCATGACGCTGCTGATGAACGCCTCCGACATGGCCGCGCACGGCCTCGCGGAAGGCGACATCGTGACGTTGCAGACCATCGCGGACGACGGCGTCGACCGGCGCGTGACCGGCTTTTCCGTGAAGACGTATGAGATTCCGCCGGGCTGCATCGCCGGGTACTACCCGGAATGCAATCCGCTGCTGCCGCTTTGGCACTGCGCGAAGGAAAGCAAGGTGCCGGGCGCGAAATCCATTCCGGTGCGGATCGTCGAGACAGGGCGGCAGCGCGAAACGGCGTGAGCGTGCCGCCGCTCGGTGTCTTCCATGTCGCGTGCCGCCGCTTAATGCCGCTCAATGCTCGCGGGCCCGCCGCGGTTCGCGCGCTTTCGGCAGGCAATGCGTGACGCCGAGCACCAGCATCGCGCCGATCAGAAAGCTCGCCACCGGGAACGTGCCCATCGTATTGAGCGCGATTTCCGCGGGACGCTGCCCCAGCAGTTGCAGCCTGCGCCGCGTCATGCTGGCGCCGAGCGAATGAAGCTGCGTCTGCAAGGCGCGCTCCGCGGCCGGTAAAAGGACCGTTTCTTCGTCCGCGGCGTGGTGAATGACCTCGCGCATCAGTTGCATGAAGAGCGCGTCGTAGGCCGCGTTTTCCGGGCCCATCGCGCGCAGCCGGTTGATCGTCGCGCGCATTTCGTTGTGTTCCGGGGCGCTTTTGGCGAGCGTTTCGTCGTCGCCCATCACGGCCGCCAGGGCCGGATAGAAAATTTCTTCCTCCAGTTGCGCGTGAATCTCCAGCGCCGCACAAGTTGAATTGACGATCGCCTGCTTGCGCCACCAGGGACTCGTCGCGTGATAACGATGGAACGCGGCAAGCGCGTGCATGTGATCGAGGCGGATCATCGCGGTGATGCTCGGGGACATTCTGGACGTATCGGTGGGCATGGCGTTTCTCCATGATTGACGCCGGTATCGCGCGCATCGGCGGGCGACGCCAATGCGGCGTGACCAAGGACGGATGGCGTGCGGCAAGCAATGGGCAGGAGAATCCGGGGTCCGAAGTTCGCCTGCGCGGCTCGAATCCCGCATGCGCTGTACCTGCTCGCGGCGATTGGCCGGGCGCACCGCCGTGACGTCCGAAGCGGACCGCCGCGTTGGTCCGGTGCAGCAGCGGAATGTTTTTTGCTGCACGGTTCGCTGTGCCGTGACTGTGCGCGACTCGATGCTGCGCGGTGCACGATTCGCGGTACACGATTAACACGCCCTCGTGACGACAGACAGCCAACTCATGGACCCAACCCAAGCCCCGCCATCGCCCGCCAACGAGCCTGCCGCACAAAAGGTCGACATGAAAATCGACGTCAGAAAAGGACAGGTCACTGAAAAAATGTCGCGCGACGCGTTTCGCGCGCGCTTCATGGCGCGCTTTTACGACCCCGCGTTTCGCGGCGAAGACGAAGCCTTGGCGCGGCTCGAAAACATTGCGTGGGACGCTTATTCGCAAGCGCGTAAGTCGCCGGTCACCGACAAGGCCGGCCCCGGTTTCGCGGACCCCGGCTACGATCTTTCGGTCGAATGGCGCGCGGCCAGCGAGCGCATCAAGGCGGCGCAAGCGCGTCAACGCGATCCGGCATCGCGCGCGCGGGTGCTGGTGGTCAACGCATCGTCGCGAAACGACTATACGTGTCCCGGCGAAATGTCGAAAAGCTTCCGGCTCGCGAAACTCGCGCAGGCCACGCTGGAGCAGCAGTCATTCGACGTCGATCTGCTGGACCTTTCGCGCCTCGCCTCGGATCGCGATCTGCACATTCATCCGTGCAAGGGCTGCGTGTCGACCGCGATGCCGCTGTGTCACTGGCCGTGTAGCTGCTATCCGAACCATTCGCTGGGCCAGGTCAACGACTGGATGAACGACATCTACGAACGCTTCGCCGCCTGCCACGGCGTGTTGTTCGTCACGCCCGTCTACTGGTATCAGGTCAGCAGTCCGCTGAAGCTGATGATGGACCGGCTCGTCTGCGCGGACGGCGGCAACCCGGACCCGACCTCCACGCACGGCAAGCGCGTCGACGAAGCCAAGCGCCTCGAACTCGACGGCTGGGGCTATCCGAAACATCTGGCGGGCCGCGCGTATGGCGTCGTCGTGCATGGCGACGTGGCGGGTATCGAGGACTCGCGGCACGCGCTGACCGACTGGCTCGACTGGATGGGATTCGTCGAAGCGGGCGCGAAGTCGCGTCTGGATCGCTTCATCGGCTATTACGAGCCTTATGCGACGAGCCACGCCGCGCTCGATCGGGACGGCGACGTGCAGCGCGAAGTCGCGAACGTCGCGCGGGCGCTGGCTGAGACGGTACGGCAGGTCCGCGCGGGACGCTCGAACCCGGACGAGCCTCTGGAGACGCCGCGAGCGAAGTGATGGACAGCGAGCGAAGGGACCGCGCGAACACCTGGCATACCCCGCCCCGAACACACCATTCAAACGCTCAGTCCGGAATACGCCCGAGATCTTCCAGCCATACCGTCGCCTCGCCGTCGCTCGGCGCGCGCCAGTCGCCGCGTGGCGACAGCGAGCCGCCGCTGCCGACCTTCGGCGCGTTGGGAATGCACGAGCGCTTGAACTGGCTGGTGCGGAAAAACCGCTCCGCGAAAATGGCGAGATTGCGTTTGATGTCGGCCAGGCCATACTCGTTGCGCACCACGTTCCGCCCGGCGGGCCACACGCCGTGTTCGCGCTCGCCCCATGCGGTGAGCGCGAGAAACGCGACCTTCGACGGCGCGAAGCCGAAACGCAGGATGTGATACAGATTGAAGTCCTGCAATTCATACGGGCCGATCACGCTTTCGGTTTTCTGGTCGAGCACTTTCTCGACCTTGCCGGGCACGAGCTCGGGGCTGATCTCCGTGCCGAGGATCTGTTCGAGCACACGCGAACCCGCCGCGCCGATCTGCTCCGACTCGGCCACCCAGCGCACCAGATGCGCGATCAGGGTTTTCGGCACGCTCGCGTTGACGCTGTAATGCGACATGTGATCGCCCACGCCATACGTGCACCAGCCGAGCGCGAGTTCGCTCAGATCGCCCGTGCCGATCACGATGGCCTGGTGGAAGTTGGCGAGCCGGAACAGATGGCTGGTTCGCTCGCCGGCCTGAACGTTCTCGAAGGTCACGTCGTACTGTTCCTTGCCGGATGCGAACGGGTGCCCCAGGTCCTTGAGCATTTGCAGGCAACTCGGGCGGATATCGATTTCCTCCATCGCGCATCCCACGGCCTGCATCAGGTCCTTCGCCTGCTGCAAGGTGCGGCTGCTGGTCGCGAAGCCGGGCATCGTGTAGGCGAGAATGTTCGAGCGCGGCAGCTTCAGCCGATCCATCGCCTTCGCGCAGACGAGCAGCGCCTGCGTCGAGTCGAGACCGCCCGACACGCCGATCACCACCTTCGAAATTTTCGCGGCGCCCAGCCGTTGAATCAGCGCCTGCACCTGGATGTTGTAGACCTCCGCGCAACGTTCGTCGCGATTCGCGGCGTCGGCCGGCACGTAGGGAAAACGGTTGACGGCGCGCGCGAGCGGCAAGCGTTCCGCGTCGGGCAGCGATACGGGAACCGTGACCACCTCGAACTTGCCGACTTCCTCCGCATGACGGCGCGTGGACTGTCCGAAGGTGGTTTGCCGCATGCGTTCGCGCGAGAGCCGTTCGAGATCGACGTCGCCGTAGATCACGTGAGACGTGTCCAGAAAACGTTCGGATTCAGCGAGCAATTCGCCGTTCTCGTAGATCAGCGCCTGGCCGTCCCACGCGAGATCGGTGCTCGATTCGCCACGTCCCGCGGACGAGTAGAGATACGCCGCGAGGCAGCGCGCCGATTGCTGGCCGACGAGCTGATGGCGATACCCCGACTTGCCGATCACGATGTTCGACGCCGAGAGGTTCACGAGCACGGTCGCGCCGGCCAGCGCAGCGAACGACGAGGGCGGCACCGGCACCCAGACGTCCTCGCATATCTCGACATGAAAGCGCAACAGCGGCGCGGCGGGCACGTCGAACAGCAGCGACGCGCCGAACGGCGCTTCCTGTCCGCACAACGCGATTCGCGTGCACGACGCGTTCTCGGCGGCGCTGAACTGGCGCGCCTCGTAGAACTCGCCGTAATTCGGCAGATAGCTCTTGGGCACCACGCCGCAAAGCTTGCCGCCCGCAATCACCAGCGCGCAGTTGAACAGCTTGTGCTCGACCTTGAGCGGCGCGCCGATCACGAGCACGCTGGCGATTTTCGCGGAAGCCGCGATGATTTCACCGATCGCGTCTTCGCAGGCATCGAGCAGCGCGCGTTGATGGAACAGGTCGTCGCAGGTGTAGGCGGATACGCCGAGCTCGGGAAACGCCACCAGCAGCGCGCCGTGTTGCGCGGCCTCGCGGGCCAGTTCGAGCGTTTGCGCGGCGTTGAAATGCGGATCGGCGACGCGGCACACCGGCACCGCCACCGCGACGCGGGCGAAATCGTGAGTGTAGAGATTGAAGAACGATCGGCTCATGTTCTGGAAGACCTTCAAGGACTGCGGGCGGAAAACAGGCACGCGCAAGGTGCGGTGCGTGCTGTGCGTGCGGTGAACAAGCGCCGGATGACGGGTCGATGCGGGCTCATCGGATGCAGCGCGCCGCGCATCGGCGCGCGTTCGGCCTGTCGCATTCAAAGCGCCGCAAGCGATCGCCCGTGCCTGACGTTCGGCAACTGGTTGAAATAATGCTCGACCCGCGAGAGGGCGTAAAGCGCGGCGCATTGGCGGATCGTGATGCGGTCGCCGTCGAATACGCGCGTTTCGCTGAACGCATACTCGCGCTCGCGCTGCTTGTAGCGCCACGCGAAGCATTGCGTGCCGGGCGCGAGATCCGAGCCGTCCGGCGGCGGCCCGGCGAGCCCCGTGTTGGCGACGACGATGTGCGCGTGGCACGCTTGCTGCGCAAGCAGGCCCGCCGCCATTTCCCGCGCGACTTCCTCGCTCGTCAGGCCGAAGCGTTCGATCGTGCGCGCTTCCACGTTCAGAAAGCCGCATTTGCCCGAAGGCGAATACACCACCAGGCCGACGTCGAGACACGCGCCGCTGCCGGGCACGTCGGCGAGCAGCGAGGCGATCAGGCCGGCCGTGCAGGATTCCGCGGTGGCGATCACGAGGCCGCGCGACGCCAGAAAGCCAACCACACTGCGGGGAATGTTCATTGTTCTCCGGTCCTCCACGGCGCTCGATGAAGCGCTCCTTCCTCGCGTAGCAAGCGCGATACCCGCGCTTGCGCGCCACCGTCACCGTGCCTGGCGATTGCTAAAGGCGCGTTTGCGGCGGCGCGGCGCTACCGTTGCGGTGCGCTTCGGATCGCTCTGCCGGCGCGCCGTTTTCCGGCCCCTATACCGCGTAATCCTCCCAATTGCCGCAATGCGAAGATCGGTACAGCGCTTGCTGATCTTCCTAAGTACGCAACGTAAAGGAGGCGAGGTCGATGCTGTTCCCGACAATCGTTGTCAGCCGCGAGGACCCGTCCTCGACCGACGCACGCATCCTGCTCGACGAACTGAGCGCCACGTTGGCCGTGCTCACCGGCGACGGCGGGCAGAGCCGCTTTTCGGTGCGCGACGTCGCCGTGGACACCGCGCGTTTCGTCGTGGCGAGAAGCGCGTTCGGCACGCCGCTCGGCTGCGGCGCGTTCAGGCCGCTGCGGGAACACATTGCCGAGCTCAAGCGCCTCTATGCACGCCCCGGCGCGGACGGCGCGGGCAGCGCGATACTCGCGCATCTCGAACAGGAAGCCGGGCGGCTCGGCTATGCGGCGCTGTGGCTGGGCACGCACGCGAACAATCGGCGGGCCATCGAGTTCTATGAAAAGCACGGCTTTCATCCTATCCCGCCGTTTGGACCCTACGTCACGAGGGCGAACGTCTGCTGCTTCGAGAAACGGCTCGATGGTCAGTCGCCCGGCAATCAACGCGAAATCAGCATGCGCGGCGCGGGATGAGAGTGCGCGGCGGCCCTCCCGAACGCCGTTCGCGGCGTCGTTCGCGCCCGTGTCATTTATGCAATTTCTCCCGCAATGTGCGCACGTCGTTGGCCGTGACCGGCTGCGCGTCGTTGCCCCAGGACGTGCGAATCCACGTGAGCACGGCGGCCATCTGCGGGTTCGTGAGATCGTGCGCGAAGCCCGGCATCGACTGGCGCGGCGGTCCGTGCAGCGTGCTCGGACTATTGCCGCCTTCCACCAGCAGACGAATCAGCGACGTGGTGTCCTCGGCGATCACGGCGGGGTTGCCCGCCAGCCGCGGAAACACCTCCGTCACGCCCATCCCCTCCGATCCGTGGCAACGCGCGCAAAACGACGTATAGACGCGCGCGCCGAGCGTTTGCGGCGGGTCGACGCGGTTGCCGTTGCGCGTGGACGGATCGGGCCGCGCGTGCGGGTCGTAGCGTCCAGCCGGTTTTTGCGCCGGCAGGGATTTGAGGTAATGGGCGATGGCGAGCGCGTCGTCGTCGGTCAGATATTGCGTGCTGTCCTCGACCTGCTCGACCATCGAGCCGAAGGCCGCGAGCCCCGCGCCGTGGCCCGTCCTGAGAAACGCGGCCAGGTCTTGCGCGCCGATGCGGCCGAGCCCCGCGCCCGGATCGCCGGTCAGATTCGGCGCGAACCAGTGATCGTTGACGCCGCCCGTCAGCCAGTCCGACGACGATTCGTCATAGCCTTTTTCCTGGTAGCCGAGGCCGCGCGGCGTGTGGCAGGTGCCGCAGTGTCCCGCGCCTTGCACGAGGTAGGCGCCGCGATTCCATTGCACGTCGCGGCCGGGCTTCGGCTGATACGGCTGCGTCGGCAGGAAGGCCAGTTGCCAGAAATAGAGCGCCCAGCGCTGGTTGAACGGGAACGGCACTTTCGTCGGCTGATTGGGCTTCGCGACCGGCTGCACCGCGCGCATGAAGTACGCGTAGAGCGCTTGTACGTCGTCGTCGGTCAGTTTCGAGAACGACGGGTAGGGCATTGCCGGATAGAGCCGCTTGTTGCCTGGCGCGACCCCCTTGCGTAATGCGCGCTCGAAATCCGCGTAACTGTAGGCGCCGATGCCGTAGCGGCGCTCCGGCGTGATGTTCGTGCTGACGATGGTGCCGAACGGCGAGGCGAGTCCGAGCCCGCCGGCGTAGGCCGCGCCGCCGACCGAGGTGTGGCAGCCGGCGCAATCGGCCGCCCTGGCGACGTATTCGCCGCGCGCGATGAGGGTGGCGTCGGGGCTATGGGCCGGTTGGCTCGATGCCGATGCCGCGAGCGAGCCGAACGTCAACGCCGACGCGATGTGCCACACAGCCAGCAATTCGATGCGCCGCTTGTTGGTCGACTTCTTGGTCGACTTCTTGGTCAACTTCCTGGTCAACTTCTTCGTCACCTGTCGTGGTCGCGCGCGGTTCGCCGGGTTGACCTGCGTGCGCGCCGGTGTGCCGCTTTCGAGCGTGGCGCCGCCGTCGCCGGCGCCGCGCTGGGGCAACGCTTCGCGCCGTTTCATGACGCGCCGTCCCGGCGCGCGGCCACGCCATTCGGAACGAGCGCGGCGGGCGCGCGCCGCATCAGCCAGCGCGCGCCCGTCACCAGTGCGGCGAGCAGATACGCGAGGCCGCCCGGCACCCACATCACGAGACCGCCCAGTTGCTGATCGAGCAGTGGATCGACGCCGAGCGCCGAGGCCGGTTCGACGTAGGCCGGATACCAGAGCCCCGGCGCGAGCGTCAGCAACGCGCCGAGCGCGCCGGTATGAACCATCGTCGTGAAGAGCGACAACATCGCGTAGCCGCTTTCATCGCGCCGGGCCGCTTCGCCGAACACGGTCCACCAGAACAGCAGCGCGCTCAGCACAAAGCTGGCGTGCTGCAGCGCATGCAGGCCGGGCGAGGCGAGCGCGGCCTCGAACAGACGCGGCATATGCCACGCCCATAGCGCCGCCGCATGCAGCAGCCAGGCGACGGCCGGCCGGCACAGCACACGCCAGATGCCGCGCCACGCTCGCGTGCGCACCGCCGCGCCGATTGCATGCCGCGAGAGAGGCGGCAACGCCCATAGCCAGAGCGCGAGCGGCCGTCCGAGGACGAGGAGCGGCGCGGCGACGATCATCAGCAGTTCGTGCTGCACCATATGCGCGGAAAACAGCGCGGCGCTCAGCGCATCGAGCGGCGACGCGAGGGCCGCCACGAGGGCGAGCCAGCCCAGGCCGAACGCCGCCAGTTGCCGGGCGCGGACGACGCGGCCTCGCCGGCCGCGCGTGCGCAAGCGCAGGTAGCCGAGGCCGTATAAGCCGAGGCTCGCGAGCAGCAAGGCGACGACCCACGGCTCGAAGGTCCAGTGCGGCATGAAGGACGGTGCGGCTCGGTCCGCGGTGGTCAGGTCATGCGCCTGCACGTAGGGACTTACGAATAGCGCAAGGGTAGCGGTAGCAGTAGGGGAAGCGGCTTTAGCAGTGGCACCAGCTTTGGCAACGGCAGCGGCAACAGCAGAGGCAACAGCAGAGGCGACCGCAACAGCAGAGGCGACCGCAACAGCAGAGGCGACCGCAACGGCAGAGGCGACCGCAACAGCAGAGGCGACCGCAACAGCAGAGGCGACCGCAACGGCAAAGCCAACCGCAACGGCAGAGCCAACCGCAATGGCAGAGCCAATCGCAACGGCAGAGCCAACCGCAACGGCAAAGCCAACCGCAACAGCAAAGCCAACAGCAACAGCAACAGCAACAGCAACCCCGACGCCACCCGCGCCGCAACCCGCCAAGACGTCCATCACACGCATGCGGAAATCAGCCATTGCGGAATCCACATCGCAACGAGTGCGAGCGTCGAGACGAGACCGACGAGCGTCGCCGTGCACGCGAGCATCGCGGGCCGGGCCGGCAAGGCGACCGCGGAGGCCGGCGCGATCAGGCTCGTCTCGCGCCAGCGCCGCCAGGCGAGCAGCGTCGCGATGACCGAAAAGAGCAGCGCCGCGCCGGTCACGCCGCCGAGCGGCAGCATCGTGCGCCACGCGCAGGCGGGCGGCACCAGCGCGTAGTCGATCGAGAGCGCCGCCAGCACCGCCGAGGGCGTGCCCAGAAGCGCGAGCCAGGTTCGCATGGTCGGTCTCCATCACAGCCGCGGCGCCAGGTAGATCACCGCATACACGGGCAGCCAGCTCAACACCACGAAATACCAGTACAACGCGTTTTCGCTGACGTCGACGAGGCGCTTGCCCTCGAACGGTCCGGTGAACAGCAGCACACCGAGCACGGCGGTGTCCACCGTGTCGGTGATCAGATGCGTGGTATGCAGGCCCAGCAGCAGCCACACGACCGAACCATACGCATTGGTGTTCCAGCTCACGTTCAGCGCGGCGAACTCGAAACCGCGCAGCACCAGAAACACCACCGCGAACGCGAGACAGACGGAAAGCCACAGCCGCGCGCCCGCGCGATCCTCGCGTTCGGTGGCGCGCTTGGCGAGCTGGTTGGGCCACATGCTCACGAGCAGCACTGCCGTGTTGACGCTGCCCCACACGAGCGCGGGCGGCGCGGCGTTCAGCGGCCAGATCGCAGTGAGGCTGCGCAGATAGAAGTACATCATCGCGCCGATCGCGAAGACCGTGCCTTCGATCAGCATCAGGCAGACCGTGCTCCACCACATCAGGCTGCGATGACTGAAGCCGAAGCTCGGCAAGCGGCGCACGTCGAGCGTCAAGATGTCGGGCGCATCGCGCGTGGTGTGCCTCGTGTCGTTGGCGTGCGCGGCGTTGATGGCGTTCATGGCACTCGCCGGCACCTTGCGAAGCTCCGTCATGGCCGCTGCTCCAGTTCGAGCGCGCGGCGGTTTTCGCCGCGATTCGGCCAGAACCAGCCGATCAGCGCGACGGCGACCGGCACCGAGCCCCACACGACCGCCCACGGCGTAAACACCGAGCCGATGAACAGCACGGTGGTGGCGACCGCGCTCACGAACGGCCAGATCGACGGCGACGGAAACAGCGGCCGCAGATCGGGGAGCGCGTCGAGCGCGGTGGTCGACAGCACTTCGCGGGCGTCGGCCGCGAGACCGCTCACATAGGCCGGCTGCGCGCCCGGCTCCCAGAGCGGATCGCGTCCGTGCACGACCGGCAGCGCATCGAAGTTATGCGGCGGCGGCGGGCTCGCCGTACTCCATTCGAGCGTGCCGGCGCCCCACGGATCGGCGCCCGCGAGCGCGCCGCGCCGATAGCTGCGCACCACGTTGACGAGGAACACCAGTACGCTCACGCCGATGGTCGATGCGCCGAGCGTCGCGCCCAGATTCAGGCCGTCCCAGCCCATGCCGTGCGGATAGGTCCACACACGGCGCGGCATGCCGTGCAGCCCGAGCACGTGCATCGGAAAGAACGCGACATTGAAGCCGATGAAGAACAGCCAGAACTGCCAGCGCCCGAGCGTTTCGTCCAGCATCCGGCCGGTCGCTTTCGGAAACCAGTAATAGAACGCGCCGAATAGCGGAAACACCGCGCCGCCCAGCAGCACGTAATGCAGATGCGCGACCACGAAATATGTGTCGTGCACCTGCAGATCGAGCGATACGGAACCGAGCATCACGCCCGTCAGACCGCCGAGCACGAGGATGAAGAAGAACGCGAGCACGAACCACAGCGGCGTTTTCAGATTCAGGCGGCCGCGCCAGAGCGTGGCGAGCCAGCAGAAGATCTGCACGCCCGACGGTATCGCGATCATCAAACTCGCCGCGGTAAAAAAGCTCTTGCCGAGCGCCGGAATGCTGGTGGCGAACATGTGATGCACCCACAGCCCGAAGGCGAGAAACGCGGTGGCGATGAGCGCGAGCACCATCGCCGGATAGCCGAATACCGGACGCCGCGCGAAGGTCGCGATGATCGACGAGATGAAGCCGAGCGGCGGAATGAAGATCAGATAAACCTCGGGGTGGCCGAAGAACCAGAACAGGTGCTGCCACAACAACACGTCGCCGCCGCGCGCCGGATTGTAGAAGTGCGTGCCGACGAGGCGATCGAGTATCAGCGCGGTGCTGCCGAGCATCACGGCGGGCATCGCGAACAGCACCATGAACTGCGTGACGAGCGTCGCCCACACGAACAGCGGCATGCGGTTGAGCGACATGCCCGGCGCGCGCAGCTTGAAGATGGTCGCGATCAGCACGACGGCTTCGAGCAGCGCGGAGAGTTCGGTGAAGGTGATCATCTGCGCCCAGATGTCGACGCCCTTGCCGGTCGAGTAATCGGGACCGGCGAGCGGCACGTAGCTGAACCAGCCGGTGTTCGCGCCCGCGCCGAGCGCGAACGCGACGTACAGCGTCAGGCCGCCGAACAGGAACACCCAGTAGGCGTAGGCGTTCATGCGCGGAAAGGCGACGCTGCGCGCGCCGATCATCAAGGGCACGAGCCAGATGGCGACGGCCTGCATGACGGGCACGGCGAACAGGAACATCATCGTCGTGCCGTGGATCGTGAAAAGCTGGTTGTACAACTCGGGGCCGACGAGGCGATTGCCGGGCCGCGCGAGTTGCAGCCGCATGGTGAGCGCGAGCAGGCCGCCCAGCAGAAAAAACGCGAACGTGGTGACGACGAAGCGCCGCGCGACCGTCTTGTGATTGACCGCCGCGAGCGCGCCGAACCAGCCGGGACGATCGCTCCAGGTGCGCGCGAGCGCGGCGCGCACCTCGGGCGTGGCGCCGGGGCCGTCGAACAGGCGCGTTTCGGGCGTCGACGAAGCGGATGGAGGGTCGCTCATTGCAGGGTTCCGAGCCACGCGACGAGGGCGGCCATGTCCTGTTGCGAGAACCGGCTCGCGGGCATCGACGTGCCGGGTTTCATGCTGCCGGGCGCCGCGATCCAGGCGGCCAGATTGGCGGGCGTATTGTCGAAGGTGCCGGCCGCGAGCATCGGCCGGCTCATCAGGTGCGTGAGGTCCGGGCCGAGCAGGCCCGCGGCCGACGTGCCGCGCACCGTGTGGCAATTGGCGCACGCGCCGGTCGTGAATAGCTGCTCGCCGCGTTTGTGCATGTCGGTCACGGCTTGGGGCGCGGGCTCGCGCTGATGTGCGGCCCACGCTTCGTACCGCGCGGGCGGCTCGGCCACCACCGAGAACGCCATCAACGCATGTTCGAGGCCGCAGAATTCCGCGCATTGACCGCGATAGGTGCCGGCGCGGTCCGCGCGAAATTCGATGGTCGCGTCGCGGCCGGGGATCATGTCTTTCTTGCCGTGCAGGTTCGGCACCCAGAAGGTGTGGATCACGTCGTCCGCTTTCAGCGAAATGACGACGGGCCGGCCGACCGGCACGTGCAATTCGTTGGCGACCGCGAAGGCGTCGCCGGCGCTGTCGCGGCCGTAGCGCGCTTCCCACCACCATTGATGGCCGGTCATCTCCAGATGCAGCGCATCGGCGACGGGCAGCCGCGACAGCGCGCGGTCGGTCATCACGTCGGCGAGCAGCAGGCCGAACAGCAGCACGACGGATGCGATGCTCGCGCCGGTCACCACGCGGCGTGTGCGTGCTTCCTGGCTCGACTCGTGGCCCGCTTCATAGCCCGCTTCGTGGCCCGCTTCATGGCCCGCCTCGGCGCGACTGTCAGGGCTCGGCTCAGGCGGCGTTTCGGACCACTCCCACGGCGCGGGTTCAAGACCCGCCTTCCGCTTGCGAGCCGACGCGCGCAGCATCGCGATCAATAGCGCAATCAGCACGGCGGCGAACACCAGCGAGCACACCGCGAGCGTGAGATTCCACAAGTTGAAGATGTGCAAGGCCTGCACACCGGCGGGACGCAGCGCATTCTGAGCCGGCTCGCCATTGGCGTGGGGCGGGAGACAGGCAACGGCGCAAAGCAGCGCGGCGAACCCCGAACCCGAACGGACGAGCCGCGGCTTCCGTGCAAGCGCGCAATCGAGCGCGGCGAACCACGAACCCCGGCGGACAAGCCGCCGCTGCCGTAGAGGACGCCATTGCTCGATGGTGCATGCGTTGCGGGTTTTCATCGCGCGGGGGACTGGATCGTGTGCCCGAGCGCCAGCAATTACCGTTCCCCAGCCGGGGCGCGGCGGTTTATCCGCAATGAACGCGCACTGAACGCGCAATGAACGCGCAATGACGCGCAATGACGCGCAATGACGCGCAATGAACACGCGCCGCTAGACGATTCCCTGAACCCGCCCCTCGGTGCGGTTCTCCAGAATGTGCTGAAGCTTTTCCAGCGACAGCGGCTTGGTGAGGTGGTAATCGAAACCGGCCGCCAGCGCGCGCGATTTGTTGGACTCCGACGCGTAGCCCGTCAACGCGACGAGCGTCACGTCGTCGAGGCGCGGGTCGGCGCGAACCGCGCGCGCCACGTCGAAACCGTCCATGTCCGGCATGCCCACGTCGATGATCGCGACTTCGGGATGCGTCTCGCCGATCAGGCGCACCGCATCGTGTCCATTGTCCGTCGCGCTCACGTGGTGGCCTTCCAGTTCGAGCAGGACGCTGAGCACTTCCAGCGCGTCGCGGTTGTCGTCGGCGAGCAGCAGGCGGGTGGGGCGCACCTGGGGCATCGTCATGGCGGGTTTCTGGGCCGGCGCGCTGCGCAGGATCGGCAGGCGCACCGTGACGAGCGTGCCCGCGCCGGCCGCTCCGCTTTGAATCGCAATGCTGCCGTGGTGCAATTCCACCAGACGTTTCGCCACCGCGAGCCCGATGCCGAGGCCGCCCTCGGAGCGGGCGCTGCCGCACGTCGACTGCGCGAATAGCTCGAACATGTACGGCTGGATCGACGGATCGATGCCGATGCCGTTGTCCCTGACCTCGATGACGACGCACCCCGGCTCGCCGGAACCGGCGGCATGCTCGGTACGAACCGACAGTTCGATCTTGCCGCCCGCCGGCGTGTACTTGGCGGCGTTCAGCAGCAGATTGCCCAATACCTGGCTCAGCCGCACATGATCCGCGCGCACGTGAACCGGCGCTTCGAGGCCGCTCAGTTTCAGCGTATGCCTGCGCGATTCGAGATGATGCTTGACCGCGCTGACCGCGTCGAACGTGATCTCGTTGAGCGACGTATCGCTCAGCTTGATGGCGAGCTTGCCGTGCTTGAGCCGCGCCGCATCCAGCAGATCGTCGACCAGCGTGCGCAGATGCTTCATCTGGCGTTGCGCGATGGTCAACACGGCGTCGGCTTTTTCGTTCGCGGCGCACAGGCGCTTCGCGGCCGAGATCGCGCCGTCGATCGGCGCGAGCGGATTTCTCAGTTCGTGTCCGAGCATGGCGATGAACTCGTTGTGTCGGCGATCGCTCTCGGCGCCGTCGTCGCGCACGTTCGCCATCGTCAGCGCGGCGCCGGCGACGACAGCGAGGCTCGACAGCACGCGGGCGTGCTCGCCGTCGAAGCGGCAGGCCGCGTCGTGAGACATCGCCCAGATCGCGCCGAGCTGACCGCTGTCCGACGGAATCGGAACGACGATGCCTTCATGCACGTCGATGCCCGCGAACCGCAGACACCCGAACTGTTCCTCGGGCCGCACGAAGAGCCGCGGGCGGCCGGCGTCGAGCGTCACGCCGCACGGGCACTCGTTCCACGCGGTGCTTTTGCCTTGCAGGCCCGCGCACGATCCGGCCACGGCGAGCCAGCGGAACGAGCGGTTGTGGGGCGGCCCTTCCAGCAGGCTGATGCCCGCGCTGCCCGCATTGCACAATGCCAGCGCTTCGTTCGCGATCGCTTGCAGCAGCGCGTCGCGCGAGCCGGTTTGAGCGCGCGCAAGACGGAGGAGGGCAAGGTTTTCCCTGGCGTGGTCGGCCGCCCTGGCCGGGCGCCGCGCCAATTCATCGGCATCGTCGTGCATGCGATTATCCAAACGGTCGGGGAACTGGCGGCGAGCGGGCAGACGGACTTCGTTGACCGCCTCCACAAATCAATATAGCTGAAGCCGTGAAAAATTCCGGGGGTTTCGTGCGCGAGCGCACAGGGTGAACGAGGGGCTGTCGTTGCCGACGAAATGATGTCGCGTAGAGCGCGCGAGCAGACGTCGTATGTGAAGAGGAAACCGCGGCCTGGCGCCGTTCGAAAACGGTGGGCTCTGCGTGGTCGCGGCCTTGT
>Ga0255336_100764_pt1 | contig 37014 bp, 29 predicted proteins | sample MeOH1_35cm_T3_17_FD_189102 | JGI IMG/M metagenome (GOLD analysis project Ga0255336, IMG submission 189102) | Sandy soil microbial communities from University of British Columbia, Vancouver, Canada - MeOH1_35cm_T3_179 | ecosystem: Engineered > Artificial ecosystem > Sand microcosm > Unclassified ...
CCGGTTTGCTTCCCTTTTGGGATCCTGCTCGTGGCATCTCTCAAACCAGGGGGTGGGGCCTGTTTAGATTATTACGGATCCTGGTTCAGAACCATGTCGCATATTTAATTTAATATGGCGCCTCACAGCCGTTTTCGTTTGTTCCTGCCGATTCCTTACCTTGACCGGTTGGTCAGGTCGTGGAATCATGAATAAATTTGCAAAAAACGAAAAAAATTTCATGGCGAGGAAAAACAAGCCAGCCGAGGCATCGGAACTCGATCTCAGCCTCGCCGTTCGCGCGGCGTGGCTGTCCTATATTGGCGGCCGCACCCAGGGCCAGATCGCCGAGCGCCTCAACATCTCCCAGGCCAAGGTGCACCGGCTGATCGCCGAGGCGCTGAGCCGGGGGCTTGTCAAAGTCTTCGTCCAGGGCGAGCCGGCGGATTGTATCGCGCTCGAAGATGCGCTGACCTGCCAGTTCGGCCTGAAACGCTGCATCGTCGCGCCTGATCTGGGGCGGGGTGAACTGGCCGGGGGCGAATTGAGCGAGGCGCAGCAGGTTTTCGCCGCCATCGGCTCCGCCGCCGCCCGTTTCCTGCACCGTGAACTCGCCTGTGGCGCCATCAAGGTGATCGGCGTCGGCAAGGGCCGCAGCCTCGCCGCCATGGTGGAACGCCTGCCCCGGATCCGCCGGCCGGACCTCAAGGTGGTGTCGGTGTCCGGCAGCCTCACCCGCAGCTTGGCGGCCAATCCTCTGGACATCGTCATGCGCCTTGCCGGCCAGACCGAGGCGGCGGGCTATTTCCTGCCGGTGCCCTATCTCGCCAAGAACCTGACGGAAAAGAGCGTACTGCTGGCCCAGGACAGTATCCGCAGCATGCTGGACCTGGCACGCCAGGCCGATCTCGTGCTGGTCGGCATCGGCAGCCTGGAAGGCGATGCGCATCTGCGCCAGGTTGGCATGATTGCCGACCAGGAATGGGCCGACCTCAACTCCCACGGTGCCGTCGGCGATTTGATGGGCAGCTTCATTGACGCCGAGGGTCGACCTGTGGCATCCGCCGTCAACCAACTCTCTGTCGGCCTCGGTTTGCAGGATCTGTGCGGTAAACAGGTCATTGCCGTGGCCGGCGGCATGCACAAAGCGGAGGCAATTCTGGCGGCCTTGAAAACCGGCACGCTTACCGGTCTGGTGACCGATGAGCGGACGGCTGCTGCGGTGGTCGAGCTGGCGCGACGCAAGAGCGAGGCCGCCTGACAGAACAGCATCTGCCGGCGCGTCGATGGTGAGCGTACCGGCCCTGACCACCCATCACCAGCAACGAAAATCAACATTGCATAAACAGGCAGAGAAAATTAGGGAGACGTTATGAAAAACACGCTGAAAGCAGCCAGTGCTCTAGCTGGCCTCGTGATGGCTGGCGCGGTTGCGACCGCCGCCGCCCAGGCCGATTCCCTCAAACCGGCGATCGTGTTCGATCTCGGCGGCAAGTTCGACAAGAGCTTCAATGAAGGTGTGGCCAGCGGTGCCGACAAATTCGCCAAGGAAACCGGCATCAAGTATAGCGGCTTCGAACCCACCAACGAGACCCAGATCGAACAGGCCCATCGCAAATATGCGCAGAAGGGCCTGTCGCCGATCGTCGGCGTCGGCTTCGACCAGGGCGATGCGGTGACCAAGGTGGCCAAGGAATTCCCCAAGATCAAGTTCACCATCATCGACAGCGTGGTCGATGCGCCGAACGTGCAGTCGGTGCTGTTCAAGGAAGACGAAGGTTCGTTCCTGGTCGGCATGGTGGCCGCCATGGCCTCGAAATCGGGCAAGGTCGGCTTCATCGGCGGCATGGATATCCCGCTGATCCGCAAATTCGCCTGCGGCTATGAGCAGGGCGCCAAATACGCCAATGCCAAGGTCGACGTCGAGCAGGCCATGACCGGCACCACGCCGGCTGCCTGGAACGATCCCGGCCGTGGCGGCGAGCTGGCGAAGAGCCAGTTCGACAATGGCGTCGACGTCATCTTCGCGGCAGCGGGCGGCACGGGCACCGGCGTCTATCAGGCCGCTGCCGATAACGGCAAGCTGGCGATCGGCGTCGATTCCAACCAGAACTACCTGCATCCCGGCACCATGCTGACCTCGATGGTCAAGCATGTCGATGTCGCCGCCTATGACAGCTTCAAGGGCGCCAAGGACGGCACCTGGAAGGCCGGCGTCACCACGCTCGGCCTCAAGGAAGGCGGCGTCGATTACGCCTATGACAAATACAATGAAAAGCTGCTGACGCCGGAGATCAAGGCGAAGGTCGACCAGGCCAAGGCCGATATCATCGCCGGCAAGATCCAGGTGCATGACTATACCTCCGACAACGCCTGCAAGTACTGAGCCTGCCGGTAATGACCTTCCCTGCGTCGGCAGCGGATGATCGCGTGGCCACGCCGGGGAAAGCACCGCTTTCCCCGGATGTGGCGGCGATCGAGCTGCGCCATATCGAGAAACGCTTCGGGCCAACCATCGCCAATCGCGACGTCTCGATCACCATCCGGCGCGGCGCCGTCACCGGCATCATCGGCGAGAATGGCGCCGGCAAGTCGACCCTGATGAGCATCCTCTATGGCTTCTATCAGGCCGATGCGGGGGAAATCCTGGTGGGCGGCCAGCCGCTCGACATCCGCACCACCCATGACGCCATCGCCGCCGGTATCGGCATGGTGCATCAGCATTTCGTCCTGGTGGATACCTTTACCGTCCTGGAAAACATCATGCTCGGCCGCGAAGGCGGCCGCCTGCTGCGCCGCGGCAAGGCGGCGGCGCGACGCGAACTTTTACGGCTCGAAGCCGAATATGGCCTCGGCATCGATCCCGACGCGCTGGTCGGCGATCTGCCGGTCGGCGCGCAGCAGCGCGTGGAAATTCTGAAGGCGCTTTATCGGGGTGCCGAGATCCTCATTCTCGATGAGCCGACCGGCGTACTCACGCCGCAGGAAACCGACCAGCTCTTCCGTATCCTCGCCACCTTGCGGGCGAGGGGCACCACCATCATCCTCATCACCCATAAGCTGCGCGAGGTGATGGCGATCACCGACGAGGTCTATGTCATGCGCGGCGGCGCCATCGTCGCGCATCGCCCCACCAAGGAGACCAACAGCCAGGAGCTGGCGGAACTGATGGTCGGCCGCAAGGTGCGGCTCAAGCTGGAAAAGAAGCCGGCGACGCCGGGTGCCGTGCAATTGGAGGCCAAGAATCTCGGCCTCAAGGATGAGCGCGGCGTCGCGTGCTTGAGCAACATCAATCTCACGCTGCGGGCGGGCGAGATCGTCGGCATCGCCGGTGTGAGTGGCAACGGGCAGAGCGAGTTGCTGGAAGTGCTGGCCGGCATCCGCGCTCCCAGCAGCGGCGGCTTTGTCGTTCGCGACCGTAATATAACCCCGGAGACGGCTTGCGATCCGGCGCTGATGCGGGAACTCGGCGTCGCCCATATTCCGGAAGACCGGCATCGGCTGGGTCTGGTGACGCGCTTCTCCGCGGCGGAATCCGCCATGCTCGGCTATCAGCATGAAGCCGGCTATCGCAAGGGATGGCTGTTGGACAACCGCGCCATCAAGGCAAGCTGCGACCGGCTGATGGAGCAGTTCGACGTGCGGCCGCGCATCGCCGACCTGCGGTCGGCCAATTTCTCCGGCGGCAACCAGCAGAAGCTGATCATCGCCCGCGAACTGGCCCGCCATCCGAAAGTGCTTCTCGTCGGCCAGCCGACCCGCGGCGTCGATATCGGCGCCATCGAATTCATTCATAGCCAGTTGATCGCCCATCGCGATGCCGGCTGCGCCATTCTCGTCGTCTCTGTGGAGCTGGATGAGGTCATGAGCCTCGCCGATCGCATCCTCGTCATATGCGGCGGCCGCATCACCGGCGAGGTCTCGGCCGCCGATGCGGATGAGCGCGAGCTTGGCCTGATGATGGCCAATGCCCGCCGCGGCGACGATGACGCGGTCCCCGGCATGGCAGACACCAACATGCCGGACCTCAAGCAGTCACAGGCGACGATATGAGCAGTAAGAACGTGACACTGCCGCGCTGGGTCGATATCGCCGCGATCCCGCTGACCAACGTCTTCCTTGCCTTCCTGGTTGCCGGCGTGATCGTTCTTGCCATCGGCGAAAATCCGCTCAACGCCACGCAGATCCTGGTCTCCGGCGCGCTCGGCAGCGGCGAAGGGATCGGTTACACGCTCTATTACACGACCAATTACATCTTCACCGGCCTTGCCGTCGCCTTTGCTTTTCATGCCGGCCTCTTCAATATCGGCGGCGAGGGGCAGGCTTACCTCGGTGGGCTTGGCGTCGGCCTTGTGCTGCTCGCTTTCGACCATAGCCTGCCCTTTGCCGTACTCCTGCCGCTCTGCATTCTCGCCTCGATGCTGTTCGGCGCGCTCTGGGTACTGATCCCAGCCTATCTGCAGGCCTATCGCGGCAGCCATATCGTCATCACGACGATCATGTTCAATTTTCTTGCTTCGGCGCTGATGGTCTATCTCGTCGTCAACGTGCTGACGCCTGTCGGTGCCACGGAGCCGGCGACCCGGGATTTCGATCCGGCCAGCGCCATTCCCTTCGTGCATGAGGTGCTGGGTGCCGTCGGCATCCAGATGGATTCGACGCCGCTCAATCTGTCGATCCTGCTGGCGCTCGCGGCCTGTGTCTTCGTCTGGCTCTATCTGTGGCATACCCCTTGGGGTTACGAGCTGCGCGCCTTCGGTCATAGCGAGAAGGCGGCTGTCTATGCCGGCGTCAAGACCAAACGCATCATCCTGGTGACGCTTTGCATCTCCGGTGCCCTGGCCGGTCTGGTCGGCGTCAATGAGATCATGGGGGTGCAGCATCGCCTGATCCTCAATTTCACCGCCGGCTACGGCTTCGCCGGCATCGCCGTTGCCTTGATGGGACGCAACCATCCGGTCGGCATCGTGCTGGCGAGCCTGCTCTTCGGCATCTTGAGCCAGGGCGGGGCGGAGCTTTCCTTCGAAATTCCCGCCATTACCCGCGACATGACCACCGTCATCCAGGGCCTCATCATTCTCTTTTCTGGCGCTTTGGTGCACTTGACCCGCCCCTGGTTCGAGCGTCTCTTCGCTTTCCTGTTGCAGCGCCGCCCGGCGGCCGCGACCCAGGGCGCGTGAGGGGAGGGTGCGATGGAATTTACCGCGATCATCCTGACCCTCGATGCCACCTTGCGCCTGGCGACGCCGCTGATCTTCTGCGCCATGGCCGGGCTGATTTCAGAGCGGTCGGGCATTGTCGATATCGGCCTCGAAGGCAAGATGCTGGCCGGTGCCTTCGCCGCCGCCGCCGTCGCTGCGTTGACCAGTTCCGCCTGGGCTGGTCTGGGCGCCGCGATTGTCGTCTCGGTCATCATGGCGCTCATTCACGGCTATGCCTGTATCACCCAGAGGGGCAACCAGGTGGTGAGCGGCGTCGCCGTCAACATCCTGGCCTCGGGCCTCACTATCGTCGTCGGCACGGCCCTGTTCGACCAGGGTGGCCAGACGCCCAGCCTGTCCAAGGAATCGCGGTTCCACGCCTTGAACTGGCCGGGCGCTGACAGCATCAAGGATGTGCCGGTGATCGGCCCGCTTTATGCTGATCTTCTCAGCGGCCACAATCTTCTCGTCTATATCGCCTTGCTGGCCGTGCCCTTCACCCATTGGCTGGTGAACGAGACGCGTTTCGGCCTGCGCCTGCGGGCCGTCGGCGAAAAGCCGGAAGCGGTGGACACGGCAGGCATCTCGGTGGCGTGGCTGCGCTATCGGGCGGTGCTGCTCTGCGGCCTGCTCACCGGTTTCGCCGGCGCCTATCTGTCGACGGCGCAGAATGCCGGCTTTACCCGCGACATGACGGCCGGCCAGGGGTTCATCGCGCTGGCCGCGATGATCTTCGGCAAGTGGCGGCCGCTGCCGACTTTGGGCGCCTGCCTGCTCTTCGGCTTGCTGGACGCGATGGCCATCCGTCTGCAGGGCGTGAAGATGTTCGGCACGATCCAGGTGCCGGTACAACTGGTGCAGGCCTTGCCCTATATCCTCACCGTGCTGCTGCTGGCCGGCTTCATCGGCAAGGCGGTGGCGCCGAAGGCCAGCGGCATTCCCTATGTCAAAGAGCGCTGAGTTGACGCAACCGGCGCCGCATTCTGAAGGATCGAGATGATGAGTGAGCGGGTGAAAGAAATGCTCGCCCTGGCGCAGCAGGCGATGACCAGATCCTATGCGCCCTATTCCAAGTTTCCCGTCGGCGCCGTGCTGCGCGGCGCCAATGGCAAGCTGTATGTCGGCTGCAATGTCGAGAATGCCGCTTACCCGCAAAGCCAATGCGCCGAGGCGACGGCGATCGGCGCCATGATCATGGACGGCGAGCACAAGATCGTCGAGGCGCTGGTGATGGGGCGGGGCGACAGCTTGATTTCGCCTTGCGGCGGTTGCCGCCAGCGGTTGCGGGAATTCGCCGAAGACAACGTGCAGGTCCATCTCTGCGATGCCGGCGGCGTCCAGGAAACGACGACGATCGGCAGCCTGCTGCCGCATTCCTTCGGTCCAGACCATCTGAAGAAATAATCACGTAAAGAAGCTGGAATTCATGCTGCCACAGGAAATCATCCGCCGGAAACGCGATGGCGCCGAATTGAGCGAGGCGGAGATCGCCTTCATCGTCCGGGGCATATCCGACGAAAGCATTACCGAGGGGCAGGTGGCCGCCTTCGCCATGGCGGTGTTCTTCCGCGGCATGAGCATGGCCGAACGGGTCGCCATGACCCGTAACATGACGCAGTCGGGAACCGTGTTGAACTGGTGCGATCTCAACCTGCCGGGACCGGTGCTCGACAAGCATTCGACCGGCGGCGTCGGCGACAAGGTCAGTCTGATGCTGGCACCCGTCGTTGCTGCCTGCGGCGGATTCGTGCCGATGATTTCCGGCCGCGGACTCGGCCATACCGGCGGCACGCTCGACAAGCTGGCCGCCATTCCCGGTTATCGCAGCGATCCCGACCCGGCCCTGTTTCGCAAGACGGTCAGGGAGGTGGGTTGCGCCATTATCGGCCAGACCGCGGATCTCGCGCCGGCCGATCGCCGCCTTTATGGCATCCGCGACGTGACGGCGACGGTGGAATCGATTCCGCTGATCACCGCGTCGATCCTGTCGAAGAAACTGGCAGCCGGGCTCGAGGGGCTGGTGATGGATGTTAAATGGGGCAATGGCGCCTTTGCCGCAGCCCCGGATATGGCGCGCGAACTGGCGGAAAGTATCGTTGCCGTTGCCAATGGCGCCGGCCTCAAGACCGCCGCCCTGATCACCGACATGAACGAGGTGCTGGGCCACAGCGCCGGCAATGCGGTGGAGATCGCCGAGACCATCGACTATCTGCGCGCGCCGGAGGCCGCCGATCCACGCCTTCATGAAGTGGTGCTGGCGCTGGCGGCGGAGATGCTGCTGCTGGGCGGTCTGGCACCGGACCTTGAAAGCGGCCGAGCCAAGGCAGCCGCCGCCGTGCGCGACGGCAAGGCGGCGGAGGTCTTCGCCCGCATGGTGCGCGTCCTCGGCGGCCCGGGCGACCTGCTGGAACACGCGGGCCGCCATCTGGTTTCCGCCCCGGTGGTGCGGCCATGTCCGGCACCCCGTGCGGGCTATGTCACGGCGATGAATGCCCGCGATATCGGCTTGGCTGTGGTAGAACTGGGTGGCGGCCGGCGCCGCGCCGATGACAAGCTGGATCTGAGCGTCGGGCTGACCCGATGTGTGGGTATCGGCCGCCGGCTGGAAAAAGGCGATCCGTTGGCGATCGTGCATGCCGCGACCGAAAGTGCCGCCGAGACGGCGATCAAGCGGTTGCAGCAGGTGATCCAGCTTGGCGAGGAAAGGCCCGCGACGCGGCCGATCGTCGCCGCACGGATCGGTCCTACCCGGATCGGGTCCACCCGGATGGGGTCGACACAGGCCGGGCCCGGCGCCTGATCGCAAAACGAGGAGAGCGAACATGCCGCGCGGCATCATTCTCGTCATGGATTCCTTCGGCATCGGTGCGACCGCCGATGCCGCCCGCTTCGGCGATACCGGTGCCGATACGCTCGGCCATATCGCCGATGCCTGCGCTGCCGGCAAGGCGGACCGGCCGGGTTTGCGCCAGGGGCCCTTGCGCCTGCCCAACCTCACACGGCTTGGCCTTGCCCGTGCGGCTGCCGGCAGCAGCGGCCATGCGCCGGCCGGGCTTGATGCCGCGGCACCGGTGCAGAGCGCTTACGGCTTTGCCGCCGAAGTGAGTTCCGGCAAGGACACGCCGAGCGGCCATTGGGAAATCGCCGGCCTGCCCGTCACCTTTGACTGGGGTGTCTTCCCGAAAATGCGGCCGAGCTTTCCCCAAGAGCTGACGGATGCCTTGATCCGGGATTGCGATCTGCCGGGTATACTCGGCAATTGCCATGCTTCCGGCACCGATATCATTCGCGATCTCGGCGCGGAGCATATCCGGACCGGCAAGCCGATCTGCTATACCTCAGCAGATTCGGTCTTCCAGATCGCCGCTCATGAAACGCATTTCGGCCTGCAACGTCTTTACGAGGTCTGCAAGGTCGCGAAGAAGCTCACCGAACCTTTGAATGTCGCCCGTGTCATCGCCCGGCCTTTCATTGGTGAAACGGCGGAGGATTTCATCCGCACGGCCAATCGCAAGGACCTGACCACGCCCCCCCATGGCGAGACCCTGCTGACGCGCCTCATAGCCGCCGGCGGCGAGGTGATCTCGATCGGCAAGATCGCCGACATCTACGCGCATGCCGGCATCAGCAGCAAGGTCGCCGCCAAGGACAATATGGCGCTGTTCGATGCCACGCTTGAGGCGGTGAAGACGGCCGGCGACAGGGCGCTGGTCTTCGCCAATCTGGTCGATTTCGACATGCTCTATGGCCATCGCCGCGATATCGCCGGCTATGCCGCGGCACTCGAGGCCTTCGATCGCCGCCTGCCGGAACTGGAGGCGCTGCTGCGGCCGGATGATATCGTCCTGATCACGGCGGATCATGGTTGCGACCCCACCTGGCACGGCAGCGATCATACCCGTGAACATGTGCCGATGCTGTGGTTCGGCCCCAAGGTGAAGCAGCGGGATCTCGGCCTGCGCGCCAGTTTCGCCGATATGGGGCAGACGCTGGCGGCCCATTTCGATCTCAAGCCACTCGCTTATGGCACGGCCTGCCGGCTCGACTGATCATCTGCAAGTGTATTGCCGGTCGCCGGGTGTGATCGGCTATGATACCACCGGTGCAACGCAGGCGAGGGCAGGGTGATGGCGGCAGCGGCGGCAGGTGAATTGGCGGCATCCGAACGCAAGGCGATCGCCGCCGATCTCGAAAAAATTCGCGCCCAGGAGGCTGCCCTGGTCTTCGCGCGTTTCGATGCCGATGTGGCGCTGCAGCTCGGCTTGGCTTTGCGGGACGCGGCGCTCGCGCAACAAGTGGCGGTGACGATCGATATCCGCCAGGCCGACAATATCCTGTTCTTCCATGCCATGCCGGGCACCGCCCCTGCTAATGCCGATTGGGCGCGGCGCAAACGAAACCTCGTCGAGCTGCTGCGGCGCAGTTCCTATGCCGTGGGGCTGGAGATTCGCCTGACCGGCGATCCGCTGGACGGCAAGATGGCGCTGCCCTTGCGCGACTATGCCGCCCATGGCGGATGCTTCCCGATCCGCGTGACGGGGGCGGGCCATATCGGCACGGTGACGGTCTCCGGCCTGCCGCAGCGCGAGGATCACAAGCTGGTCGTGTCCGTCCTGACGCGGATGCTGGGTAAGGATATGCCGGAGCTGATGCTGGACTAGGGGAGTGCGAACGGGCTGCAGTATTCCGGTCCGGAGGCCTGACGGCTATTCTCCGGTCGATACGCTCTTCTGGTCGACGATGCCGGGCGGGGGCGCCTTCATGCCGAGCGAGTCCAGATAGCTGGCATTGACATGCGTATTGCGAAACTTGATCGCATCGAGATAGGCCCACAGGATGCGTTTCGCCTCGGCCGGGCTCGGCAGCGTCTCGTGATCCCAGTCCGCCGGCGATTCATTGCCGAGCGTTTCAAGCGCTTCCCAGCCTGCGGGCCGCGGCACCGACAGCACGGTGGACTCTGAATCCAGATTCTTGAAGGTCCAGAAGCACCAGTCGATGCCGAAGCGCTCGTTCAGCCGGCGGAAGGCGCGATTCCAGTCATCGGTCAGCTCGCCGGATTCACCGAGGAAGATCGGCACGTCATATCGATTGGCGAAGTTGACATAGCTTTGCACCGAATCGCGTTCGGTGCTGGCCCAGAACTTGTGATAGGTATAGGCGATATTATCGTCATAGGGCCGACCGAAGACGGCGAAATTGGTGCTCCATTGCGCCGCCGCGGTGAAGACGACGTGATGCCGATCGACGCTGCGGATTGCCGCGACGATGTCCTTGTAAAGCGGTTCCAGCCGGGGATTGAGATAGTCGACATCGTTATAGGGCGAGATCGGCTCGTTGAGCAGGTCGTAGCCGAGCACCGTCGGCTCGTCGCGGTAGCGTTCCGCCAGGTGTTTCCAGAGATCGATCGTCTGCCGGCGGTAGCTAGGCACATAGAAGACCAGCGGAAAGCCGGTGCCGTCGTCGTGATTGACGCCAGTCTGGCCGCCGGGAGCCGCATGCAGATCGACGATCACCTTGAGTCCGGCCGCGCGGCACCAGCCGATCACCCGGTCAAGCAGGCGATAACCCGGGGCGTCGCCCTGGCTGCCACCCCGGCCGTCATTCTGGCCGTCATCATCGGCGTCGAGGAAGAGCGCGTAATGTAGCGGCACCCGCACGGTATTGAAGCCCGCGGCCTTGAGATAGCGGATATCGTCCTCGGTGACGTAGTTTTCGCGAAAGATGTCCCAGAAGGCTTTGGCATCGGCCGGGCCGATCAGGCGCTCGATCAGCAGATTGATCTCCTTCGGCGCATGCATGCGGCGGAATTTGAACATGTAGCCTTCCGGCACCAGCCAGTTGCCGAGATTGATGCCGCGTATCGCAAAGGGCGTTCCGTCCGGTCCGACGAAGTGCTTGCCTGCCGTATGCACGAAACCGGTTGCAGCGCCGCGATCGGCCGCAATCGTCGTCATATCGTTCTCGGCTGCTGCTGTGGTCGTCGCGATAGCCGGGGGGATCACGGCCTGAGGCGCTTGTGCGGCTTGCGTCGTCGAATCCTCGGCGAAAGCGGAAGACGAGGAAGAGCATATGGCGGCGGCGCCCAAAACGCCTGTCAAGGCGAGGACAGCGAAAGGTTTGCGCCAGGCCATCTGTCGCGCGGGATGGTGTTGAGCAAGCCCGCGGCGCGAAAAGGAAAGCGTGTCAATTTGCCGGTTTCTCATCGTTGGTGCAGTCGGGTCCGACAAATTCATAGCTCTGGATAATGTAGGTGGCGCTTAAGTGAAAAGTCGTATCGCACCACGTGGTTCCAATCTTGTCCGGCTGCGGTATGTCTACATCGACATAATGGCCGTCAACCAGAACCTCTTCCCTTCGGGTGCCGCCATAGAGCCGATATGTGCGGCTCTCTTTGTACGTATAGTGCTTGGTACCGTCCAGCGACTCTTCGATATTGCTGGGAGCGCCCCATTGGGCGGTCAGTTCGGCACCGGTCGAGCCGATCCAACTGTCGAGCTGCCGTCGATAGCCCATTTTGGACGGCATGTCCGCTGCGCAGCCGCTCAGCGTGCCGGCGGCGACCAGCATCAGAAGCATTGCGGTCAGGGGGCTGGACGGGCGGGCTTTACCAGGAAAAAAGCCCGCTTTCGCCCGATACCGGATTAATCTCAGTCGCATGATACCCTCTTAAGTCCTGCGGCTGCTGCGGCCCAAGTCGCGCCGGACATGGATTTATATGAGATATTCCTCAGGCGGACGCACGCATAAAAAGAATAGAAGGTTTCCCCCAATAGGAAAATATCTTTTTCGAGATACATCTTATACGTGCCATACTGAAAAACACGCCATGATGCCACGGAGGGGCGGGCGGGCTTCACGCCGGCTTTGCTTGACAGCAATCCGGCTGCCCTTTACCGGTGCGGCGGTCGTCTTGTTCCCGCAATGGTTTTCCCGCAGCCGCCGATCAATGGTCGTCCCGCAATGCCGCTCCTGACAGCTTGCTATCTCCTCCTTGCCCTGGTGGCGCTCCTATTGCTGACGGATCGGTTCCGGCTGCAGCCCTTCGTGGCCCTGGTCGTGGTGACAGCGGGCTTCGGCCTGGTTATCCGGATGTCGATCAGCCAGATCGGCAATCTCTTTGGCATCGGTTTTTCGAACAGCCTGCAAACCCTCGGCCTCGTCATCCTCGCGGGCCAGCTGATGTTCGTCCTGGCGGAGCAGAGTGGTGCGGCGGATCGCCTGGCCGATGCGGCGCCCCGGCGTCGGCCGCGTCTCGCCCAGCTGGTCACGCTGATCGGTACGGTTGCCGGTGTGGCCTCGACCCCGGCGGCGGCGCTGGCGGTATTGATGCCGCTTATCCGCAGCCTGGGCCGCAACCGTGCGGATGGCGGCAACCGGCTGACCGTCTTCCTTGGCCTGGCGCTATCGGCCGGCCATGGCCTGCTGTTTCCTGCCCCGGCCGTTGTCGCCGGCCTTGCCATTCTGGGGGCGGCGACGGGGCGGACCTTGGCGATCGGCTTGCCGATTGCCGTTATCACCGCCTTCGCCGGCGCCGTGGCGGCGTCCGCCGTGATGGCGCGCCTGGCGTCAACGCGACTCGCCCCGGTCCATCTCGGGGCGACGCAAACCTGGCAGGCGGCCCGCAGCGGGTCGGCCGCTCATCGGACGGCCGCCGCTTTGGTCGCGGCTTCCCTGCTGCTGGTCGTCCTGCTCGCGATCCAATCGCTGGCCGATATTCCGAGCGAGCCTTTTGGCGGCGGCCCGGCTCGCGAGATGCTGCTGGGCGTCGGCCGGCCGCTGGTGCTGATCATCCTCGGCCCCGGTCTCGTCCTGCTCGCGCTGAACCGTTGGTCGCGCGATGTCATCTCGACAGAGGGATGGCTCGGCCGCGGTCTCATCCAGGCAGCGCCCGCAATGCTGCTGATCGGTGCCGCCGGCGGCTTCCAGCGCGTGTTGCAGGAAACTGGCATGGCCGAGCTCCTGGGTGAGAAACTCCTCGATTGGCATCTCGGCCTGCTGCTGCCGTTGCTCGTCGCGGCCTTGATGAAGATGCTGCAGGGCTCGTCGCTGGTGGCGGCCATCACCGCCGCCGGCATGATCCAGCCCTTGCTGGTGCCGCTCGGGCTCGATCACGAGACCGGGCGCGCCTTGGCGGTGCTGGCGATCGGCATCGGCGCGATGACGGTTTCGCATATCAACGATCCGTTCTTCTGGCTGATCGGCGAGAATGCTCGATTGCGCAACCTCCAGGCACTGGCCGTGGTCAGTTTCAGCATGGCGGTGCAGGCGATCGTCGCGCTGGTTTTACTGCAGATCGTCGCACTCTTTGCCGGCATACCCGGCTAGCGTACGGGCAAGGAAGGAACAGGCATGAACCCATCTGTAAGGCGACGGGATTTTCTCAAGGCAACGGCCGGATTGGGTCTGGCTGCCGTGACGATGAAGGGTGTTTCAGCCATGGCCGATAGCGCCGATGCCGCCTCCGTTCTGCAGCAGCCCTTGCCGCAGTTGCCCAAGGGTTTCATCTGGGGTTCCTCGACCTCGTCCTATCAGATTGAAGGCGCCGTCGCCGAAGACGGTCGCCAGCCCAGCATCTGGGACAGCTTTGCCCATCAGCCGGGGCGTATCGCCGACGGCAATACCGGCGATGTCGCCTGTGACCACTATCACCGCTATGCGGGCGACGTCGATCTGATGGCCACCGCCGGCCTGCAGGCCTATCGTTTCTCCATTGCCTGGCCGCGGGTGATGCCGGCCGGGCAGGGCGGCGTCAACAAGGCCGGGCTCGATTTCTACGATCGCCTGGTCGACCGTCTGCTGCAGAAAGGCATCGCCCCCTGGGCCTGCCTCTATCACTGGGACCTGCCGCAGGCCTTGCAGGATCAAGGTGGGTGGACCAACCGGGAGATTGCCGGCCGTTTCGCGGATTACGCCCTCGCCACGGTGAAGCGCCTGGGCGATCGGGTGCAGCATTGGGCGATGCTGAACGAGCCCTCGGTGCATGCGATTTTTGGCCATGCCATCGGCAATCATGCGCCGGGGCTGACGGGCTGGCAGAACTATGTCGCCGCCCAGCATCACCAGAACCTGGCGCAAGGGACGGCATTGGCCGCCTTGCGCACCGCCTATCCGAAGCTGACGCTCGGCACCGTCTTCTCGCTGCAGCCGGTGCATCCGGCGACCGACCGCGATGCCGATCGCGCGGCGGCGATTCGTTTCGATGCGGTGTGGAACCGGATCAACCTCGATCCGCTCTTCAAGGGCCAGTATCCGGACGTCTTCGCCAGCTCCTTCATGCCGCTGGTGAAGGCGGGCGATCTCGACACCATCCGGCAGAAGGTCGATTTCCTCGGCGTCAATTATTACGGCCGCGCCCATGTGGTCGATGACCCGAAGAGCGTACTGGGCGGCGCCAGTTTCGGCCCGCTGCCGGCCGGCATGCCGGTCACATCGATGGGGTGGCCGGTGGAACCGGACGGCCTTGTCGAACTGTTGCTGGACATCAAGGGCAATTACGGCAATCCCGTTACCTATGTGACGGAGAACGGTGCCGGCTATGACGACCCCGCTCCCATAGACGATCTCGTCAACGATGAGCCGCGCGCCAAGTTCATCCTGGCCCATGCCGGGGCGGCATCACAGGCGATCGCGCAGGGCGCCAATCTCAAAGGCTATTTTGTCTGGTCGCTGCTCGACAATTTCGAATGGGCCGAAGGCTTTCGCCGCCGTTTCGGCATCGTCCATGTCGATTTCGAGACGCAGCAGCGCGTGCCGAAGCTGTCATATCGGTTGATGTCAAGGCTGGCGAAACAGCAGGCTTGAGCGCTGAAGGCGGAGCGCCCGATCCGACTCTAGAGCGCGGAGAACCGGTAGCGCGTGAGCTGGCGATAGGTTTCGCCGGGTCGCAGAACGGCGCTGCCGAATTGCGGATGGTTCGGCGTATCGGGGAAGCGCTGCGGCTCCAGGCAGAGCCCGGCATTGGCACCGTAGCGGCGTCCCTGCAGGCCGGGCACATTCACCGCCAGCTTGGCGCCGTCATAGAATTGCACGCCTGGCTCGGTGCTCAGCACTTCCATGCGCGTGCGGCTTTCGGGGCCGATCAGGGTTGCGACGGGACGCGGTGTCGCACTGGACGTGCGGGCGACGACGAAATTGTGGTCATAGGCTTGCCGACCGCCTTCGGCGTCAAATCGCACCGGCCGCGCCTGGCGGAAATCAAAGGCGGTGCCGGCGACGGCGCGCAATTCACCGGTCGGGATGAGGCGCCCATCGACCGGCGTGTAATGATCGGCGGCAATCGCAAGCTCATGGGAGAGCGTATCGGGCGTGCCGTCGAGATTGAAATAGCTGTGCGCGGCGAGATTGATGACGGTGGGGCGGTCTGTCGTTGCTTCCAGAGTCAGGCTGAGCGTCTCGCCGTTTTCGATGCGATAGCGGCAGGTCGCGGTGACCTGGCCCGGATAGCCCTGGTCGCCATCCGGCGAAACGAGGCGCAGCAGCACGCTGTCGGCCGTCGCCTCCATGACCTGCCAGGGCAGCTTGGCGAAGCCCTTGGCGCCGCCATGCAGATGGGTACGGCCGCCTTCATTGAGGTCAAGCTGATAGGTCTTGCCGTCCAGCATGAAGCGGCCATCGGCGATGCGATTGGCGTAGCGGCCGGCGATGCAGCCGAAATAGGGCGAGGCGCTGACATAATCCTCCAGCCGGTCGAAGCCCAGGACGCGGGTCTCGCCGCGATAGCGCAGGTCACGGATCACGGCGCCCCAGGAAATGATCGAGACCTCGAGATCGCCATCGGCGATGACGACCTCCTCGATCACGCTGCCGTCATCAAGCTGGCCGAAAGGCTTGCGTCGAACCGTCATCGTTCACATACCTGCTTGGCCGTCACGCTTGTCATGCGCTTGGCTCGAATGTTGTCCGCATCGACGGGGCAAGGCCGAGGATGACGGCAAGAAGGCGATCGGCACCGAACGTTCTGATCCGTCTGTCATGGCGCCATGCCTCATCGCTCAGTGATTGTCGCGCGGCAGGCCCTTGGTATGGGCGATGTCCTGATAGGCGACGGCCGGCTTCAGCACCATGCCTTCCGCCATCTGGTCGATCATGCCGCGCTGGATTTCCTGCCAGGGCGTCTGATGTGCCGGATAGCGATAACCGCCATTGGCTTTCAGCTCCTGCCGCCGATTCTCCCATTCCTCGCCAGCCACCAGGGCGTCGGCGGTTCCCTTGCGGAGATCGACGCGCACGCGATCGCCCGTCTTCAGCAGTGCGAGCCCGCCATTGGCCGCCGCTTCCGGCGAGGCATTGAGGATCGACGGTGAGCCCGAGGTGCCGGATTGCCGCCCGTCGCCGATACAGGCCAGCGCGCTGATCCCCTGCTTGATGAGATAAGCGGGCGGCCGCATGTTGACGACTTCGGCAGCCCCCGGGTAACCGATCGGTCCGACGCCGCGAATGACCAGGATGCAATACGCATCGATTTTCAGCGCCGGGTCGTCGATCCGCTTGTGATAATCCTCCGGCCCGTCGAAGACGACGGCACGGCCCTCGAAGGCCTCCGGGTCCTTGGGATCGGAGAGATAGCGCTTGCGGAACTCTTCCGAGATCACGCTGGTCTTCATGATGGCGGAATCGAAGAGATTGCCCTTCAGCACCACGAAGCCGGCCTGTTTCTTGATCGGCTGATCGAAGGTCTTGATCACCGCCGGATTCTCGATGGTTGCATCCCGGCAATTGTCGCCGATGCTGCGGCCGTTGGCGGTGAGCGCATTTTCCTTGATCAGGCCCTGTTTCATCAGCTGGGCGACGACGGCGGGGACGCCGCCGGCGCGGAAATAATCCTCGCCGAGATATTCGCCGGCCGGCTGCAGATTGACCAGCAGCGGAATGTCGTGGCCATAGGTCTGCCAGTCGTCGATGGTGAGCTCGACGCCGACATGGCGGGCGATGGCATTGACGTGGATCGGCGCATTGGTCGAGCCGCCGATCGCCGAATTGACCCGGATGGTGTTGATGAAGGCGTCCCTGGTCAGGATGTCGCTGGGCTTCAGATCTTCCGCCACCATCTCGACGATGCGCTTGCCGGTCTCATAGGCGATCTGCTGGCGCTCGCGATAGGGAGCGGGGATGGCGGCCGAGCCGGGCAATTGCATGCCGAGCGATTCCGCCAGCGAGTTCATCGTCGTCGCCGTGCCCATGGTGTTGCAGTAGCCGGTCGAGGTGGAGGAGGAGGCGACCATGTCGATGAAGCCGGTCTGGTCGATTTCGCCGGCGGCAAGCAGCTCGCGCGCCTTCCACACGATGGTGCCGGAGCCGGTGCGCTGGCCCTTATACCAGCCGTTCAGCATCGGTCCGACGGAGAGGGCGATGGCGGGGATATTGACGGTGGCGGCGGCCATCAGGCAGGCCGGCGTGGTCTTGTCGCAGCCGATGGTCAGCACCACGCCGTCGAGCGGATAGCCGTAGAGAACTTCCACCAGACCCAGATAGGCCAGGTTGCGATCGAGCGCCGCGGTGGGGCGCTTGCTGGTCTCCTGGATCGGATGCACCGGAAACTCGATAGCGATGCCGCCGGCCGTGCGGATGCCCTCGCGCACGCGCTCCGCCAGGACCAGATGATGGCGGTTGCAGGGCGAAAGATCGGAACCGGTCTGGGCGATGCCGATGATCGGCTTGCCGGATTGCAGTTCCTCGCGGGTCAGGCCGTAATTCAGGTAGCGCTCCAGGTAAAGCGCGGTCATGTCGATATTGGCCGGATTGTTGAACCAGGCGCGCGAGCGCAGCACCCGTCCGCCTGCTGCGCCGGATGTGGCGCCGCCGGTCGCGCGGCGCCCGATATCGCCGAGTGCCGCCTCGGCCGGCGTGGGGGTTTTCTTATCAGATGACATGTTCATTCCTTTCAATCCCGCTCGCGCGGCAATCCGTCTTTGTCAGCATGGACCAGCGGAAATTACCTTGATCCCGATCAATCGCCCCGACCCGGCGGCAACCCGGGCAAGAGGCCATCGCGTAACACGCTGTTTCCCTCCGCGCCGCCAATGCCCTGGCAGAACCTAACGCCGTAAGGCCCATCCGTCATCTCCGGTATTCCGGGTTCATGGCTGGCTTGATGCGGCTGCTTGCGCCAGGATGGGCCCCAGGCGATTGCGCCGTCCTTCTTCGATCACCGCGACCATCGCCTGCGATGCCGCCGCGGCCTCGCCATTGATGATGGCATCGACGATCTTTGCGTGATTGGCTGCCGCGAGGCGCAGTCGCTGCGGATCTTCCGCCGGCGCCGTCTCGGTCAAGGTGGTGATCAGCGCCGCTTCGATGATGTTGCCGATTGCCCGCATGAAGGGATTGCCGGAGGCGCCGGCGATGCGTAGATGCAGATCGAGATCGATCGCGGCGAAACCGGCGCGGTCCAGTCCCGGCCGCTGCATCTGGCGGATCAGCTCTTGCAAGGCGGCGATATCCTCGGCATTCCGCTTCGCTGCCGCCAATGCCGCGGCCGCCGGTTCCACGGTGAGGCGGATCTCGTAGAGGCTCTCCAGGAAGCGGAGATCGAGGCCGATTTCCAGGCGCCAGTTGAGCAGCTCCGCGTCGAAGAAATTCCAATCGACCTGCGGTCGGATACGGGTACCGATCTTGGTGCGGGAGATCAGCAGGCCCTTGGCGGCGAGGCTCTTCATCACCTCGCGCAGGACCGTGCGCGACACGGCATAGCGTTCCGTCAGCTCTGCCTCGCTCGGCAGGAAGGTGCCTTCCGGATAATCGCCGCGCAGGATGGCGATGCCGAGGCCGCGCAATACCTGATCCTGGGCGGAGCGGGCGCGGCCCGCCCGTGCGCCGGGAGCAAAAACGGCCGGCCTGATGCTGGAAGCGGCGGTCATGTCGAGCGCGCTCCGGTCGATTGCGGTCCGGTCGATCGTGTTCCTGCCGGCTCGGTTCGCCGCTGCGGTGAAGACCCGGCCTGCAGCCGGCGCGCCGAAAGAACCACCAGCAGGCGATGGAAGGCGATAAAGGCGAAGAGCAGCAGGCCGACGACGATCTTGGTCCACCAGCTGGAAAGCGTGCCGTCGAAGGTGATGTAGGTCTGGATCAGGCCCTGAATCAGCACGCCGATGAAGGTGCCGAGCACGAAGCCCTGCCCGCCGGTGAGGAGTGTTCCGCCGATGACCACGGCCGCGATCGTATCCAATTCCACCCCCACTGCCGCCAAGGAATAGCCGGAGGAGGTATAGAGCGAGTAAACGATTCCCGCCAAGGCCGAGAGGGTTGCCGACAGCATATAGATCAGGATCGTCGTCCGGGCGATCGGCACGCCCATCATGGCTGCCGCCGCGCGATTGCCGCCGAGGGCGAAAACATTGGCGCCGAAGCGCGTCTGGTGCAGCAGCAGGCTGCCGGCCGCCACCGTCACGAGCATGATGAGCCCGACCAGCGACAGCCGGCCGCCCTGCGGCAACTGCACGAAGACCTCGTTCAGCCGCGCATAGAGCGGGTGATCGACTGGCACGGAATCGGTCGTCATCAGGAAACACGAACCGCGGGCGAGGAACATGCCGGCCAATGTGACGATGAAGGGCGGGGTGCGAAGGTAATGGATCATCGCGCCCATGGCGGCGCCGAAGATCGCGGCGATGCCGATGACGAGGATGAAGGCCAGTTCCGGCGGCAGGCCATGCTGGATGGTGACGGCGAGGAAGACGCCGGTGAAGGCGATCACGGCGCCGACCGAGAGGTCGATGCCGCCGGAAATGATGACGAAGGTCATGCCGACGGCGACGACGCCGAGGAAGGCATTGTCCGTCATCAGGTTGCCGACCACCCGCCAGGACAGGATCTTCGGAAATTGCAGGGTGCAGATGGCATAAGCGAGGATGAAGACGAAGATCGTCACCAGCAGCGGCAGGAAGCGTTTTTTCATGCCGCACCCCCGCCTGCTTGGCGTTCCGGGGTTTCGCGCCCGGGGGCCGGACTGTCGCGCCAGCGCCGGTAGCGGCCATGCAGCAGGGCCGGCGCATCCGATTGCATGATCAGGATGACGATGATGACGGCGGCTTTGACGATCAGGTTGAATTCCGGCTTGAAGCCGGAGAGCAGGATGCCGGTATTCATGGCCTGGATGATGATGGCGCCGATGAAGGAGAGCAGCAGGCGGAAGCGACCGCCGAACAGCGAGGTGCCGCCGATGACCACGGCGAGAATCGCGTCGAGTTCCAGCCAGAGGCCGGCATTGTTCGCATCCGCGCCCTTGATGTTGGCGGCGGCGATGATGCCGGCGACCGAGGCCGTCAGGCCGCACCAGGCATAGGCGATGGCCAGCACGATGCGGGTGTTGACGCCGGCATAGGTGCTGGAAAGGCGGTTGATGCCGATCGCCTCGATGAACAGGCCGAGGGCCGTTGTCCTGAAAAGGAGGACAGTGATCGCCAGCATGGCGAGCGTGATGACGACCGGCATGGGAATGCCGAGGAAGCTGCCATTGGCGACGGCGATCAGGCTGGGATCGACAAAGGTGACGATCTGCCCTTCCGTGATCAGCTGGGCGATGCCGCGGCCGGCCACCATCAGGATCAGCGTGGCGACGATCGGCTGGATATCCAGGACCGCGACGAGCAGGCCGTTCCACAAGCCGCAGGCGATGCCGACGGCGAGGGCCGCCAGGACGGCGATCGCCATGCCATGGCCGCCGTTGATCAGTGTGGCGGCGACCGCGCCGGCGATGGCCATCACCGCACCGACCGAGAGGTCGATGCCGCGCGTGGCGATGACGAGGGTCATGCCGATTGAAAGGATGGCGACCGGCGCGCCGCGGTTGAAGACATCGACGATGCTGCCGAACAGGCGGCCATCCTGCAGGCGCACCTGGAAGAAATCCGGAAAGATCAGCCAGTCGGCCAGTAGTACGGCGGCAAGCGCGATGATCTGCGGCAGGGACTGGCGCCAGGCGGAAGGCAGCCCGCCTGCGGTGAATCCGGCGGTCATCGGTCGCCCTGTCATTGTGCCGCCTGCGCTTTACCGTCGGCGGCGATATGACGGATGATGGCGGCCGTCGAAATCTCCTCTCCCTGCAGCATGCCGACATGCTGACGGTCGACCAGGACGATGATGCGGTCGCTATAGCTGACGATCTCGTCAAGCTCGGAAGAAATCACCACCAGCGACATGCCATGCTGGCACAGGTCCTCGATCAGCCGGATGATCTCCGCATGGGCGCCGACATCGATGCCGCGGGTCGGTTCGTCTAGGATGAGAATCTGCGGGTCCATGGCCAGCCAGCGCGCCAGCAAAGCCTTCTGCTGATTGCCGCCGGAGAGGAACTGGATCGGCTTTTCGATATCCGAGGTGCGGATATCGAGCCGGGCGACGAAGCGGTCGGCAATCTCGCGCATCTCGCGGCCGGACAGCGGCTTCAGCCAGCCGCGCCGCGCCTGCAAAGCCAGGATGATGTTCTCACGCACTGACAATTCGCCAACGATGCCTTCGGTCTTGCGGTCTTCCGGGCAGAAGCCGAAGCCGCGGGCGATGGCATCGCGGGGACCGGTGAGGCGGAGATCGGCATTGCCGGCGCTGACGCGGCCGCAATCGGCACGCTCGATCCCGAACAGCAGCTTGGCGGTTTCGGTACGGCCGGAACCCAGCAGGCCGGCGATACCGATCACTTCGCCCGGCCGAATATCGAGATCGAAGGGCTGCACCAGACGCTTGCGGCCGTACCCGCGATAGCTGATGCGGGGTTCGGCATCCAGCGCAAGGCGATGCTTCCGCGATCCTTCGACCGCGCTCAATTCCTTGCCCAGCATCATCTGTACGAGGTCGAGCCGGGGCAAATCGGCGACGGCCCGTTCGCCGACGCGTTTGCCGTTGCGCAGCACCGTGATGCGATCGGCGATGGCATAGACCTGGTCGAGAAAATGAGTGACGAAGATGATACCGACACCTTGTGCCCGCAGGCGGCGCAGGGTGGCGAACAGCATATCGACTTCGTGCCGGTCGAGGCTGGCGGTCGGCTCGTCGAGAATGAGCACGCGGGCCGAGAGGTCGATGGCGCGGGCAATGGCGATCAGCTGCTGGACCGCGACCGAATAATCGCCCAGCAGCGCATCGCAGTCGATCTCCAGGCCATAGGGCCGCAGCAGGGCTTCCGCCCGGCGCCGCATGGTGCGGGTATCGACGAAGCCGAAACGCTTCGGCTGGCGTCCGAGATACAGATTTTCCGCCACCGAGAGGTTGGGCAGCAGATTGACTTCCTGATAGACGGTGCCGATGCCGAGGCGCTGCGCCTCGGCAACGTCGCGTGCCGTGATTTCGACGCCGTCGAGGCTGATGCTGCCGGTGTTGCGGCCGTGGATGCCGGTCAGAACCTTGATCAGCGTCGACTTGCCCGCACCGTTCTCACCTAAAAGCGCGTGCACTTCGCCGGCCTGCAAGGTGAAGTCGACCTGATCCAGGGCCTTTACGCCGGGAAAATTTTTGCAGAGGCCACGAATGGCCAGCAAGGGCTCGGTTGAGGTCATTGTCACGTTTCTCCCTCGCCCCTCCGGAGGAGAGGCGAGGGAATGCTATCTGGATGATTTGAGCATGAAAAAGCTTAGTACATATCCTTGCGCTTGTCGTATTCCGCCTGGGCGGTATCCGGCAGGTGCAGGGTCGAAGGCGTCTGGATCCATTTCGGCGGAACCGTGCCGCTCTTCTTATAGGCGGCGATCGCGTCGAAGGCGGGACCGGCCATGTTCGGCGACAGCTCCACCGTGGCATTGGCATCGCCATCCGCCATGGCCTTGAACATGTCGGGCACTGAATCGATCGAGACGGTCAGGATGTCCTTGCCGGGTTTCAACCCGGCTTCCTTCATCGCCTGGATGGCGCCGATCATCATGTCGTCATTATGGGCATAGACGGCGCAGATGCCTTTGCCGCCATTGGTGGCCTTGATGAAGCTTTCCATCACTTCCTTGCCGCCGGCGCGGGTAAAGTCGCCGGATTGCGAGCGCGTGATCTTCATGTCGGGATGCGAAGCGATCGCCTGTTCGAAGCCCTTCTTGCGATTGATGGCGGGGCTCGACCCGACGGTGCCCTGCAATTCGACGATGTCGCATTTGCCGCCGGTCTGCTTTGCCAGCCAGTCGCCGGCAACCTTGCCTTCCAGCACCTGGTCGGAGGTGACGGCGGTCAGGTAAAGCGACTTGTCCTTGGTATCGATATCGCGATCGAGCAGCACGACGGGGATGTTGGCCTGCTTGGCTTCACCGAGAACGGTGTCCCAGCCGGTCGCCACCACCGGCGCCACGAAGATCGCATCCACGCCCTGGGCGATGAAGGAGCGGATCGCCTTGATCTGGTTTTCCTGCTTTTGCTGGGCATCGGCGATCTTGAGGGTGATGCCGCGCTTTTCCGCCTCGATCTTCGCCACCTTGGTCTCGGCCGCACGCCAGCCGGATTCCGAGCCGATCTGTGAAAAGCCGATGGTCAGGCTGTCGGCACGAGCCGCGACGGAGGTGAGAGGCGCGGCAACAGAAACGGCCAGGGCGCCGGCCGCAAGGAACTTGGTCAGTTTTGCAAATATCATAAGCGTTCTCCCCGCTGAGAAATGCCGCCCAGGTCTTCGATCGGCCCTTTTGGCAGCCCAAAAAGGATGCCATGGCCGGGCCTGCTTTCCTAGTAGTATTTTATTATTATATGATAAATAACAGGAACGCGATTATCTCTCCGCGGATATTTCCACGTTAAATCAATCTGTTGATCGAGTGACTTTAGCTGGCGTGTGGCTGTTCGGTGTTCTGATCGTGCCGGGGCCAGTTCGGCAGGATCTCGGCCAGCATCTCGAGATAGGGCTTGATGTCGAGGAGAATTTCGACCGCACCGCTTAGCAGGTCCTTCGGCGCCGCCGGCGTCGGAAGGGCGGCCTTGCCGATGCAAAAGATGCGCTTTTGCTTGGTGATCACCAGGCGGCTATAGGGAAGGGCCTGGGATGCGTCGATCACGGCATGGACACTGCGGCGCAGGGTGGCGCCTTCGACTGAATAAGGATCGGCGGCGATGTCTGCGGCGACTTGAAGAATGGTGCCACTGTCGATCTGACGGGTGTTGGCGCCAAAGCGAAGCCCCTGAAAGCCGAAGGAAAATTCAAGCGGACGGCCGCGTTCGCCAACCCGAACGGAACCATCCTGTTCGAACTGGATGCGGTCCAAGGCCTGCGGCGGTTCCATCGGAGATAAAAGGACCTGTACGGGGTTCAATGTGCGATTCCATGCTGTCCACCGGCGACTCTAGTGGTGGTCAATTAACGATGAGTAAAACCGTCGCCTCAAAATGTCGCAAGAGGGCTAGTAGATTATAGGTGACCCATTAAATGATCTGTGGCAGATCAAGCACTTGCCGAAATTGGCTGCGGATCGGTCGGAGGGTCCGAACCATGTTTCGCAGGGCCGCCCCTATCAAGACAAACTGAGGTGACGCTATCGTGTTGCAGACTGTGCTGACGCCCATTCATCGTGAAGGTTGGCCCTTCATTGCCATTTTTGCCGTCGTCACAGTCATCCTCTGGTACGTCTGGCTGCCGCTTGGCCTCGTGGGCGTCATCCTCACCTTGTGGTGCATTTATTTCTTCCGCGACCCGGCCCGCGTGACGCCAACCCGCGCCGGATTGGTGATCGCGCCGGCGGACGGTGTCGTGCAGATGATCCAGCCGGCCATCCCCCCGCTGGAAATCGGCCTCGATCAGCGGCCGCTGACCCGCATCAGCATTTTCATGAATGTCTTCAACGTGCACGTGAATCGCAGCCCGGTCGATGCCGATGTCATCGCCCTGGCTTACCGGCCGGGCAAATTCGTCAATGCGGCGCTGGACAAGGCGAGCGAGCATAACGAGCGCCAGTCGATCCATCTGCGTACCGGCGACGGCCTCAATTTCTGCGTGGTGCAGATCGCCGGCCTCGTCGCCCGGCGCATCAAATGCGACCTGACCGCGGGAAAGACCGTGCAGGCGGGTGAGCGTTTCGGTATCATTCGGTTCGGCAGTCGCGTTGACGTTTATCTGCCGGATGGCGTGCAGCCCTTGGTGGCGGTCGGCCAGTTGACCGTCGCCGGCGAGACCGTCCTTGCCGATTACCGCTCGGACGAGGCGGCCCGCCTCGGCGAAATTCGCTGAGGGCGCCGCGGCCTTGAAGAGGAGAGAGATCATGCGGCGTCATCGGTTGCGCGATCATTCGATCAATCGCCTGATCCCCAATATGCTGACACTGACGGCCCTCTGCGCCGGCCTCACCAGCATCAAATTCGCGCTGGCCGAGAGATGGGAACTGGCGGTGGTTGCCATTCTGGTCGCCGCGCTCTTCGATGCCCTGGACGGCCGTATCGCGCGCCTGCTCGACAGCACCAGCAAGTTCGGCGCCGAACTGGACTCGCTCTCCGACTTCATCAGCTTCGGCGTGGCGCCGGCGATGATCCTCTATCTCTGGGCGATGCAGGATGTGGGGCGGATCGGCTGGGCGGTGGCGCTGCTGTTCAGCGCTTGCACCGCTTTGCGTCTCGCCCGCTTCAATACCAAACTCGACAATGCCGATCTTCCGGCCTGGACCGCGCGCTTCTTCACCGGCGTGCCGGCGCCGGCGGGGGCGGCTCTCTCCCTGATGCCGCTGGCCGGTTTCCTGCGCTACGGCTCCGGTTTCTTCGACAGCCCGCTGCTGGTTGGTTTCGTGATGGTCGGCGTCGCCGCTTTGATGGTGAGCCGCCTGCCGACCTTCTCCTTCAAGCGGCTGAAGGTAACGCAAGCCTGGGTGCTGCCGGCCATGTTGACGGCAACCTGCGTCATCGCCTTCCTGGTCTCCGACACCTGGGACACGCTGCTGGTGGCGGGCCTCGCCTATCTCGCCTCGATCCCGTTTTCCTATCGGCAGTATCAGCGCCTGCAGCGCCAGCGCTCGTTCCCGACCAGCCCGGTGCTCGATCCGCTGGATGCCGACCACCTCTAGGCTGATCGTTCGACGCCATCGGTTCCGGCGGGTACTGCAAGCGGCAGCCAATTGACTGTCGACCGGACGCGGCGCCGTGCCGCGACGATTGGCGGCCCGACATGCTCCACGCGCTCGGCAAATCCAGGCACCACTGCTTCAGCCCAAGCGCGCCTTTTCATCTGGCGGGAAGAACCGATTCTCCGGACGTACCAGGCCGAGATGTTCGCGCAGGGTGGTGCCTTCATATTCGGTGCGGAAGAGCCCGCGACGCTGCAGCTCGGGCACCAAGCGGTCCGCGAAAGCATCCAGTCCGCCCGGCAGCCAGGGGAACATGACGTTGAATCCGTCCGATCCTTCCTCGACCAGCCATTGCTCCATCTCATCGGCAATGGTCTGCGGCGTGCCCACGAAAGCCAGGCCGGAATAGCTGCCGGCGCGTTGCGCCAGCTGGCGGATCGTCAGATTTTCCGACTTGGCGAGCCGGATCATGCGCTCGCGTGCGCTCTTGCTGGCATTGGTCTCGGGAATCTCCGGCAATGGCCCGTCGGGATCGTAACCGGAAACGTCATAGCCCAGCATGCCGTTCAGTGAACCGATGCCGTTGTCGTAATGGACCAGACTGTCGAGCCGGGCGCGAATGGCGCGCGCCTCTTCCACCGTATCGCCGACAACGACGAAGGCGGCGGGCAGGATCTTCAACTGATCAGGACTGCGTCCGGCCTTTTGCATGCGCTGCTTGATATCGGCATAGAAGCTCTTGCCTTCCGCGAGTGTTCCTTCGGCACCGAAGATGACCTCGGCGGTCTCGGCCGCGAGCTGACGGCCCGCTTCCGAGGCACCGGCCTGGACGATGACCGGCCAGCCCTGGACCGGGCGGGCGATATTGAGCGGGCCGCGAACCGAGAGATGCGGGCCTTTGTGATCGAGCACATGCATGCGCGCGGGATCAAAATAAAGCCCGGCCTCTACATCGCGGACGAAGGCGTCGTCGGCGAAACTGTCCCATAAGCCGGTGACGACATCGAAGAATTCCCGTGCCCTGACATAGCGCGCATCATGGTCCATCTGGCTCTCATAGCCGAAATTGAGCGCCGCATCGGGATTGGCCGTGGTGACGATGTTCCAGCCGGCGCGGCCGCCGCTGATATGGTCGAGCGAGGCAAAACGCCTGGCGATGTGATAGGGCTCGTCGAAGGTCGTCGAGGCGGTAGCGACCAAGCCGATCCGTTCCGTCGCTCCTGCCAAGGCGGAGAGCAGGGTAAAAGGCTCGAAGGAGGTGACGGTATGGCTGCGTTTCAAGGCCGCAATCGGCATGTTGAGCACGGCGAGATGGTCCGCCATGAAGAAGGCATCGAACTTCGCGGCTTCAAGCCGGCGTGCGAAATGGCGCAGATGGCTGAAGTTGAAATTGGCGTCGGGATAGGCACCGGGGTAGCGCCAGGCGCCGGTATGGATGCTGACGGGGCGCATGAAGGCGCCGAGATGCAGTTTGCGCGGCAGTTCAGGCGACTGAGGCATCGTTCCTCCCGAGATGATCGCCGGGCATGATGGTTCCGCGAGGTCGTGCGAGTGCCGGCAGGTCAGGTTCAGACTGGCGTCCCGGGTAGATTGGCATCGGCGCGGCCGAGGGCAAGTCGAATCTTGCGAGAGACGGCAGCCCCGCAGCAAAAATCTCGCCTCTCGGCTGGCGAAAATCTGTAAACCGGACAGGGTCTTTATCGGACTGCCCAAGCACAGCTTGCGTTCGCGGCGAGCTAATCTCGATTGCAGGGAATGACGTCATTTCGTTCAATCACCTTCTTCCCCTTCGGGCAATCGATCAGGCCATATGATGACAAAGAACCGGCGGAGTACGGCGCAAGAGACGGAACAGGCAATCCTCAAGGTTCAACGAGCGCTGTGCCTGATGAATGCGCCGCATAGCTACCGGCTGTTCAGTGTCACCGATCTGGTGCAGTCGGCGATCACCCAATCAGGCAGCGGTGATACGGGCGACGGCGAAACCGCGCTCGGCTTGCTGAAGGGCCGAACGACGCCCGGAGAATCCAGCCCCTCGACGGTTCCCGCCGCGAACGACGACTGAGGCAGGGTAAGTCTATCCGGCCTGCGTGGTCCGCAACCGGAGCCGGTTCTGATCATCCAATCCGATACGCCCCTGTTCCTGCAAATGAATGAGATGGGCCTGGACTGATTGCGCGGCAGCCGCATGAAGGTGGCGCGGCACATCCCGATAGAGACGCTCGACGATTGCCGTGACGGTGGTGATGTTCTCGCCGAAGCAAGCGAGAATATTTGCTTCGCGTTCGCGGCGATGCCTGATCAGGGCGCGTACGAAGGGCTGCGGCTCAGCAATCGGCGCGCCGTGGGTCGGATAATAGATACGATCCGGGCGATCCAGCAGGCGCTCCATGTTGCGGATGTAATCGCCCATGTGACCGTTGGGCGGCACGATCACGCTGGTCGACCAGCCCATGACATGGTCGCCAGTGAACAGCGCGGCTTCCGCCGGCAGGGCGAAGCAGAGATGATTGGACAGATGGCCAGGCGTATGGAGCGTTTCCAGGCGCCAGCCCGCGCCGGCCAGGACATCACCCTCCGCCAGGCGATGGTCGGGTGTGAAAGCTTCATCCGCACCGGCCTCGACCTGATCCTGTTCATGCGACGAGGGATGTGCCGCAAAGCCATAGGTCGGCGCGTCGACGGCGGCCTGGAAGGCCCGCGCGCCGCCGCTGTGATCGTCATGGGTATGGGTGATCAGGATATGGCTGACGCGTTCGCCGTCCAGGCAGTCCAACAGCGCCTGGCGATGGTCCGGCAGATCGGGTCCGGGATCGATCACCGCCACATCGCCATGGCCGATGATATAGGTTCCGGTGCCATGGAAAGTGAAAGGCGAGGGGTTGCGCGCGATCACGCGGCGGATCAGGGGTGATAGCTGGTCGACGCGGCCATAGTCGAAGGCCAAATCGCGGTGAAACGGAATATCGGACATGACAACGGCTACCTGCGGGTGGCACCCGGCAATAACTGGCACCCGGCAATAACGCCGGCGACCAGCCTTATATCAGCAATCCGGCCGAGGCTCTAACACAGGTAATCGTTCAAGCATATCGCCGCAGCACGGCGCGTTTTTCTCTGGACACAAGGGTGGTCCGCGGGCCGCTCTTCAGTCGTGCGAAAATAAAGCGGTCCATGCCGGCGGCATCCCGACAGGCGCTATCTCTCCCGCATACTCTCATCGACATGGCGCACCAGGGGTGACAGCAGATAGTCGATGACGCGGCGCCGGCCGGTCTGGATTTCGGCCGAGACCTGCATGCCGGGGCCGAGCTTGGTGGGCCCGTCCTCTGTCGTGATGGTGTCGGATTTGAGGGCGATATGGGCGACATAGACGGAGGCGTTCTGCGCATCATTGCCCATGCCATCGGTCTCGCCGGTGCTATTGTTCTTCGCTGATTTCCGCTCCCCGTCATCTTGGGACACCACATCGCGCGTCACGTTGAGCACGGTCCCGTCGATCAGGCCATAGCGCGTGAAGTTAAAGGTCTCGACTTTCACCCGCGCCGTTTGCCCGGCATGGATAAAGCCGACATCCTTGTTCTGCACCATCGCCTCGACGACCAGATCGCCCTGATCCGGCACCACGGACAAAAGCGGTTCCGCCGGGGTGACGACGCCGCCGATCGTGTGCACAGCAAGCTGCTGTACCGTGCCGTCGATCGGTGCCTTCAGCGTCGATTGGACGACACGTTCCTGCGCCTTGGCGAGTTCCGCCTGCAGTTCGCTCGCCTGGGCCCTGACCTTGTCGAGCTCCTGCAGGGTATTCACCTGATATTCGGCGACGGTCGCCGCACGCTGCTGCTGCAATGCCTGGGTCGCCGCAAATGCGGCCTGCTTGCCCTGTGCCTCGACCGAGAGTTCATGGGTCTGCTCGATCAGCTGCTGATTGGCTTGGTACCAGGCGAGCTTGTTGCCGAATTCCCGGTCCTTCAAGTCACGCCGGATCTGCTCCTGGCCCTGGACCATGGGCAGCGAAGCCTGCAGCTTTTCGATAGTAGCCTGGGCCTGGCCGGCCTCCGCCTGCTTGGCGACGATCTGCTGATCGAGGTCGGCGAGCTTGGCATTCTGCTGTGCCAGCTGCGCCAGCATGGCAGTTTGCGTGAGCGCGATGTCGGCGGGATTGGCCTCCTGCGGCGGATTCACCAGCTGCGGCCGCGCGTCTGCGGCCGGCTGCGTGATCGCGGCAGCCAGCCCTTGCAGGCGCGCGAGATTGAGCCTGGCTTGCAGCAGGTCGCGGGTATAGCGGTCACGATCGGCAACGGACTGGGCGGCATTGAGCTCGATGAGGATATCGCCCGCCTGCACGTGATCGCCATCGGCAACACGGATGGCCGATACCATGCCGGTCTCGACCGGCTGTACGACCTTGGTGCGGCCCTGGGCGATGACGCGGCCGGGCGCGGAGGCGATGATGTCGATCTGGCCGATGCAGGCCCAGACCAGGGCGGCGATCGCCATGACGATGATGCCGAAACCGACCGCGCGTCCGACCGGCGAGGGCGGGGTGTCGATGATCTCCAGGGCTGCCGGCAGGAATTCGCGTTCCGCCTTCTGCCGGCGTGGCAGCTTGACGACCTTCGCGCCGGTCGGCGCGGGCTGCGGCCGTTGCGCCGGGTTCGATGTGTCCGCACCAGGCTGATCGTCCGGCCGGGGGCGCAGCTTCAGGATCTCAGGCGACATGGACGGCCTCCCCGGACTGGACCCGGTGGAGGGCGGCATAGCGGCCACCGTTGCGGATCAGTTCGTCATGGGTACCGTCTTCCACCACGCGGCCCTGTTCAATGGTGATGATGCGGTTGCAATGCCGCACGGTGGAGAGCCGGTGGGCGATGATGATGACGGTGCGACCTTCGGAGATAAGGCGCATATTGCGCTGGATCGCCTGTTCCGATTCAAGATCGAGGGCACTGGTCGCTTCGTCGAAAATGAGAATCCGCGGATTGGTGATGAGCGCACGGGCGATGGCGATGCGCTGGCGCTGCCCGCCGGAGAGTGTGCCGCCGCGTTCGCCGATCTGTGTGTCATAGCCCTCGGGCAATTGCAGGATGAAGTCATGGGCACCGGCGAGCTTGGCCGCCTGTACCACATGTTCGAGCGGTATGCCGGGATCGGCGAGGGCGATATTTTCGCGTACAGTGCGGTTGAACAGGACATTCTCCTGCAGGACCACGCCGATCTGCCGCCGCAGCCAGCTTGCCTGCACCATGGCGAGATCGATGCCGTCGACCAGGACACGGCCACCTTCCGGCACATAGAGGCGCTGGACCAGCTTGGCGAGAGTGGACTTGCCCGAGCCCGACGAGCCGACGATGCCGATCGACTGGCCGGCCTCGATCGCGAGATTGACGCCTTTCAGGATCTCCTGGCCGTCGATCCGATAACGGAATTTCACGTGATCGAAGCGGATGCTGCCTTTGATGGCGGGCAGGGCGCCGCGCCCCGCCATATGTGCCGGTTCGGGCGGCGTATTGAGGATATCGCCCAGCCGCTCGATCGACAGCCTGGTCTGGTGGAAGTCCTGCCAGACCTGGGCGAGGCGCAGGACCGGCTGCGACACCCGCGCTGCGAGCATGTTGAAGGCGACCAGTTCGCCGACCGTCATCTCGCCATTCATCACCGCCTTGGCGCCGAAGAACAGGATCGCCGCCGTGGCCAGTTTGGAAATGAGCTGAATGCTGCTGCTGGCATAGTTGCCGAGATTGCCGACCTTGAAGGATGAGGTCACATAGCCGGCGAGCTGCTCTTCCCAGCGCCGTTGCATCTGCGGCTCGACCGCCATCGCTTTCAGGGTCTCGATGCCGGTGACGCTTTCCACCAGGAAGGCCTGGTTCTCCGCCCCGCGGCGGAATTTCTCGTCGAGGCCGGCGCGAAACAGCGGTGTCACGGCGAGGCTGATGCCGGCATAAAGCGGCAGCGAGAGCATGACGAGGCCGGTCAGCCAGAGGCTGTACCAGGCCATGACGGCCAGGAACACCACGGTGAAGAGGAGATCGATGACCAGCGTCAGGCTGGAGCCGGTGATGAACTGCCGGATGTTTTCCAGCTCGCGTATCCGGGCAACCGAATCGCCAACCCGCCTGGCACCGAAATAGGTCAGCGGCAGGGCGACCAGATGGTGGAAGAGCCTGGCCCCCAGTTCGACATCGATGCGGTTGGTGGTGTGGCTGAAGACATAGGTGCGCAGAGCACCCAGGATGGTCTCGAAGACCGAAACCGCGACCAGCCCGACCAGCAGTACGTCCAGGGTCGAGATGCCGCGATGGACCAGCACCTTGTCGACCACGACCTGAAAAAACAACGGCGAGATGAGGCCGAAGATCTGCAGGAAGAACGAAGCCAGCAGCACCTGCCCCAGGACCTTGCGATACTTGTAGATCGCCGCCATGAACCAGGAGATGCCGAACTGCCTGCCGAGATCGGAGAGCGAGGCCCGCTTGGTGATAAGGACCAGGCTGCCGTCCCAGAGGCTTTCCAGCGCGCCGCGATCCATCAGTTCAGGGCGCGCACCCTCGACCCGCGCGAGCCCTTCGCCCCGGATCACCAGGGCCTTCTGCGCATCGGCACGCAGGATGATCATGGCGCCGCCATGGACTGTGCCGGCGAGGGCCGGCAGCGGTGTCACGCCAAGACGCGCAAAGCCGCTGCGGCTCTTCCGGGCTTTCAACCCCTGGCGTCGGGCGAGCCGGATGATCTCATCTTCACCGATATCGGCCATGCCGGCGAATTCGCGGGCCAGAGCTTCCTGGCCCAGCGCCAGGCCGTGATAGCGAAACAGGAACGCCACGCCGCCCGTCACCTGCAGGCGGGCGTTCTGATCGGCCGTTCGCGCGTATGCTGTAACTGTTTCTTCCAGAGACACGTGCCACTCCCGAAATCGGCGGGTGCTCCATTTTCACGCTGATGCGAACAGTCCGGAGCATCACTGTTCCATGTCATGCCAGTCGCGCGCCGCCATGCGGCGCGCATTCCGCGACCATGGGCTTCCAGCATCGCCTTCGACGAGGAAAGCGCTTGATGTCGGCACCAAACGATCAGCGCCGGCGGTTCTCCGCCGCCGTCGCTGATCGGCGTCTTTCCTTAAGCGTGGCTGGTAGAATGCGTGGCAAGGCTCGTACTCGCGGCGACGGGCGCATCATTGAGCGAATAGGCCTTGATGTAATCGATCTTCATGTCGGCGCCATTCGGCAATCCGTCGGTCGGGGTTCCCGCAATGCCGCCCACTGCCAGATCGACCAGCATATACATCGGATCATGCATATCGGCCGGCGTGGCAGCCTGATAGATGGCGACATCGTCCATATACCAGGTGATCGTATCCGCCTTCCACAGCACGCCGTAGGTGTGGAAGCCATCGGTGCTGGGCACCTGGACATTCATGCCCTGCTTGGTGTGCTGGCCCGTCGCGTCGGAATGGACGGTGGTCTGGACCGTATGCGAATCCTGGCCGGTCATTTCCACCACATCGAGTTCAGGCGGCCAGGAGCCATCTTCCGGCAGAAGCCAGAAGGCCGGCCAGGCGCCTTGCTCGCTCGGCATGTCCGCCCGGATTTCGAAATAGCCATAGGTCTGGGCGAAGGTCGAATAGGTGGTCAGCATGCCGGACGTATAGCCGGAACCGCCGACCTGGGACTTCATGGCGTCCGGTGTTTTATCGGCCGAGATCGTCAGCACGCCGTTGGAAACGGAAAACGGATTGAGCGAGGCGGTGGGCGCATAGAGCGGGTTGACGTACCATTCCAGTTCACCGTTACTGGCGAGATTGCCCCCCTTGTCCGGCGCCCAGGGGAACTTCGCGTCCCAGGTGCCGGTCGTGCCGTTGTGCAGGGACAGCGTGTTGAAGTTGTCGGCGAAAGTCTGGGTCAGCTGCGAGCGATCGAGGCCCAGCTGGAACTGCCCGGCCTGCATATCTGTCGCCGTCTTGTTGGAGAAGACCAGCTTCTCGCCGTTATCGAAATCAAGCCACAGATCGGCCCCGTGCTGCGAGAAGTGACTGGCAACCTGGCTGAAGGAGGTGAAGCCATATTGATTGAGGCGGACCTTGTCGTCGCTGCTGAAATCGGTGATCAGGTCACTGCCATTGCCCTTCGCCATGATGAAGGTGTCGGCGCCGCCACCACCGCTCAACACATCATTGCCGGCGCCGCCATCGATGATCTGGCTGCCGGAAGCGCCGGAGATGATATTGTCGAGGCCGTTGCCGAAGGCATAGCTGCCGCTGCCCGTCACAGTCAGATTCTCGAAATTGTCCGGCAGGGTATAGCTCATCCAGGTGTTGACGGTATCGACGCCGCCGCCAGCCGATTCCAATACGTGGTTGCCGGCCGAATAGAGATAATAGATGTCGTCGCCGGCGCCACCACTCATCGTATCGTTGACTGCAGCGTCTCCATACATCGAGTCATTACCGGTCGTACCGGCCAGCACGGAGCCGGATTTGGCGCCGGTGGCGGAAAACCAATGCGTCGATGCACCGCTATAGTAGAGCGCTTTGCCGAGGGCATTCAGAATCGATTTGATGGCCATGGAGATGTCTTTCTTTGAGCTGCTGCGCGTACTCATCGCACGTCATGACGACAAAGAACGGCAACCGAGTTGCAAGGTGATCAGATCTGTCCGGAGATAACACGCTGCTCTCAGTCGGCAACTTTGGAATTTTCAGAAGGGCATCTCGCAGGTTCGGCGAGAACGCAGATGGTGACGAACAGATGGAAACGTTGTATGCGCGTATCCTGAAAAAAATCTTAATGGGAAGACGAAAGAAACAAGCGACAGCTCGATAAAACGAGATGTCGCGGTTCGAACGAAGCGATGTTTGGTTGGTTCCCGCCGCCGTCCATCGTTCGTCTAAAATGCAACGTAATTCTCACGCGAGTTCGCGCGCACATCGTGCAGCCATTGGTGCTCTTCAAGCGCATTATTCGCGCGTAGCGTTATTGATTGCAGCGCTGCAACAACTTGTCGGTGACAAAGATCGCACTATCGGCGAAGTGAACACATGCGTGAGTGGCTATAGTGCCAACAACATCTGAGCGCGCGCGCATGGACGCGCATTTCACGCGCGATCTGCAACTTCATCGCTGCATCTGTACGCGGAGGCTCTCCGAGATCTCTCGCGCCAATGAAAAGGCCTCGCGCATTCCGCTCGCTTCAACAATGCGGATCGAGGTCTCATCGCGCGCGTTCCGATCTCAACGCGATCGGTCGTGCTCGCTCGACCAGCATTGTGTGTGCTTGGAAAGAATATTCGCGATCGAGAGAGGTGACGCTGCGGAACGCGAGTCGTCGCGCTTTGCATCCTGTTCAGCCGGCCGCATCGTGCTGGGCGGAGCGTGCGTGAATTCTCAGCCGACATTCGCCGGCATGCTGTCACCACATACTCTCACGGCAAGTTCCTGGCATCGCGCCGCTGCGAGCCATGGGACGACGAGCACACACACCATGCCCGTATCTCCTCGAGCGCAGGGTAAATGGCGCCGATAGATCCGGCCGCGCGGTCTGTGCGCTCAATCCGGCCGCGCGCGACCCGGCTGTGACCGATATGGCCTGCCATCGATGCATGCCATTGCGCACCCTCCGATCGGGTATCCTCCCTGAAAATCGAGCCCCTTTTATGCTGCAGCGCAATATAAATGTGATCAACGTGATATGTTGACTATTGAGAAGTAGACATGTCATACCAGTTTCGCCTCGAAACGAGGTGACGGCGGAAACACGCCATAACGGGGAGGACCAGATGCGACAAAGATTCGGAATCCATCACAGTCATGCGGCGGCGCGCCTTGGTAACGGGCGGCGATGGATATTGGCAGCGGCGGCGGCGATGACGATTGCCGGCGGTGTCGGCTCGCAGGCTTCGGCGGCAACGGTGGCCAAGCCTTTTGATGCCTGGCCGGAACCGCAGATCAAGGCAACCATGACGGTTGACGAGGCGAAGGCAATCGCGACCGAGCGCACGCGTCCGCAGACCGAGTGGAAGGGACCGACCAGCGGTCCACAGGCGACGACAGATGCCGTCACGGTGGTCTATGTATCGGCCGATGAATCCTACGTCTCCTTCGTCAATTGGGGACGCGGTGTCGAAGAAGCGGCGAAAGCCCTGGGCTGGAAGACCGTCATTCTGAACGGCAAGGGAACGATCACCGGTACCTTGCAAGCCATGCAGCAGGCGGTCTCGCTGAACCCCGCGGCCATCGTCACGTCGGCCGATGCCAGCGCGCTGCAGGAACCGATCAAGCAGGCGGTGGGCCAGAACATTCCGGTCATCGGCATTCATGCGACGGCCTATCCGGGGCCGGATCCCAAGCTCAACCTCTTCACCAACATCTCCTCCAATCCGGCGGAGATCGGGGAAACCCAGGCGGCCTATGTGATTGCCCAGTCGGACGGCAAGGCAAAGCTGCTGCATTTCCTCGATAACAGCTTCGCCATCGCCCGCTTCAAGGCCAAGGCGGCGACCGATCCGGTGAAGAATTGCAGCGGCTGCAGCTTCATCGACATGGTCAACATTCCCATTGCCGATCAGACCAAGCGTATTCCCGCCGTCATTTCCGGCATCGTCGCCAATCACGGCGACGGCTGGTGGGGCACCACCTGCTGTGACAACTTCTACCCTTATATTGCCTCCGCGCTGCGTTCGTCGGGCATTGCCGCGGACAAGGTGCATCTGGTCGGCTCCGACGGCCCGCCCTCGGCCTATGACATGATCCGCAAGGGTGAATACGAGGTGGCGACCGTGCCCGAACCCAGCACCCTGTTCGGCTATCAGGCGATCGATGCCGTGGTGCGCGCCATGGCCGGCCAGGCGCCATCGACTTTCGTGCAGCCGACCTATCTGGTGACGAAGGAGAATG
>Ga0255336_100765_pt1 | contig 37013 bp, 28 predicted proteins | sample MeOH1_35cm_T3_17_FD_189102 | JGI IMG/M metagenome (GOLD analysis project Ga0255336, IMG submission 189102) | Sandy soil microbial communities from University of British Columbia, Vancouver, Canada - MeOH1_35cm_T3_179 | ecosystem: Engineered > Artificial ecosystem > Sand microcosm > Unclassified ...
GTCCGGTCGCCGGCTGCGTGTTGTTGACGAAATACCGCCATGCTATCTCTGCCCATTCGCGTTCCTGATCGCTCAACGGTCTCGGAGCAGGCAGCGGCGGCTCATCACTGCTGGTGACGATAATCGCCTCGGCCGCCCCGGCGCCGGTCAGCAGCACGGAGGGACTGTGCCGCTCGATCGTGACGACCGCAGAGAAAGCAACCAGAATCCCGACGATCAATACGAGATGGCTGCGTGCTTTCACAAGGTTCTGCTTGAACGTCATGGCTGATCCTGTAAGTTGGAGAGCGTAGCTCCGACCGGCGGGGCCCCAGGCTCGCGTTGTCCCCGATTCGCGTCACCACTCCCGGCTTCCTTGGGTGGCTGCCAGAATGCGGCACGCAAGATCGGTAACATCGTGGCAATATTGTTCGTTCCCCATAGCAGGTTGATCACGATTGCACTCGGACTAACCGGAGCGCCACCCAGCCAGCGCGCGGTCGCCCAGGCAAGCGCCGCAACCGTGAGAAGCACGACGGCCAGTTGCGGCAGCACGAGCCGCAAGAAATTCCCTTCCTGGCGTGTCTTTGGTGTGACAGGAAATTTGATCTTTTCCCCATTCAGCGCTGCCTGCAGCGCGCGCAGATTGACTGGGAAAAAAGCTAGAAACGATGCCTTGCCAGCCCAGCCCGGGATGCCCCACGCACTGAACATGAACGCGACCTCGGTGGCCAAGATGAAAGGCAGGAAGTGCCAATAAAACGGCTGTGAGTAGGTCGATACCGGCGAAATGTTCGTAGTGAGGTACACCACCGGTGCGGCGAGGAAGATCAGGTTCCACAGGCAGCCGAAGTACGACCAGAAAGTGCTCAGGTACATGAGCTTCTGCGGCAATGTCATGCCCGAGCGGAGCACCGGATTGTCGTGTAGCGCAATATCCAGTGTGCCGCCAGCGTATTTGAAGCGCTGGATGGTCCACGTCAGCAGGTCTTGCGGAGAAAGCATCTTTGATTCCACTCGCGGGTGCATGACCGATTTCCAACCGCGTGCACGGTCCGAATGCAACACAATCGAGGTATAGATGTCTTCTGATACGTGAAACTTGTATGGTGTGACTTCGGTGTCGGTCGCCGCCTGGCGCCTGAGCGTTGTCCTCAGATCCTCACGCAGTTCGGGGTCTGCCACCTCCGTGCTCAGCCGCTCCACTTCCTGGTCCACCGCTAGTCCGTAGGCGCGCAGGGCCGCCTCCATGACGGCTTCGCGCCGGTGGACCGAACCCGCTCCGCAGCAAAACACTGCGTTCGCCCAATTGCGCCGCCTCAGAATCACGTCATAGAACATCTGCGGGTCGCTGACGAACGGGTCGGCGCCGATCTGGACCGGGCCGAACACTTTTTCAAATGCGCGCCCGACCAGTCTCCCTGCGTTTCCAGTGCGCGTGCCGAGCCAGGCGTGCAGGGGCTCGCCTTCCGGTAAATCAAAAAACCATTGCGGTGTCTGCACCCACGCCACACGCGGATCCCGGAAATACCCGAGCGTGTTTTCCAGCAGCGTGGGAAACACGCGTGTGTCTGCGTCGCAAATCACGACGAAATCACCGTCGGTTTGCTCGAGCGCGTTGCGCAGGTTGCCGGCCTTAAAACCTTCGTTGGTGCTGCGGGTGATGTAGCGCACGCCTTCTTCGGATGCCACCCTGCGCATTTCCGTGCGGCGTCCGTCGTCAAGGACATGGATCTGGTAGCCGATCTCGTGCGGGTAGCGCACAGCCTTTGCGTCTCGAATCGACAGCCGCACCAGTTCGATGTCTTCGTTGTAGGTGGCGATGAACAGATCGACCCGCAACGGCCGCTGTGTTTCGGTGTGTGGCGCGTCGATACAGTCGGAAAAGAATGCCGGCGGCGGCCGCGACGGATAATCGCGCACCTGCCACAAATTGAACACGAACAGCGCGAGGCCAACGTACGCCAGCGTCTCGGCCAGCGCAAGCGGCACCGCGAACCACATCGCATTGTGATTGAGCGACGCGCTCCAGCGCCAGACAATATAATTGCCGCCCAGCACGAGCGCCAGCACGGCGAAGAACTGCCAGAGGCTCTCGATGAGCGGCGAATATGGCAGCGGGTCAGGCGGCCGGCGATGCTCGAAGGCGTCGAAATAGAAAGCCATGAGGTGCTTACTCCCTGTCACGTGGGCGCTCCGCCTGCGCCTGCTGGAGCGCGCCGATCAAGCCGAGGAGCGAAGCGTTATAGTCGATCGCGAATTCGTTGACAGAGTACGCACGGGCATCGTCGACATAACTGAGCAGTTCGAGCCCGCGCGGCGCTACGCCGTCCTGTGCCTCATCATTCGGACCACCGACGAACAAACCCGGTATCGGCCGGCCTGCCACGCGCCCGAATAGATGCGCCGGGTGCTGCACCGCGCGCTCACCGACGCCGCTGACGAACGACAAACCAAACGGATTCACGCCGAACACGAAATCGAGTTGCGCGGTGGCCGCGCGCAGAAAGCGCGGATCGCCACCGTACCGGTATGCCGTCGCAAGCAATACACCTTCCTCTGCAGCGAGTTTGTTGGATCCCCACACAAAGCGGCGATTGGCAAGTTCGAAGCCACTGCTCCGGCTAGTGGCGAATGCGTGTCCGGCGGCATTCTGAAGCGCACGCCCAATACGTTGACGCAACGGCTCGGGCAAGCGCATGTCTGCAGGCGCGCCAAGCAGATGCAGAAGACCGAGCGAAGCCGGATTCTTCCACTCGAAGACATCGAGTGTCGCGGTGAGCGCCGGCTCTCTTTCGATGACCCGGACATATTGTTCGTCACCGGTCGTCAGCCAGAGTTCGGCTGCGGCCCAGACGCGGTCGTCAGCATCACTCATCAAACTAGGCTCCCGATCTATGGCCGACGCCATATACGGCCCCGATCCGCTATCGTCGCCCGGGTACGCGTCGATGTATTGCGGCGTGTGAACCGTGCCGAGCCACTGCCAGGCTGCTATCGCCGCATCCAGATAGCGGGCCGCGAGCGCAGGCGCAAAGGGCTTGTAGACCCGTGCCGCCAGCGCGAAGGCCGCTGCCGCCTTTGCCGTGTCGGGACTCGATACGCCGTATACGTAACGCGTCTGCACGTCGTGGTCGGGCGTAATGGGTTCTGGCCATCTCGCGCCGGAAACTTTTCTGTATAACGCGCCGTCGGCACGCTGCATCGACAGCATCCAGTCAAGTCCAACCCGCGTCTCGTCTAGAATGTCGGGAATGCCGTTGCCGCTCTCCGGAATGTTCAACTGGCCGTCCGCAAATTGCCCCGGCATCCCCGTGTACAGGGAGAGCAAGCGGCCGACGGTCACGGAGGTCGTCGCGACATATTTCCCGAAATCGCCCGCATCGTGCCATCCGCCGATTGCGACCACTAGCGCGCCAGGTTGCGGATGCAATGCGTCCGGATGGGCGAGCACCCCGTCATCGAGATGATCCGGGCCGTGCTGCAAGCCAGTTTCGGCATCGTTCAGCGCAACACCGCAGCGCTGCAGGAAGTAGGCCCGCAGCAGGCTGCGCACCGGCGCGTCGAGCGCCTGCGGCGCAACCTGCAACGACGCCGGTTCAACGCCTTGCGCACGCAGCAGATAGCGCCCCGGCCGCAGTGCCGGAAGGTCCAACGCCGTCACCCGCATTCCGCTATCGGGATCCACCCGCGAGCTTGTCGCACGCCAGCGTCGCAGCGTCGCGCCGTTTCGGACATCGATCAAACTCACGGGTGCGCCAGGTTTCAGGTCTATCGCGACCGCATGCTGCGGCCAGCCCGGCACGTAACCCGCCTGGTTGACCGCGAAGCGGGCGACGACGGGCGCTCGTGTGGTAGCCGAAGCGGTCGCTTTGACCGCCAACGCAGGCATCGGCATGCTCAATATGATCATGCATACGGTAGCCACTGAAAGTGCACGCATCACGGCTGCCTGCCTCGCACATCGAATTCAAATTCGTTGGTCCCAAGCACGTGTCCATTGGCCGCGCGAATGACAGCTTCGATCGTGTGTGGGCCTGCCGTCAGTTGCCGGACACGAACTTCCATCACCGGCCGACCGCTGTCGGGTGGCATGTCGAAATCGTTCGAATCAGATGCAAGCGACTTGCCGCCCTGCAGTACGCTCCATTCCAGGTGAGCGCCGGGATACCCTTGCCAGGTGTCGTTGAGGGCCCAGACCGTAGCGTCCAGCGTATCGCCAGGCGCATAGATCTCGTGGGTCCACGCAATGGACGGCAGGATCGGTTGATAAGCCCGCGCGAGCGCAACGTAGCCTTCTTTCGGGTGACGCCGATAGTCGAGCACGCCCCAACTGATCGATGGCCAGCCTTCGACGAACATGAACTGAAACAGCGACGCGACCGGTTGATAGCGCTGGCGGCGCAGGCTCTCCGCCGCCAGTTGAAGCAGGCGCGCCTGATATCGCTGGGAATTGCGGACGAATGTCTCGAGCGTCGGCCCGCGCTCGACGCCGGCGTTCGCGAACGTTTCCTTCGGCTGGAAGTTGTGATATTCCCACTCCGCCCATTTGGGATCGCCAACTGCGGTACTGGAGGGCCATAGATTGGCCGGGCCGATAATAGTGCACAGTGTCGCCGCATCGGGCAGTGCCTGAGCGCCGAATTCGCTGATGTTGGCCTCTTGCGCCGGACGTGAAAAATCGGTCCATTTCCCCCAGTACCAGCCTTGCCAGTAGTGCTGGGACGATGAGGACGCGGCTTGCACATACCGCGTGGTATCGGTGCGTAGTGCCTGAGCTACATCGTGCGTTAGCTGAACATTAAGATCGGGGCGCCAGTCCGGATAACGGTACTTCATCCAGTCGGCATCCCAAGGGGGTTCGTTCTGTGCGCTCCAGGCGAGGATCGATGGGTGCGAGCCGAGCCAGATCAGCATCGCCCGCGCCTGCTCCGCCGCCTGTTCAGCGAATGCCGCGCTGTCGTCGTAGCCCCATTGCAACGGAAAATCCTGCCACAGCAGCAGTCCCCGTTCGTCGGCGATGTCGTAAAGCGCCTGTCCTGCCACGTGGGCGTGTACGCGCACGGCATTGATATGTGCAGCCAGCATCAGGTCAAGGTCGCGCCCATAGGCGGCAGCCGTCATTTGTGACAGCCAGGGACTGCCAATGTAGTTCGTGCCGCGCAGAAACAGCCGTCGCCCGTTGATTTTCCAGGCAGAGTCTGCCGCATCGAAGACGACGTTGCGCACGCCGGCGCGGCGCGTCGCGCTATCCATTTCGCCATATGCGTCACTCAGGCGCGCGGTGACGTTGTAGAGCGACGGAAAGCCGTAGCCAGCGGGCCACCAAAGCGCTGGATCAGTGATACCAAAGCGCGCCGACAGGTGGTTCGTGCCAGCCTCGAGCGTCACGGGCATCTGGTATTCGTAGCTGCGCCCAGTGAAATTGTCTGGCGCCACGCGAATCGAAAGCATCGCATCTCGAGCGGCATGCGTGCGCACTACCGTATCGATCGACACGGTGGCGCTCGAGCCGCCGTCAGCGGGCGACGCGCTGACCTGTAACACATCGATCGCCGCGGCACGGCTGGTGCGCACATAGACGGGCGCCCAGATTCCCCCGGAGTTCGCATCTTGGCCGTGTTCCGACCACGCGCCACCTGGTCTCGTATCATGGTGATCGAGTACGCCTTTAATCTGGCGCTTGTGCAGCGACCATTCGCTGCCCGGGATTTCATAGGGACTGTCCACACGAACCGAGAGTTGATTGGTACCCGGACGTAACAGGCTGCTGACGTCGAATGCGAACGGCTCGAAGTATCCTTCGTGAAAACCAAGGTAGACGCCGTTGAGCCATACGTCGGTGTAGTAGTCGACGCCCTCGAATACCAGTGTCGTCATCGTGTCCTCATCGGCAGCCGCGCGCGCGAACCCGGTCCGGTACCAGAGCGCACCTTGATGGTCGAGGCCGGCCGCATACCAATTGGCCGGCACATCGAGCAACGGCCACCCGCTATCGTCGACGGTGTCGTCCCACTGATCAGCGGGTGCGCCCTGCGCACCGTGCACGTGCCAGCGTCCTGCGAGCGAAGCACTTCTCCCGGTGTCGCGCGCATAGGGCAGAGCCGCGCACCAGCAAGCCATGCAGATCACCATCAATACGCACCCGAGAAGTAGCCGGTTCACGCGGCGCATACGCTTGTCAACCCCTGCGCTTGATCAAGCGCAGCCGGTTCACCCCGAGGCGGCGACGGTATTCGAGCAGATCAACCGACGCGCGGATGATCGCTACGCCCATTCCACCTTCAGGCAAGTTCGCCAGATCATCGGGATCGAAACCAAACACCGGAGTGTCGACGCTGAATAGACCGTCTGGTGCAGGACGCCCTGTGTCCAGCAGATCGACACTTAGCCACGTCTCGAAGCATCGCAGCGTCACGACAATGAGCGCCGCGTGCGCATTCGATGTGCCTCCTGCTGTTGCGATGTCGCAGGCGTTACTGCCACTTGACGAACCAAAGCCGTGCCGCATGATATTGGAGGCTGCTTCGACCACACTGATCTCGATCGCGTCGAGCCATGCGGACGATGGCGCGCAACGCTCACATGAACTACGCGCCCACGCTCCTAGCCGCGGTAACTCGGCCAGGTTCGCCGCAAAGCGCTCGCGCGCCTGCCAGCGCACGGTTGGCCCGAGCGGCTCAAGTACGGCCACGTCAGCCAAACCCGCGCCGCAACGCCGGGCGCCTGACGCTGTGGGTGCCCGAGTCACACTCCACGCGACCCCGACCTATGGTGTGCATTCGCTGCACCACCTTCAGGCACCAAGCCGCGCGCACGCGGCTACAGCGTCGTCATCGATCGTGAAAACACGGTCCATCCGGGTGAGGCGCAACATACTGTGCACGCCTTCGGCGACTCGACACAATACGATGTCGCCCTTGCCACCGAGCGCCTTGAATATGGACACCATCGCGCCTAACCCGCTGCTGTCGACGAACTGGACACATTGCAGATCGAGCACGAGTTTGCGCTCCCCCTGCTCGATCAAAGCAACGATCTCACTTTTGATCTTCGGCGCAATCGACGCGTCAAAGCGTGCATGCAGAAGCTTTAGCACCGCGATATCGCCGACGCGGCTGATTTCAGTCAACATGAAACACCTCCCTCGGTCATCCGGTTGAATCAAGGGGTGCCACGCGCGGCACCCTCAACGACGCTCCATAGCAAGGACCGACACATCGTCCGCGAAGGCATCATCACTGATCCGCCAATTGCGCAAAGCCTGCTCCAGCGTCGTCAATACGCTTGTCAGCGACCTGTTGCGGTATTCCAATACATGTTCGACCAGCCGCTGCTCCCCGAAGAGCGCTCCATCAGGAGCGGCGCATTCGGTGACGCCGTCGGAATAAAGATAGAGGCGCTCCCCGGGGGCCAGCGTAAAAGAAACCGACTCGTACTCGCGATCGGGCAATAGGGCCACCGGGAATCCTCCATCGCCCAGCAGGCTGGCAGACGTGCCGGTCCCGACGTGAATCGGGTGGGTGTGGCCCGCCTGAGTCAATTCGCCCCGACCGGTGCGTTTGTTCAGGATCCCGTAGACCATCGTGAAATATGCTGCGTCCGGATTATCTGCTTGAAACTGGCGGTTCAGTTCAGCCACAACATCACCCGGTCCGCTTGGGCGTGCTCCCGTCGCCCCGCCCGTGCCGTTACGTAGTAATCCGCCGGCGCTGCGGCCCTTGGCCAATTGACGCCCGACCATCACGGATAGCATCGCCGCTGGCACACCGTGACCTGCGACATCAATTTCATAAAACGCGACATGATCCTCATCGAGTTCGAAGACATTGAGCATATCGCCGGAGAGGAACGCCGATGGCACGAACAGCCATTCACATACGAACGGGTCGATCTCGATGCGTGGCGGCGGCAACATCGATACTTGCAGCTCCGCTGCCGCGCGGAGATCGCTTTCGATGTTCCGGTGTGCTTCAATCAGCTTGCGGTTGCGCTCGGCGAGCGCCGCTTCCAGATCGAGAACGCGCTGCCCCGCCCGCACGCGGACGCGCAATTCGTTGGGATCGACCGGCTTGGTCAAAAAATCGTCCGCACCTGCCTCCATGCCGACGATCAGGTCGCCTGAACTTTCGCGGGCGGTGACAAGGATCAGATAGATATAGCGCCCGAAATCGCACGCCCGTACCGCGGTGCATAGCCCGGGACCATCAAGGCGTGGCATGTCCCAGTCGCTGACAACCAGCCCGAGGTCGTGCCGTGCGTGCAGCGCTTCGAGGGCGGCCTCACCGTCTTCAGCCTCGAGCACTTCGAAACCCAAGCGTTCGAGCGTGCGACTGAGCAACCTTCGATAGCTAGCGGAGTCATCGACGACGAGGATCGGATGCGTCTGCATGCAGGGCTCCCGCGCGGCAAGAACTTGGTGGTACGGCCGACCGTTTCTTGTGTATTGTTTACATGCTCCGCGGAAATGCCCGTGGCTTATCTTCTATTTAATCTGACAAATTCAAATCAATCAAGCTTACTTTTCCGAATGGGCCGGCGTCGCAGCGCTCAATAGCACGACAAGGCTGCGTGCGGCGACCTCAACTTCCGCGAGCGGGTTCAGTGATCGCACTTCTGCATCAGGCTGGTCGGTGGCGAGCATTACCCGCCAATCTAGCGCCGGTGTGGGGAGGACAAAACGGCACACTTCGCTGCCACCGTTGATCAGCAGCAAGGCGACGTCAACGGCGGCACCGGCCAATGCGCCAGTGCGCCGGTCGGCGCGCGCCGGCGCTGCGCGCCGCACCGCCAAAACGTGACCATGGGGGTCTTGCCACGCACGCACCGACATAGGTAACCCGTCGACGTCGAACCATTCGACATCCCGAATACCGGGGAGAAGTTCGTTGCGTCCGTGTGGGAAAAAGGGATTTTGAAATACCCGATAGCCGCGTCGCAGCCTCGCGAGTCGAGCGCAGAAACGCAGCAATGCTGCGCCGGACGGCTCATCGCAAGCCGACCAATCGAGCCAGGATACCGCGTTGTCCTGACAGTAGGCGTTGTTGTTACCTCCTTGGCTGTTGCCCCATTCGTCACCGGCCAGCAGCATCGGCGTCCCGTTCGACAAAAACAGCGTGGCAAGCATCGCGCGCTTGATCCCTTGACGCGTGCGCTCGATGGCGGAATCGGTGCTCGGCCCTTCAACACCCCAATTGGCGCTGCAATTATTGTCCGCACCATCCCGGTTATGCTCACCATTGTCCTCATTGTGCTTGCTGGCGTAGCTGACCAGGTCTTGCAGGGTGAACCCGTCGTGAGCCGCGATGAATTGAATCGAGGCCCAGGGCCGACGCCCATCATTATCGAAAATATCGGCCGACCCGCAGATGCGCCGCGCGAACTCGGCCCGTTCACCAGCGTCGCCACGCCAAAAACGGCGCACGTTGTCGCGATACCGGTCATTCCATTCTGCGAAGATGGCTGGATGGTTACCGAGTTGGTACCCCCCCGCCCCGAGGTCCCACGGTTCCGTGATCAGCTTGAGCTGGTTGAGCACAGGATCCTGCTGCAGAGCATCAAAAAACGCCGCACCGCGATCGAAACCATGCGCTTCGCGGCCAAGCGTTGTGCCCAAGTCAAAGCGAAAGCCGTCAATATGAAAGGCGTTCGCCCAATACCGAAGCGAATCGAGGACGAGTTGCATAACTCTCGGATGCGCAATATTGAGAGTATTGCCGCATCCAGTATCGTTGACCAGACGCCGCTCGGTGCCGTCGGTCAGGACGTAGTAACTCGCGTTGTCAAGACCGCGAAACGACAACGTTGGTCCGAGCTCGTCACTTTCACACGTGTGGTTGTACACCACGTCAAGTATCACCTCGATGCCAGCCCTATGCAGTCGGCGCACCGCGCGCCGGATCTCATCCAGACCGCCGTTACCGACGTAGCGCGCTTCAGGCGCAAAGTAGGATAGCGGACTGTAGCCCCAATAGTTGCTGAGCCCACGCTCTGTCAGGGGCCGGTCCTGCAAAAACGCCTGAATCGGTAACAGTTCGATCGTTGTCACCCCAAGCTTCAGGAAGTGTTCGATCGACCGCGGCGCCGCTAGCGCGGCAATGGTTCCTTGCAGCGGTGCATTAAGATCTGTGCGCCGCTGGCTAAAGCCGCGAACGTGCGCCTCATAGATCAGTGTGCGATGCCACGGCACTTGGGGACGTTTGTCGTCGCCCCAATTGAATGCATCGTCCGTCACCACGGCCTTAGGCATCGCCAGCGCGCTATCCCGACGGTCGTATGAGCGCTCTGTCCGTGTCGCCCCAACCCGATAAGCGAACAGCGCATCGGCCCAGCGCACGCTGCCGTGTAGCTGTTTCGCATAAGGGTCAAGCAAAAGCTTGTGCGGGTTGAAATAATGCCCATTGGCGGGTTCGTAGGGCCCATGCGCACGAAAGCCGTAGAGCAACCCTGGGTGCGCTTCGGGAAGATACCCGTGCCATACATGCTGGGTACATTCGGGCAGCGGCAAACGCCCGACCTCCTTGCGGCCCGCCGCGTCGAACAGGCACAGATCCATGCTGCTTGCGTGCGCGGAAAACACCGCGAAATTGGTTCCCAGCCCGTCCCAGCTCGCACCGAGCGGATACGGCTTTCCTGGTGCAAGCGCGTCAAACAGAACTGACATAGGTAGTTTTCCGGTTAGGCCGGCGTCGAGGCCAGACGTAGTTGGATTGCTGCCACGCAACACTGAAAAGATCCGCGGTGCGCGGTCAGAAATTTGCAGGCTACTTTGCACAATCAGTTCTTTACTGGCAAGTTTTACCAGGTCGCTGTGCGAAAGATTATCGAAATTCCCGGGTCTGTCGCGACTAACGAGGGCGGTTTTTTTGTTGATTAGCTGCTCGCCCGAACCGGGGCATGGAGGATTAGACGCTCTCAAAAGTTAGTTCTGAAGCGACGCGCACACATTCGCACGAGAGGCCGCCCCCACGCAGACGGAAGCGGCTCGGTTGAAGTCCGCATGCGCCGATCGTTACGACTCTGCCTGACAATTCCTTGCCTAACAGGCGCAATCTTTCCTAATATGAATACAGTCTGCAATCGGACAATGCTCGTTATCCGATACGCATACGGCAGGAGGACTACTGCGACTTGTGTAGGCGTGCCTCTCGCGGCAACCCCACTTTGCTGGGCGGCGTACACGACCCTGTGGCTTCTCGCAGCCGACCTCCGGGCGCTGGTCAAGCCTCAAGTTTGATGAGAGAGACTGACCATGTGCGCTACCGTATCTGTCGCCACTCAAAACCGCCTCGACCCGAGTACCGATTCGCTGCGCGCCGATGTGCTCTCTGCGCTCAGATACCAGTTGGGCAAGGCGCCATCGCAGGCGAAGCCGAGCGACTGGTTCCATGCGCTCGCCCTCGCGCTGCGCAATCGCCTGGTCGATCGGTGGTTCGAGACTGAGGCGCGCTACCGAAAAGACAAGCACAAGCGACTGTATTACCTATCGATGGAATTTCTGATGGGCCAGTCGCTGATGAGCAATCTTCTCGCGCTTGGAGTGGCGGACGCCGCCGCTGCGGTGTTCGCAGAGCTTGGTGTACAACTGGACGACGTGGTACGGGCTGAATACGATGCGGCACTCGGCAATGGCGGTCTGGGCCGATTGGCGGCCTGCTTCGTCGAATCGCTAGCATCGCTCGGGCTTGCGGGATTCGGGCGTGGTATCAAATACGAATACGGCCTGTTTCGCCAGGAAATCCAGAACTGTGAGCAAACCGAGCGGCCGGATCTCTGGCACAGCGATTCGTCGCCCTGGCTGATCGAGCGTACGGACGAAACCTGCTACATCCCGCTGTATGGCCGCATCGAGCATGGATACGATGCACGCGGCCGCTACAACCCAATGTGGCTCGACTGGAAAGTCATCTCCGGGGTGCCACACGACATGCTGATCCCCGGGTACGGGGGACATACGGTCAACGCGCTGCGCCTGTACGCAGCGCGCGCCTCAGACACCTTCGACATGAAGATCTTTAACAGCGGCGATTATATGCGTGCTGTTGAAGACAAGATTGCGTCCGAAACGGTTTCTAAAGTGCTCTACCCTTCCGACGAGAAAGAGGCCGGCAAGGAGTTGCGTCTGATCCAGGAATACTTCCTGGTCGCCTGTTCGTTACGCGACATCGTCAACACCTACAAAAAGGAAGGCATTGCGATAGAACGATTGCCCGAGCGCGTCGCGATCCAGATGAACGACACGCACCCGGCGCTCGCGGTGGCCGAGTTGATGCGCATCCTGATTGACGAATACGATCTTGCGTGGGACACGGGCTGGGACATCACTCGCGCGGTATGCGCCTATACCAACCACACCTTGCTACCCGAAGCGCTCGAGAAATGGCCCGTTGATCTGTTCGAACGGGTGCTTCCGCGGCATCTACAGATTATCTATGAGATCAACCGGCGCTTTCTGGACGAGGTGTCGGCCCACTGGCCAGGCGACCATGCGCGGCTGCAACGCATGTCGTTAATCGAGGAAGGCCGGCAGCGGCAGGTACGAATGGCGCAGTTGGCGATCGTCGGCAGCCATTCGGTAAACGGCGTCGCCAAGCTGCACTCACAGTTGGTGTGCTCTCATCTGGTGCCCGATTTCTATGCGCTGCATCCTGAGAAGTTCAACAACAAGACCAACGGCGTCACGGTACGGCGCTGGATCCTCCAAGCGAACCCTGAACTCGCGTCGCTATTTACGGAATTGCTCGGCGGCCACGCGTGGATCATGGAACTGGATCACTTGCGCGGGCTGTCGCGCTATCTCGACGACACAGCTGTCCATCAGCGCCTGCAAGCGATCAAACGCCGCAACAAACAGCGGCTCGGCATACTGATCCGCGAACAGCTGCGCGTAAGCGTCGACGATGCAGCGTTGTTCGACGTGCAGGTCAAGCGGATCCATGAGTACAAGCGGCAACTACTCAACATCCTGCACGTGGTCCACCTCTACCTGCGCATCGTCGAGGACGGCGACGACATCGCTCCGCGGGTCTTCGTCTTCGCCGGCAAAGCAGCGCCAAGCTATACGATGGCCAAGCTGGTCATCCAACTGATCGCAACCGTCGCCGAGCGCGTCAATCACGACCCGAGGGCCGGCGATCGGCTCAAGGTGGCGTTCCTGCCGGACTACCGGGTCTCGCTTGCCGAGCGCATCATTCCGGCCGCCGATTTATCCGAGCAGATCTCGACAGCCGGTATGGAAGCGTCCGGAACCGGCAATATGAAGCTCGCGATGAACGGCGCGTTGACAATCGGCACGCTCGACGGTGCGAACATCGAGATTCAGGATGCCGTCGGCGCCGATAACTTTTATGCGTTCGGTTTGACTGCGGAGCAGATCGACGCGGCCCGCACGAGCGGTTCGTATGGTCCGCGCGCCTGCTACGAGTCCGATCCGGCAATCAGACGCGTACTCGATGCACTCGTCTCGGGACTCTTCGATCAGCAGCCGGAGCGCTTCCAACCGATCTTCGACAGCCTCGTGTCGAGAGGCGACCATTATTTCCACCTGGCCGATTTCCCGGCCTACGCCGAGACCCATGCGCGCGCTGCCGCCGATTTCGCCGCCCCATCCATTTGGATACCCCGCGTCATCCATAACATTGCGAATCTGGGGCGATTTTCGAGCGACCATACGATCGCCGAATATGCGCAGCAGATTTGGGGCCTACGATCGTCCGCACCGGTTGAAACACGCTAGCGGGTCGTGGCGGCTTACGGCCTGCGTCGTGTGGATGTTGGCGTGCGGACTGCCGGGCACCACCGCCATCGCCCAGAGTGCTGGCAACAACGAAGTATGGGATGGACTCGCAAGTTCGTTCGCCACGCCGTGGCAGGAACTGCTCACGAAAAAATATCCGGACGAATGGAGCAATCTGCTGGCAGGGCTGTCGATGAATGTTGCCTACACGCAGGCCTTGCAATCCAGCGGCGGCAGCCCTGGTGCCGGAGATCAGGGCGCGCGCGGCACTACCTCGACGACGCAACTCGGGCTACGCTATAACCCGTTGTCTTACTGGTTCGCAACGGCAACGGCCTATCACTATCTGCGCCCGAGCCTGCAGAAAAGCTGGGATCCCGATTTCACCTATTCCTTCGGATATGATGACTGGCATCCGTATACGCTGAGCGCCGTCTACGGCAACTATGGCGGCAACCGCTTCTCTGCGAACGCTGGCGAGCCTCGTACGCGCTTCGAGCAAGGCACGCTCACACTGGCTTACAAGTTTCCTCTGCCCAAGGCACTCGAACCGATATTCCTGATAGGCAACGGTGACCAGGTGTCCTGTTCGGTTTCCTATTCGTGGACCCCTCGTTACACCGACGTGCAGTCCGTGGCACGCTCCAACAAGCAGGCGCTCGGCCTGGGCTGCCGCTACACGCTGGCGAGCGGCTGGTACGTGAGCGGGACGGCGTATCACTATCTTCGTCCAGGACAACAGCAGCCCTGGGATCCCGACTTTATCTACGGCTTCGGCTACTTCGACTGGCATTCGGACTCGGTTTCCATCCAGTACAACAATTACTCGGGCAACCGGTTTCCGTGGAAAGCGCGTGCGGCCAATACCGGAACGTTCCGCGCCGGAAGCGTCACGATATCCTGGACCCATGGCTGGTAAGCGTGCTGCGCGATGGTACGTCAGGCGTACAAGCAACGCCCTTCAGGAGGGGCAGCGACGGCACCCGCGATTGTCACATCGGATAACTTCAACGTCTCCGAGCGCTGATACCCTGTTCTGGCTGGTCGCTTTTGAAATGTACAACGCCTCGTAGGCGCCCTTGACTGCGGCTGTCAAGTTGTCGTGGGTCTGGGCGCATCGACTGGCCGAGCCCATCCACCAAACCTCGGTTGCGAGAGCTTATACAATTCGAGGTTGCGCTCTACGTCACGTTGGGCAGTCAGCGCGATATAACTAAATGTCTCGTGCATGCAATCCGCCGCGTCCCGGTGACCTTGATACGACACTATCGCGCACAAGCCGACCATAACGATCGCGATAATGCCACCGCAAGTAGCAGCCGCGCTGGCGGATGCGAACAGCCAGCGTTTGATGCCGCTGACAAAACGAAGCAACCCGTGTTTTTCTGTTTGCGCCATTGACGGTTGGTCAAATTCAACTGAAGGCGTATGCAACTCCGATTTCGTCGGCTCTGCCGATTCGCCCCGGGGATCCGATGCTGGCCCATGTCCAGCCGTAGTGTGCAAAATACGCATGATCTTGCGAATAGCTATGCGCACCACAACGCCTCTTCGAACGGTCTACTCTCAGCCTTCGAGCACCGGCGATCGCGTGCGCAGATACGCGTCGAAGTCGGTGGCCACTTCCGGGTGGCGCAGCGCGAATTCCACCGTCGCTTTCAGATAACCGAGCTTGCTGCCGCAATCAAAACGCGTGCCGTGATACTTGTACGCGAGCACTTGTTCATTGGCGAGCAGCGACTGAATCGCGTCCGTCAGTTGCAGTTCACCGCCAGCGCCCGGCTTCAACGCGCGGATGTGATCGAAGATGCGCGGCTTCAGCACGTACCGCCCGACCACGCCAAGATTCGACGGCGCAACTTCAGGTTCCGGCTTTTCGACGATACCCGACAGCTTGAAAATATTGTCTTCCCACTCTTTCCCGTCGATCACGCCGTACGACTTGGAATCCTGGGCCGGGATCTCCTCCACCCCGATCACCGAGCTGTGATAGTGATCGAACACTTCGATCATCTGCGACATCACGGGCGGCGTGCCGTACAGCAAGTCATCCGCGAGAATCACGGCGAACGGGTTGTCGCCAACCAGCTTTTCCGCGCACAGCACAGCGTGGCCGAGACCGAGCGCTTCGGCCTGACGCACATAAAAACAATCGACGTGGCTCGGCTTGATGCTACGCACGAGGTCGAGCAGCTTTTGCTTGCCGCGCGCTTCCAGTTCGGCTTCGATCTCATACGATTTGTCGAAGTGGTCCTCGATCGCGCGCTTGCTGCGCCCCGTCACGAAAATCATTTCCGTGATGCCGGCGGCCATGGCCTCTTCGACTGCGTACTGGATCAGCGGCTTGTCGACGACCGGCAGCATTTCCTTCGGGCTGGCCTTGGTTGCGGGGAGGAATCGAGTACCGAGACCCGCAACCGGGAAAACCGCCTTCGTAACTTTTAACATGTGACTGCCCCCAGAGTCCGCTGTACACGCCGCCCGCCATGTTGACGCGGACAGCATGCCAATAATCGGCCGATCTTGCGACGTCCCTTGCCGTTGCGCGAATCGCTAGCCGGCAGGTTGCGTGAATGTGGCCGAATAGCGATGTGTCACGCCGGCGATCGCTTCGATGCGGCGCGAATGGCTTGCTCGACCGCCCGCTTTGTAGTCTTCGACACGGAGGTGCTCACCGCCTCGGCATTGCTTTCGGCAACGTGGATCGCCTGCTGGGTCGCCTTGCGCGTCGTCTCGTACCAGGTGCCCGTAGCGGTAATCGCGGACTTCAGGGCCGTGATGGCAGTTTCCGCGGCAGCCGGCGCATGCTGCGCGGCATCGTCGATCAGGTTATGCAATTTGCGCTGCTGGTCCGCGAACTGCTCGCTGCAGACGTTTGCGAATTCCAGTTGACCATTCAATGCGATGGTGAACAACAGGCTGTAGTACGACTGAACCCGCGGAACGATCCGTTCCGCCACCCTGGCCTGCAGCGTGCACCATTCCTGTGGACTTTTCCCCGATAACGCGTTGAACACCACCTCTTCGGTTTCGGTGAAACCCGATTTGACCGTTTTCAGGTTCAGCTCGACCGTTTTTCGAAAGCTTTCGAACGCCTTGTTTACCAAAACGAACGATGCTTCCGCACCGGCTCTCTGCGCCGCGGCGATTTGTTCCGGATTCCACAAACTCATTGCTAGCTCCCAAAGTACCCTGACACGGGCTGCGCCGAGGGAATTTCTGATTCACAGATGTCGGGCTGCATCATGAGAGTCTCAACCACGAATGAATGGCCTCATTCACTCGTTCAATTTCCAGCCGCTGCCCTTTGTTCCCAAGCAATGCCGCAAAGCTTGCCGTCCGTTACCGGCACGGAAAGCGCCGGATTTCGCAGACGACTACCAGGTCGCCGGGGCTGTCCGCTTCCGCTCGCGTCGCCCGCTGCACGGCCAATGCAGCAGGGGCCTTCATCCTGTTGCCCGGTGGACGGCACGTGCGGCAGTCGGGGCTACGGCTTGATACCGGGCTCCTTCGGCTGCCATGCTGAGTATGTTGTTCTGCGTCGAACTGATCCAGTTGAAGCAGCAAGTCGTCGATCGAGCACAATTGGGCTTTCGTCAGGTGATTCGACTCGAGCAGCCGACCGAGCCGCCCACGCCAGTATCCGGCTGACAGGATTGGACTACTTGGATCCTCACGCAACGAGGGCCGCATCACGCACATGATGTGCGCGATTTCCTGGTCGAGCAATGTAGGCATGTCCGCCCCCTTTAACCTTGTTATCTGTTTGTCAAAAACTTAATTTTATTTAAGTCTGACAAATACTTTAGGTCAATTTTTGCCAAGAGCCAACGTTGCAAGCGAATAGGTTCGATTCGGCACTATTGCCATGGCTCGATTAAAAAACCACCGGCGACCTACAGCGTGTCCGCTAGATCGTCTCTACGAGGACGTAGAGAGACCGCACCGCCGATAGCCGGAAAGGCGGCGCACGCGAACTACATGCTCACGGTCGCCGCCGTGCGGTCAGGATGAAAATTGCAGGATGTGGCGGTACCAGAAGCAGCTGATTGATACCGGCAGAATTCTGCGGTCTTTTCAGCTGCCAGATTTGCCGCGGTGATTCAACGTCGGGTTTTGGGCGCATGGGCAGGTTCTGGCAGGGAGCTATCAGTGCCACCTGTATCAATGAGGGCAGAACAGTTACGAAGATGGCTCCTGGCGCGGTCAACCAAAATGAGCCGAACAAACCGAGCGCCTAAATTAGCCTCCGTCATTGCAGATGCAACGTTACTTCGGTTGATCAAGGTCTCGGCGATCAAGATCGGCCGACGAACCGCCCCACTATCGAATGTTCGTCTAGCGTGCTGATAGGTCAGGGTTACGTATTGTCGCTCCGGATTTCGCAGAGAATTTTTTAGTGGTTTATGAGCGGGATATTTTAATGTGAGATTTTTGGGCTAACTTATCCGCGTACATTGCGCTATCGCTCTCGGCAAAGAGTTGCGCAATTGTCTCGCGCCTTGATGGATCGTACTCGATCTGCCCAACGCTAAAGCGAATGTCGTAACCACGCCTAGCCTCGCTGTTAAGGGCGGCAAGCACTGCCCTTAGACGCTCGACAACTGTCAACGCCTCGCCTTCGTGTGCGTCAGTCAACAGTACGACAAACTCGTCACCGCCAAGCCAGCCAATCACGTCGCTCTCCCGAAACGCTTCACGAAGCACCACCGCGAAAGTTTCCAATGCGCGGTCCCCTTCTGCATGGCCGAAGGTGTCGTTGACCTGCTTGAAGTCATTGAGGTCGAACAACAGAATCGATGCGGGCTTGCCCAGCCGCTTGCAGACGCTAAGCCCGTGCTGAGCCAGCGCCTCGAATCCGCGCCTGTTCGACAGCATAGTCAACTCGTCCATCGTAGCTAGTTGAACGGCCGCGATTTCCTGCTCCGCCATGCGCGCAAGATCTCGCAGAAGCTGCCGCTCCTCCTCGTCTAAAGAACGGGGCTGAACATCGATAACGCAAAGCGTTCCAAGCCGGCTACCGTTGGCCACTTTAAGCGGACAGCCGGCGTAGAAGCGGATGCTGGGACTGTCCGTGACAAGCGGATTATCGAAGAACCGTTGGTCCAGAAGCGCGTCTGGCACCTCGAGTATCCCGTCGCTATGGATGGCGTGATCGCAAAAAGAAATCTCGCGAGGCGTTTCTGTCGCCGTCAGGCCAACGCATGACTTGAACCACTGACGATCCACGTCAATGATGCTTACCAAAGCGATAGGCACACCGAAAAGCCGCTTTGCTAGACGCGTAAGGCGGTCAAACCGCTCTTCGGGCACCGTGTCCAAAATATTGAGGGCACGCAATGTCGAGATGCGCGTGCTTTCGTTCTCACGATTTGCAGGAGGTTGCATGGCTCGAGCGGAAAATTAAATGCATTGACGATAACGCCATTTTTAAGAGGTTCCGGTTCGCCGCCTTCTTACAGCACTGCAAACTGGACGACTGACTCGAATGGCTCTTTCTGGCCTTCGCAACCCGGCAGAGCTGTTCTTTCACTGTGCGGATAAAACGACGCGATTTTGAGCCGAGCCGTGCTGGACGCTATGAAGTTGTAAATGCACCGCAAGCCAAAGATGCTCGGTCGCACGGTTGCGCCAAAACGAAATGTCGGCTAGTGAGGGGCCGGCGCGATCGAAAACGCCGGGCTGCCAGGGCCGCCGGCACCGATATTGGCACGTCGCAGAGCCTGACCTCGTACTCACCCATGTTACCGAAACCGACCGCAGGCGCAGGCACGTTCGGTACCGTCATCGCGACAATCGCGTGTTGGCGGTCGGCACGGTCAGAGGAGCGATGAGATCGGGCACCGCCGTGGCAAGCTCGCAGACGCCCCGGTTGCGGCCAGCGCCTTTGGCTTCATAAAGCGCGGCATGCTGTATTGACAAAGGCCCGTAGCCTGGTAAAACGCCGCTCCGACGTGCAGGCGACACCGATACTGACGGTCCGGATGTGATGGGGGCTGGCCACTTGACGGCGGTTGAGCGCCTACACCGCCGCGCGCATTTTCTCCGCGGCCTGAACCGCACCCACATGGCCAGCATGTATCAAGTCGTGACGGTCAGCATCGGTATCGCCCGTATAACTGAACGCCGCTTTGCCACGCTACGGGTGTTTGTCAACGATGCCGACGGGGCCCTGTATGACGCGAAGGCCGGCGAGCGCAATCGGGTCGTCTGCGAGCCCGATTCCGCGCAAGCTCATCTCGCTGTTCCACTGATCAAGTCGACCATCAATACGTGATGGGGCGAATGCAGGATTCGGACGCAAACGCCTGCTATCCGCCATGCACATTAATTTATTTAATCAAGCGGTCACACGATTGACTCCGACATTCCGGAACCGCGTTAGCTCCGTGCCTTACATAGCAAGGTTAAGTGCCCCACTGGAGTGCTAGATAATTCAATCCTGACACTTCTCTAACGATCACAGAATATTTCTGAAACAATTTATTAATGATGATTATTTTATTCGCAACTTAATAAAATTGAATGTACCGTGCCAAAGGTAATAGGAATGGCAGCCTTGGCATAAGCGCTGCTGGCGTAGTCGCATCAGCACACCACCCGCCTGGAGAAATAATGATGAAACAAAAAATTCTTTTCCCCGTGCTTGTCGCCGCCTTGACATTCGCACCTGTCCTACCGGTCGCGCGCGCCGCAACCTATGCGAACGGCACGGCGACCGCAACGTTCAATGTCACGCTGACACTGCAAGCCAATTGCTCGATCTCGGCGACCCCATTGAACTTCGGCACGAACGGTGTGCTGGCGACTGCGCTCAACCAGCAGACCAACGTCGGCGTTACCTGCACGAACACGACGCCTTACAACGTTGGGCTCGATGGCGGCACGGTGGCAGGCTCAACTGTCACAGGTCGCCTGATGGCTGGCACCGCCACCGGCAACGCCGGCACAACGGTGGGCTTCCAGCTCTATCAGGACGCTGGCCGCGCGACCGTATGGGGCAACACCCAGGGCACGAACACCGTGGCCGGTACGGGCACCGGCTCGGCGCAGACGATTCCCATCTATGGCCAAGTGCCCGCGCAAGCCACGCCGAAACCTGACACCTATCAGACAACGGTCACCGCGACGGTCTATTTTTGACCGGCTACTGCGATCGCATAGTCTGTATCCGGCATCTTCTAGCGGTCTGGCTATTTACAGCCGGTGCCGTGGCACACGCTGCGACGCTACAGATTTCCCCGGTGATGGTCGATCTGCCGCCGAACGAGAGTGCAACGGGCATCACCCTTCGGAACCCGGGTGACCGGCCGCTCTATGGGCAGGTGCGAGTGTTTCGCTGGGACAAGTCCAATGGCGACGACACCCTGATCCCGACGCAGGAGCTGATGGCGAGCCCGCCACTAATCCAGATCGCCGCGCAGGCCGATCAGTTGGTCCGACTGGTGCGTGCCACATCAGCACCGGTCGCCGTCGAGCAGAGCTATCGGGTGCTGATCGATGAACTCCCGTCGCCTGATACCGCGCCCACGAACGGTGTAACGATTCGCCTACGCTATTCCGTGCCGGTATTCCTCGAACCCGCTGGCGAGGCGGGTCAGCCCAAACTTTCGTGGCATTTGGCGCGTGACGACCGCGGCTGGGTCCTGCACGTCGACAACGCCGGCGCGAAGCGTGCGCAGATTGCCGCAGTTCAGCTAGTGAATGGCGCGGGCAAAGTCTACGAGATCAATAAGGGACTGCTCGGCTACGCATTAGCGGAGCGTGCCGGGCAGTGGCGGGTACCGCTTGCGCTCGATGCGGACTTGGGCGGCACGGTGAAGGCGCGCGCTGCCGTCAATTCGCTGCCAGTCGAAGCCGTCGTGACCCTTGAACAGGGGAACTAAGCGACGGCACGACTGTTCCGCTCGCGTGTCAACCGGAGCAGGCACCATGCGTCGCAACTCGATCGATGAGAATCAGACGACGGCGAAAACGTCATTTGCACGGCCTGTGCACGGCGCTTGTCGTGGCGGGATTGATCGCCTTGGGATGCACGCGCGTGTACGGGCAAACGCCCTTGCTGCGGGCGGACGCCAGCGCGAACCTGCCGCGTGATGTGTACCTGGAAGTGGCTCTCAACGGTCAGCGTACTTCGTTGATCGTTCAATTTCGCGAGTTGAACGGACATCTTGCCGCGGTGGCCAAGGATCTGAGCAATATCGGCATTGCGATCGACCGGCTGGGCATTGCGGATACTGCCAGCGTGCAGCTGGACGCGATTCCGGGCCTGCGTTATCGCTACGACGCGGCGCGCCAGGCGGTCGATCTGCAAGTACCAGACAGCATCCGCAAACCCTATACGTTCAGTACGCGCGAATTGACGGCAACACCCCGCGCGACGTCGTCACGCGGCTTCGTCGTCAACTATGTTGCGTTCGCGCAATCCGACACCGATGCTCAACTCGCGGTGTGGAGCGAGGAACGTTACTTCGATCCCACCGGCGTATTCAGCAATACCGGCATCATGTACCTGTATCGCAACGACCACCACTACACGCGCTACGACACGTCGTGGAGCATGTCGGACCCGGTCAAACTGAGCACGACGCAGTTCGGCGACACCATCTCGTCGTCGCTCGCGTGGTCGCGCTCGGTGCGCATCGGTGGATTCCAGTGGCGAAGCAATTTTGCGTTGCGGCCAGACTTGGTGACATTCCCCGTGCCCGCGTTCGCAGGCTCGGCGGTAGTGCCCTCGTCAGTGGACCTGTATATCAACAGCGTCCGCCAATACAGCGGGAACGTGCCGAGCGGCCCATTCATCGTCAACAGCGTTCCCGGCATCACGGGGGCCGGCCAGGCCACCGTGATCACGCACGACGCGCTCGGCCGCACGGTCGCGACATCCGTGCCGCTTTATGTCGACACGCGCCTGCTGGCGTCCGGGTTGTCCAGTTATTCGTTCGAGGCGGGCTTTTTGCGGCGCAACTACGGTATCGATTCGTTTGACTATGATCCGCGTCCGGCGGTCAGCGGCTCGGCTCGCTACGGCGTCAATGATCTCCTGACGCTCGAAGCGCACGCAGAGGCTACCAGCGGGCTCTACAACGCAGGTGGCGGGGCGCTGGTGCGACTCGGCATGGCGGGCGTCGTCAACGGCTCGCTGTCGGCGAGCGCGGGTCTTGCCGGCACCCAGGTAAGCCTCGGTTATGAACTGATCGAACCGCATTTTTCCATCGATGCGCAGACCCTTCGCGCGTTCGGCAACTATGGCGATCTCGCTGCGCGGGACGGCACGCCAGTGCCGACCACGACCGACCGCGTGACGCTGGCCGTGCCGTTCTTTAGCAGCCAGACCTTTTCGGTCAGCTATGTAGGCTACAAGTTTCCGCAGGCGCAGCCCTCGCAGATCGGCTCGGTATCGTATACGGTGAACTTCGGCAACCTGGCCTCGCTCAATCTCAGCGCGTATCAGGACTTCAAACAGCGCGACTCGCGCGGCATGTTCCTGAGCATGAGTTTCGGCCTCGGCCACAACACCTCGATTGACGCGACGGTCGGCCGACAGAACGGCCAATCGAACTACAACGTCAATGCGACACGGCCACCCGATTACGACGGCGGCTGGGGCTGGGGCGTGCAGGCCGGGGACACGGGCTCGGTGCCGTTCCGTCAGGCGCAGGTGCAATACCTGGGCCGCGACGGCGAGGTGACGGCCGTCGCGCAGAATATTGCCGGACACACCAGCGCCTCGCTCGATGTCACAGGCGCCATCGTGCTGATGGACCATAGCGTCCAGCCATCGCGCCGCATCGACGATGGTTTCGCGCTCGTGTCGACGGACGGCGTTGCCGGCATTCCGGTGCTGCACGAAAACCGCGTGATCGGCACGACCGACGGTGGCGGTCATCTGCTGATTCCCGACCTCAATGCGTATCAGCACAATCAGGTGAGCATTGACGGCATGACGCTGCCAGCCGATGCGCGGATTGCGACCACCGCGATGGATCTCGTGCCGCAGGCACAATCGGGCGTGCTCGCACATTTCGGCGTGACGCGTTATAGCGCCGCGTCGGTGATCCTGCACGGCCCCGGTGGCAAGGTGCTGCCACCCGGGGCGCACGTGCATCACGAGGAAAGCGGCCAGGACACGATCGTCGGCTACGACGGGCTGACGTTCATTGACGGCCTGCAGCGTGACAACCATCTGGTCATCGACAGCGGCGCGCTGCATTGCGGAGTGGACTTTGCTTATGTGCGCCCGAGCGATGGATCGTTGCCGACGATTGGTCCGCTGACGTGCCAGCCACAAGGAGAGCCGCGATGAAAGGAATCATCTCTATCGCGTTGGCTTTCGCGCTGTTGTCTGGTCTTTCGGGCCGCGCGCATGCACAAAGCTGCTCAGCGAGCGCGTCGGCAATCAGTTTCGGCTCGGTGAGCCCGATCAGCCGCAATGCAGTCAGCGCGACCGGCACTGTCAGCGTGACGTGTACGTGGCCCGCGATCACGCTGACGCCCAGCGTCCAGGTGTGCCTCAATCTGGGCGGCACCAGTCCGCGCGATCTGGTGAACGGCTCCAACCAGATGCAGTACGACCTGTATCAGGATCCAGCGCATTCGCTGGCGTGGGGGTCGATCTATTACGGCACGACACCGATTTCGCTCACGCTGGTTAAACCTGGGCTTGGCACAACAGCGAGCACGTCAGTGACCATCTACGGCCAGATCACGGCCAACCAGCCCTCGGTACCGACCGTCGGCAACAGCAGCACGACGTATGCCCAGACCTTCGGTGGCGGCACGACCTCGATCAATTACGGTTTCTATCTGCTCGGAGCACCGAGCTGTACGTCGCTCACCGCGACCCAGGGCACGTTTGCGTTCAACACCACCGCCACGGTCGTCAACAACTGCAACATCAGCGCGACGAACCTTAGCTTTGCCGCGACCAGCGTGCTGAGCACCGCTCTGACTGCGACCGGATCGATCACGGCACAGTGCACCAACGGCGACGCCTACCGGATCGCGTTGAATGGTGGCGCCACGGGCAACGTCGCGGCACGGCAGATGGCACGCTCGGGAGGCGGCGGCACGGTGAACTACCAGTTGTACGTCGATTCCGCCCATACCAGCGCATGGGGAGACGGCACCGGCGGTACTGCGATGGCAACCGGCACCGGTACCGGAAACCAGCAGGTGCTCAATGTGTATGGCGTCGTGCCTGCACAGACGTCACCCGCTCCGGGTAGTTACAGCGACACCATTACTGCCACGATCAGTTTCTGACGCAGTCTTGACCCGATGGCGCGCCCGCTCAGAAGCTCACCATCGAGACCGCAGGCTGCGCCGTACGATTCGCGATTTGCATCGTAGAGAGAGCTTGTGTGGGCTCGAGGGGAACAACCGCGACGCCGTACGGCTCGCCGTGCAGGCAGGCGACGCTGGGCGCGGCGATGGCCGAGGGATCGGCGGCCGAGCGGATCACGCAGCTTTCCTGAATAACCAGGTTGACCGATATCGGCGCGAGTTCCGCCGACGATACGCCTGCTGAAGACGCTTCGAGCAACAGGAGGACGGCAACACTGGAGAATGTGGATTTTTGTAACATATGAAGTCGAGTTCTGTGCGGGCGTCGCGGTTTCGGGCACCCTAAACCGCGTCTCAAGCTTGGGTATCGGCAAACTCGAGGAAAGACTTGAGCAGGTTCCTGCACCATTTCTCTCTGGTGATCCAGGGTAGACCCAACGGTCTTGTCATGAACCGCCATGTGACGTGGTTCAAATCGGGTCGCTTGGGGGTCTCACAGGCGGGCGTACCCGCCCCGCCGTGAAGGCAGAATCGGTTTGAAGGCGCGATGGCGAGGGAGTGTCGCGCTAAGAGCAGCGGATAACCACCCTGAACTGTCTACGCCTCGCCGTCGGGTGAGCCGGCCGGCAAACAAAACCAAGCCAGCAAAACTGCCAGCTGCTGTTGTTAGGATCCCGCTGGTCTCGGTCAAAGAACCGGAATGGCAGACCCTCTGATTGGTTGATTAGCGGGCCTGCGATCGATCGGATTTCAGCAACTGCCGCAATCGCATTGGACTACAGCTTTTTTGTGACACATAGACTTTGGTTCCTGGCCGACAGCCCGACAAGATCGGCCCCATATTAGAATGTCGCAACGCTCCCTTGTCGCGACCGCTTCAAGATACGATTTAAAACCCAATGCCGTTGTATTTCCCCGATCGTGCTGTATCGGATTGCCGCATCATGGTGCGTACATTAAAAATTCTGGGAGAGAACCGAATGTCAGCAAACAATGCGCGGCTTCTTTTAGTAGACGACGATCCGTCGACGATTCGAATTATGAGCCAAATCCTTGCCGAGTACCCTGATCAACGGTTCGCCACCTCTGGTGAAGCCGCTATTGTGCTTGCACAGGATGTGGTTCCCGATCTCATTCTGCTTGACGCCGATATGCCAGGCATGACCGGATTTGACGTGTGCGAAGTCCTCAAGGGCGACGCACATCTGGCGCACGTCCCCGTCATTTTCGTGACGAGTCATGACGCGCCTGCGTTGGAAGTGGATGCGTTGAAACTGGGCGCAGCTGATTACGTCACGAAACCGCTCATTGCCGCCCAACTCAAGGCTCGCGTGCGCGCTCAACTCCGCGTGAGACAAATCGTGAAGGATATCGATCGGGACTGTCGAGCGGGCAAGTCACGGACATGGCGGCTGACTCCGGCAACGCCTAACCTTCTGATCATCGAGGATGATCTTTCCACTATCCAGCTTATGCGGCGAACACTGGGAAATACGGGCACCTTGCATTTTGCGGCCACCCGTGAAGAAGCATTGCAACTGGCGCATAGCTACGCTCCAACCCTTATTCTTCTCGATACACACACTTCACAGAACGACGGCTTTGAAATTTGCGCGGCACTGAAAGCCGAGGCGGCGCTCAAACATGTGCCTATCGTTTATATCGCACCGGCGTCTGACGTCGCCACTGAACAGCGCGCGCTCGGTCTCGGCGCAGTCGATGTTATCCCTAAGCCGTTCAAACCTGTAGTCCTGCAAGCCCGTATTCAAAGCATCATCGGCACGGTACGACGCATCGACGCGGAAATTTGCGCAATTATCCAATATTGGCGGACAGTCGGCGCTAATTCGCCGTAAGGGCAATGTCGCGCGAACGTAAATATCCGTTGTAACGACTAAATGGAGGTGCATTATTAGCACGGGCCGTATGATTCCGCCGGGAGGAGTTCGCCCCACGCGCTATGCGGCCTAAATCGCGGCGGACTACCGTAAATACGTAAAACTGTTCGTCGCTACCATCGACATCAACGAATTCGTGCGACTGTTTTAGAAGTGTAAAGACGGCAGCAAAGCCAAAATCCCCAAAGCGCTAGAGACAGCATTCGCCGACCCGCATACAGACGAAGAGCGAAAGATAAAGGCGCTGATGATGAGCTCGACGTCGAACAAGCGAGCAAGCTCGAACACAACCTGTTCAAGCAACGAGGACCCATTGCCATTTTATATTCGCAGCGGCTACGGTGGCCGCGGAAACCAAACACCGCAGCGCTTGATGGGCAAAATCCCGAACAACTATAAACCTGCGGCGCTCGAACTAACGCGCGCTCGGCCTGTTCGTTTTGCCTGATATAGGTGTTTGTCCGCTGCTTCCAGCAAGCCATAAGCGTCAAAGTCAGCATTCGGTACGACTGTAGCAACGCCTAGGGAAATAGTAACAACACGCTCAATGTCGGAGCCCAAGTGCTCGATGCCCAATTCCCGGACGTGCGCCTGCATTTTCTCCGCGATCCCGACCGCACCCTGAAGATCGGTCTTAGGCAAAAGGCAGGCAAATTCTTCTCCACCGTAGCGTGCCACCGAGTCATACGGGCGTCTTAGCATCTCGGAGAGCGCTTTTGCCACTGACTTTAGGCAACTATCGCCCGCTTGGTGCCCATAGCGGTCGTTGTAGCGCTTGAAATAGTCGATGTCGAGCAGGATCAGCGACAGGGGTACGTTCTCTCTCAGGCACTGCCGCCAATCAGCCTGCAGGTCTTCGTCAAACTTGCGCCGGTTGGCCACGCCTGTTAGCCCGTCGAGCAACGCGCTCGCGCGTAACAGGTCGCCTTGCAATTTAAGGGTGAGATGCGTGCTCACTCGCGCGCGCACAATCAATGGGTTGATTGGCTTTGTGATGAAGTCAACGGCGCCGAGTTGCAGTGCCATCACCTCGTCCGCTTCTCGGCTTTGGGAAGTGACGAAGATAATAGGTATGGCGCTGGTCAACGGGTCCGCCTTGAGTAGGCGGCACACCTCATGCCCGTCAACATCGTCCATCACTACGTCCAATAACACCAGGTCAGGTAATTCGCGCTGGCACAACCGGATGGTATGTGCTCCGCTGGTTGCCATATACACGTCGCAATCCGCGGAAAAAATCTCGTAGAGCACCCGAATATTAATCGGCTGATCATCCGCGATCAGAATCTTCGGACGTCGATTTGCATGGAGCAGCCAGCTCTCAAAAATGCGCGCCATCGTTACGTGTGCTCCAACATGTCCCGTGCCTTGAGTGCTGCGACAGTGAAATCCAACGCCCTCACCTGAATCAGGAACTGATCGTACACGATACGCTGCTCGGAACGCGTACAGTTGGACAACGCTTCGGCCGCGGCGATGGCCTGCAAATTTGAAGATTCCAGCAAGGTCACGATCTCATCCAATCGAGCTCGCCACTCGTGCGCCGGCAGCGGATCGACGTTCGCCGTCTCTGTGCGGGCGGCCTTGTTCTCGAACGCCACTGCCAACTGCTGGATGCTATGTTTCAATAATTCTTTCAACTCGGCGACGCTGTCTTCCGTGAGTAAGTCCTGTTTGGTATTGTCGTCGCCGTGGTTAAGATCGTGCTCGAGTTGGCCGGCTCGCATTGACAGAACCTTTGCACCTAAGGTACCCGCGCTGCCTTTGATCGCATGCAGTAGAGAGGCGGCACCTGCATGATTTGCCGTCGTTACATGGTTCGCTAGCTTTACCAGCAGCTTGTCCGTTTCCGAATCAAAGCCACTCAAAACACGTTGAATGAGATCGACGTTTCCGCCGAACCGTTCGATGATCGATGCGCGGCCTTCGATCAACCCATCTTGCTCTATCACATGATCATTCGGAGCCGAGGGTTGGCCTCTTTTCTCACCAATTTGGGCTCGTAGTACCGACACGAGCGCGTCCAGGTTGATGGGTTTGCCTACGTGATCGTTCATACCTGCATTTAGACACGCTTCGCGGTCCGCATTAGATGCATTTGCCGTCATTGCCACGATCGGAAGTGCGGCGAACCGAGCGTCCGAGCGAATTCGTCGGGTTGCTTCAAATCCATCGATATCCGGCATCTGGATATCCATGAGAATCGCATCAAAACGTCGCGTCGCCGTGATGACCGTCTTTACGCCCTCGAGGCCACCTTCGGCTAGCTGAACCTCCGCGCCCTCAGCTCTGAGCAAACCGTCGGCCACCTGCCGATTCAGTGCGTTATCTTCCACCACCAGAAGGTTCAGTCCCGCCAAACGGCCGGAGTGGGTTTGCACGGGGATACGAGCTTCCGGCTGCGGTGCGCTCAGGCGATTCAACGCTCCCAACACCGTGTCGGCCAGTTGCCTTGGCGTGACTGGTTTGGTGAGAAATCCAGCGAAAGGCGCATCCTTGCCTTCGTGGGCATCGGCCAATACTTCACGACCGTAGGCGGTGATCATCACAACCACTGGAGGCGGCACCCGGCCTTCTGTTCCGCAAATCAACTTTGCAGCGCTCAACCCATCCAGGTCTGGCATTCTCCAATCCATCAAGACCGCATCGTAGCGTCCACCCGTGAGCATGGTTTCGCTGTTTTTTTTCACCGCGTCAATGCCACCGCCTACAAAATCCGCTTCCCACCCTAGAGCATTTACGGTGCGCAAAAGCAGTTCCCCGGCCATCGGATTATCGTCGGCGATGAGAAGACGCAGAGGTCGATCGACCGCTGGGACACCGTCGCCCTGAGGAGCTTCACGGTCAGCGTCAAGCGTGATGTCGAACCAAAAGCGGCTACCAACGCCCAACGTGCTCTCGACCTGGAGGTTGCCTCCCATTAGGTTAATCAGGCGCTTACAAATGACAAGCCCGAGACCAGAACCACCGAAACGACGGGTCGTCGAGGCTTCGGCTTGATTGAAGCCCTCAAAAATGCGCTCCATCTGCTCGGGGCTGATTCCTATGCCGCTATCGGTCACGGCAACGCGAATGTGGGCCGCGAGACCGACCCAGTGCAACAATTCGACGCTGACGACGACCTGTCCCGTCAATGTGAACTTAAGCGCGTTGCCCGCCAGGTTGACCAAGACCTGCTGTAACCGAAGACTGTCACCGACGAACCGATTTGGCAGGTTTGCGTCGAGGTCGAACAAAACTTCCACTTCTTTTTGGCCTTGATTGCCAGATAGCACGACGCCGAGATCCTGCATCAGCGGTTCGAGCTCAAAGGGATGCACATCCAGTTGCAGCTTCCCGGCTTCAATTTTTGAATAATCCAGAATGTCATTGAGCAAACTAAGCAATGACTTGGCTGCCGTCTCGGCCTTGCTCACATAGTCACGCTGCCGCAGATTGAGTGCCGTTAATTGCACAAGGTGCAACATTCCAAGGACCGCATTCATGGGCGTGCGGATTTCGTGGCTCATGTTCGCGAGGAATGACGACTTCGCTGCGCTCGCCGCATCGGCCTGCTCCTTGGCCGTGCGCAAGCGAAACTCCAGTTCATGTTGCGCAGTAACATCGTGGTTGATCCCCGTGATTGCGATAGCTCGACCGAAAGGATCCCTTACGACCTTAGCCCTTATCTGAATGTGACGTATTTGCGCCTCCGGGAGTACGATCCGGAAATCTGAAATGGGCTCTTCTTGCCCGTCAATTAATCCATTGAGTTTGGCAAGCGTCGAATCGATGTCGTCGGGATGCACGCGCGAGCGCCAATGCTCAAAGTTCAGCCCTCCGTTGATTAAAGCGTCTGGGATCTGATAAATTTCAAACATGCGTGCGTTCCATTGCACCGAGCCGTCGATCAAATTCCACGACCAGATGCCCAGCTCCGCTGTGTCAGCCGCGAGCAGCAACTGGTCACGCGCCGCGGCAAGTTCGCTGCGCTGCGTCTGTTGCTCTGTAATGTCAGTTATGACACAGACGAAACAGAGTTCGTCCGCGACGATCATGGAACCCGTAGATACGTGCGCGGAGAAAACGGAGCCGTCCTTTCGTAGTCCAGCCAGTTCTAGGCCGCTGCCGGCATCGGCGAGCCCGTCGCGTGCGAACCGAGCGGTGTAATCGTTATAGGCGTCGATATAGGCCTCAGGAACGAGTGTCCTGATGTTGCGTCCAGCTATTTCATGCGAGGCATAACCAAAAGCCCGTTCTCCTGCTGGGTTGAGCGAGCGCACCTTTCCCGAACTGTTGATGGTGATGATCGGATTGGTAGCGGTATCGAGGATGGCCCGGGTCGTCTCCAGACTTGCCGCAAGCTCCTGCTCAGTCTTGGTCTGCAGGGACACTTGCCGAACTAGCCCAAACCCAAAAAGCGCGAGCACAAGCACAATTGCACCGACACCAACAGCATGCCAGAGTGTATTTGTGCGCCAGCCCGCCAAAATTTCATTTCGCGAAAATGCCGCGGCGACAAACAACGGATAGCTTTGAAGATTGCGAAAACTGTTCAAACGAACGACACCATCTTGAGAAGATGTGGTGAAGAACGTTCCGGATTTGCCTTGCGCGACGTGCGCGCGAAAGAGGCCAGTATCCGTAATGTTCTTGCCGACAAAGCGATCCTCGAACGGACGACGCACCACCATAATCCCGTTACCAAAGACCAACGCAACCGCGCCCGCTTGGCCGATATCGAGACTGTTGTAAAACTGGGAAAAGAAATCAATATCGATCGTTGCGAGGGCGACGCCGGCAAAATTGCCATTGGCATCGTTGATACGGCGCGATACAGGAATGATCCACTTACCGGTTGACCGACTGTGCAACGGAGCGCCGATATGCGGACCGCGATCGGGATGCGCGCGATGGTAGATAAAATATTCTCGGTCTGAATTATTGAAGCTTTGCAAAAGCGTCGGCTGTGAATCAACAATCCATTTGCCGTTTCGGTCATAGACAAAGAGACCGTTAAGTTGCTGAAGCTCTCCCACGCGTGCAACGAGCAAGTGATGCAAGCGCTCAAGCGAAGCAGGATTCGTCCCTTCGTATTCAACTCGCTCAACGATCCCCACCAACGTCGTGTCAGCCGCTTTTATGGTGTCGTTGGCCTGCTGAGCCATCGCGCGAGCAAGATTCGATGTGGCCGCGGTCATCTCCTGCAACTGCACGTTCCTAGCAGCCAGGCTGCGCCATATCTCAGCGCCGACGAGGAGGACACAGACGATGACGATGAAAACCGTCATGCGGAAGGTGAGCGAATGCCGGTTTGGCACGTTCGAATCCTGATATTTGAATGGTAGAGAGACAAAAGTTGCGGGTACTCACATCTAGGAGGTGAGACCTGCGAATTCGGTTTCCTATGGTGGAAAACTTAGCCCCTTTTTGCTTAACGACAAAATTACCGGCTCGCTTTAGGGGAAATTGCCCAATTTGCTGTTTTCAAATTGGCCGTTCCAATCAAGGCTGCTCACGTCGGCGGTGCGATGGCGCAAGTAACTGAAGCCGATTGGTAGCGTTGTTTATGAGCTAGATTACCTCAGCATCAGCAGAATAAACTACTGGAGTTGGGCAAGGATACGCGTCCGAGCACAGCCGTCCTTGACGCCAACCGCAATGAAGGAAGCGGAGAAGCTTAACTAAGCGGCATATGAGGCAATTTATTAGCAACGGTCCGCAGCAGCACTTTGCTCACGCGATTGACCGGATGGTCGGCAATGCAAGAGATGACATTGTGCAGGGCCTCAGGATCGAGACCGTTGAGTTTGGCCGTGGCGACCAACGCGTAGATCGAATGCCGTAGTGCAGCGCCGGACTCCTCGGAACCTAGGCAATGGTTCGTCTACGTTCAACCCACCTTATCGATTCACAGCGGGTGCCCGATTAACAGACCTTACGCGTCCGGCACTTCGAACCGGGGAAGATGTATCGTACACACAGCCTTCTGCTGGGAGATCACGGACATCTAACATGCCATTCATTGATTCGACGTGATGTCGTGCAATGGACAGACCAAGGCATAAGCCGTTCCGATCCTTGCCATGCAGTGTGAAGGGTTTAAACAGTTGTTCGACATCATTCGTGGCAAGTCCACCGCAATGGTCCTGTACGGCGATGCAGAGGGTCGGCCGGGATTCGATAATACCCGAAAGCTTTAGGTAACCGTTCCACTGCGACTCGAACCCCTATCTTTACACCACCGCGAAACGCGGCGAAAACGCAACACCTCCCGCACGCCCAACGACCAACCAGGATCAAACGAATCATGTGCACGCGAGGAGCCCAAACCAGCCCGCTCGCCCAGGAATTACCGCAACCCGAGGCGCTGGTGTTCTGGACTCCCAGGCGATGAAGAAGAGGACGATGCAGACGACTGAATCGGGCCAGCACGTTCGATATCCCAACCAAAATGCGAGCGACGCATGCTGCCCGCACGGGCGGGTTCGCAGGTCAGCGGCGCGGTCGCCGGGAAAGCCATTCTGTAAAGTGCGGATTGTTCTGGGTTCGGTCAAGCGCGCGTCGTCGACGTGCTCCGTTGCGCAATCGCCCCAAAAGAAAAACGGGCCTTGCGGCCCGTTTCTGTATTTAACGTTCGAGTCGCCATTCAGGTAACTCTGGGAATGTGCTGCGCGTCGAAGTTTTCGCTTTTTTACGCAACTGCGCCTTCATTTCAGACGTGACGACGACCGTCTTGCCGGAGCGCGCTAATCGAACCACGACTGTCGGCTTCGCGGATGCCGTCGGCTTCGGTTTTTTGAGGGGTTCGCTCATATCAACTCCTTTTCACGCAAATAGTCTAGCAGCTTTCGCCAAGCTGGACTGTCCGAGGCTAGATCAAATTCCATCCACCGCTGACTCCCGTTTCCTCGCCACCACGCTTCATCGATCGCCAGCACGTCCTGCACGGTATGGCATCCCGCGAATTCCGGGCGTCCGGCCGTCTCGCCATCCTCCAGCAAGGCATCGAAACCCAGCTTCGGCCAGAAAAAGTACCCGATCATGTGGGGATTGTGGCCGCGGCCGCCGCCTGCGATCAACGAAATATGCGTGAAGCGCATCCGGTGCGCAATGATCGCACAGAGCGCGAAAGCGACGGTCCCAAGGTAGTCCGGTGCCTGCCGGCGCAGATAAAGATGGTCGACGTGGACCGCACGCGCGGGCGGGTCTTCGGTCGGTTCTCCGCCGACGTCAGGGGCAGCAAGATCATCAACAACCGGCAGCAGACCATCGACTTCGTCATCGAGGTGCAGGGACTGGCCATCGCCCTCTTCCTCGTAAATGCCGATACGGTTCTTGTGACCCTCATGGATCAGTTCAGGATTGACGACGGTGAAGTACGTGCCGGGCGGCGCATCGTCCCGCCCGAAATCGTGCTGCTCCTGCTCGCTCACCCGGGAACCGTTGAATACCATCAGCAGATGCGCCGCCTCCTGACTGGTCATCGTCACGTTCTCCAGTTGAAACGTGGATGTCTCTGCCAGTTCCTGCCCCTGGTACCGGAAAACGCCGGTCAGGTATTGTCCAGCCTGGGGTGTCCGGCACAGCGCCTCGTACGGCGCGCGCAATGTCTGTTCGAAGTAGTCGGTCGTGGGAAGGGGCATGCGACACGCAGTCCAGAGGGAATCGCATTCTAACGTCCGCGGCGAGCGGCCGGGCCAGTTCAGCGCGGGAGACGCCTAGCGAAGTCCGAGACGCTGATGTTCGTGCAGGAGGTAAGACAGATAACTGCGCGGCAGGTCGCAGAAGAGCCGTGCCTCGCCCTCGGTCAGCTCGTAGGAGTCGCTCAGCACGGCACCGTGCCGGACTCCGCCGCCAGAGGGAGACGACCGGTAGGCGTGCACCTTCTCCATCCACGAAATCACTTCACTGAGCACGCGCCCTCGATTGAACCGCTTGAGGTCGCCGATGATCCGGTTGACGTATATACCGGTCACGGTGCCCTCTTCGTGTTCCGATCCTTCAAACGCGGTCGAGACCGTTTCGAGCAACCACAGGATCTCCTGTACCGCGAGCCGATACTTGCCTGTATTCAGCAGTCGTTCCGACTCGGCAAGCGAACGCTGGATCCGGTCGTTGGCCTGTGCATCCAGCGATGGCACGTTCGCAGGCACCGGAACCGGCGCCTCGACTGGCCCCACGATCAGCTTTGGCGGATCGATCACATAACCGCTCGGGGCGAGAGCTTCGTTCACGTAAGGCCATGGAGGCAGGCCCACACGCGGATATTGCCCTCGGAAATCCTGCAGCGCGTCGTACAAGGCCTCGGCGAATAGCGCCGCGTTCTGCGCAGCCGGTCTCATATGGGCGAAGAGATCGCTCGCGGCCCAACTTTCGTTTGAGCTTCGGGTGAAGGGTTCGCCGCAGCTCACTGCAAAGCGTCGTTTGAACAGTTCGTAGACGTCCTGCCGACTGCCGTGCGCGGGGATGTGGGATATGACCTGCGAGAACACCGCGTCGACGATGTCGTCCGGCATTGCGCCGGGAAACGCGTACCGCCATGCGCTGTCGAAATGCAACATTTCTGGTCCTTGCTCGTATGCCGTAGCCGGGGTTTGAGGCGCCGAGGCATATCCTGTCGCTTTACCTGAAAGCCTGTGCAATTCCGTGGGATAAACCCATCATCCCAGTCCCGACTGGTCAAGCTGGCTCTCACGTCAAGGCCACCATCTTTAGCATTCTGGTCGCCTCCCCAGGTCACTGCAGATGTAGGGCATCCGCGGCTACGCAGTTCTGCTTCGCATAACAGGCCGACGAGACTTCTCAGGTCCGAGTCGTCTAGCCTGGCGATATTCTCTGGGGTTATTTCAAGCATGACAGGCATGCGCGGTCAGGTGCCGAGGTATTTCCCGTCATCTCCATATTTCTCCTGTTGCATGCGACGGACGGCGAAGTCCTCCGCAGTGTCAAATCAAAATCATCCACGTGTCGCCAAGTCCGAAAGATTGCAAATGCGTCACTTACCGCGGCTTTAGGTCCGTTAGTAACGCCGTCAAAGGACGGCTATCAGCTGACGGCGAGAGCAGCCGATCGGCCGGCCGTCGAATCGATGCTGGAATGCCTTCGGGATCGCCTCCTACTGCTGGCCATAGAGCACGCGCAGTTCGCGCATGAGGGCGCCGTGAACCGCGTCAATGTACCCTTTTGGAAAAGGGATATAAACGAGTCCCTGGATGTTCGACGGAATATTCACCCCTTCTTCATGAAGAAGCATCACGCGCGCGAGACCGTACTTACCCTGGAAGTAGCCGATCTCGTGCATGACGTTCTCTCTTGCGCGCACTTCGCCGCTTTCCTCTTTGTCGTCGCCGGTCATCACGATAACCGCTGAATCGGATTGCTCGGCAGCATCTGCAAGTTTGGCGAGTACGGTTAACCCCTTGTTCGGTTCCTGCGCCAGTTCGAGCGTCGGAATCTTGAGCTCGCGCTCGATGAACGCCTGGACGGAGTACCAATCTTTTGCGCGCCCGTGACTGATGAAAACTTTCCGTAGTGCAGCGGCGGCAGGCGCTGCGAGCTCGCTGTTTGCGCGAATCTCGATCAGTTGCTCCACATGCCGGGCGAGGCGTTCAACCTGATTGCGCCAATAATTGTTTGGGACCGGACTCCCATCGCTTGCATTGCTCATCGAGCATTTGGCCGTTTCCTCAACAGTCGGAAAATCGCCGTACAGCACAGGTAGCTCAGCGCGAAGGACTTCGAGGGCTTTTGCCGTGCCGACAAAGTAGGACTCCACGTCCTCGGGTGAAAAATTGCCGATCGGTCGGCGTCCCTGTTCTCCTTTCGCGAGCGTCAGGTCGAGAGCCTTCTTTATTCCGGCGAGTTTCGCCATCGCTGCCTGTACCGATGCCACGATGCTTCTCCTTTTTGCTCTATGTTCGGCGGCCTTCGGGCCAAGGAGCCAACCCTACCATCTCACGGGCCCACGTTATCTGCCTGTCCGTTACTTACGCGGCCGCCGGTGTGGCAGCGCGCGGGGCCCCGCTCCGGGTCGCGAGATCAGACTTTAATGGGGATCTACGCCGGAACCCCAGAAAATTCCGTCGTTCCACATTGTGAACATTAATCGGCTTATTCCAGCCGAAGAATGTTGG
>Ga0255336_100766_pt1 | contig 36946 bp, 33 predicted proteins | sample MeOH1_35cm_T3_17_FD_189102 | JGI IMG/M metagenome (GOLD analysis project Ga0255336, IMG submission 189102) | Sandy soil microbial communities from University of British Columbia, Vancouver, Canada - MeOH1_35cm_T3_179 | ecosystem: Engineered > Artificial ecosystem > Sand microcosm > Unclassified ...
ACGTCGATGCCTTGTCAGAAAGCGCTTCCCGCCCACCCGCTCTGAGAAAAACGCTCGCCATGCAAAATATCCTCGACTACCCGGCGCTCGTGTTCATCGTGTCCTTTGTACTGATGTGGATGTCGGCCCGTCTCGGCGCCGCGCTTCTGCGGCGTTTCAGAAAAATCGAGGACGAGGCCCGCGAGGACTTCAGCGTGATTCAGGCCGCTACGCTGACGTTGCTTGCGTTGATCATCGGTTTCACTTTTTCGATGGCGGTGGGGCGTTACGACCAGCGCAAGAATTACGAGGAAGAAGAGGCGAACGCGATCGGCACCGAATACGTTCGCGCGGACCTGTTGCCGGCGGCAGACGCGGCGGCGGTGCGCGGCCTGCTGAAAAACTACCTCGATGAGCGCGTGCTGTTCTATACCACGCGCGACGCGCAGGAACTGGCGAAGGTCAACGCCGAGACCGAGCGCCTGCAGGGCGCAATGTGGTCTACTGTGAGACAGGCGGCCGCCGCGCAGCCCACGCCGGTCGTCGCGCTCGCCGTTTCAGGAATGAACGATGTGCTCAATACGCAGGGCTATACCCAGGCAGCGTGGTGGAATCGCATTCCGTACGCGGCCTGGGCGCTCATGGCGTTGATCGCAATGGGCGCCAATCTGCTGGTCGGCTACGGCGCGCGCGCATTGAAAGCGGGAGCGGGATTGCTGCTGATCGTACCGCTGGTGGTGTCGTTATCGTTCACGCTGATTGCCGACATAGACAGCCCACGCGGCGGCGTGATTCGCGTGAAGCCGCTCAATCTGCACGCGCTGGCGGATTCCATGCGTTCGCATTGAACGATGGTCGAGCCGCACTCAGCCGCATATTCAGGGGAAACTCATGTTCGATGTCGCCAGGACCATCGCCAGTTTCAACGCAGGGCGCGATCCCGAGCGGCTTGCGATGAAATACAAGGCCATGCGCACTTCGCCGTTCGTGTTTTTGCGCGGCACCTGCCACCTGTTTTACGAACGCCTGCCGCGCGACAAGACGCTCGACGACGCGCCGCCGGTATGGATCTGCGGCGACATGCATCTGGAAAATTTCGGCAGCTACAAGGCCGATAATCGCCTGATCTACTTCGATAACAACGATTTCGACGAAGCCTGCCTCGCGCCGAATCTCTACGAACTGGTGCGTCTGCTGACGAGTGTGCTGGTCGGCGCGAGCGATCTCAAGCTGAGCCGCGCGCAGGCGCTGGCGTTGTGCCACACCGCTCTGGAAGCGTATGGCGCCGCGCTCGCGGACGGCAAATCGCGCTGGATCGAGGAGGAAACCGCGACGGGTATGGTCCGCGATCTGTTCGTCGCACTCGCCAGCCGCACACGGGTTGCACATCTGGACCGGCGCACCACGCTCAAAGGCAAGACCCGCACGCTGAAAGTGGACGGCAAGAAAGCGCTGGCGGTCGGCGACACCCAGCGTGCCGCGGTCACCCAATTCATGCTGAAGTTCGCCGCGGGCGAGCCCAATCCCGACTTCTTCCGTATTCTCGACGTCGCGCGGCGGATTGCCGGCACGGGGAGTCTCGGCGTGGACCGCTATGTGATTCTCGTCGAGGGTAAAGGCTCGCCGGACGGCAACTATCTGATCGATCTGAAAGAAGCGCTGCCTTCGTCCGTCACACCGCACCTGAGTACGCCGCAACCGGCCTGGCAGACGGAAGCGCAGCGCGTGGTGGAAATTCAGCGGCGTAATCAGGCGGTCTCGCAGGCATTCCTGCATGCTGTCGAATTCAATCAGCGATCCTATGTGTTGCGCAGTCTGCAGCCTTCGGAAGACCGCGTGGCGTTGAGCGACTGGGACGGCAAGCTGCCGCGTCTCGAAGAGGTGGTCAACAACATGGCCGGGTTGAGCGCGTGGGCGCATCTGCGCAGCGGCGGCCGGCAGAAATCGTCGATCGCCGATGAGTTGATCGCGTTCGGCAATCGCCGCGACTGGCAGTTGCCGTTGGTCGACATCGCGATGCAATGCGAGGCCCAGGTGGCGGCAGACTGGAAAGCATATTGCGATGCCTACGACAGCGGCGAGTTCAACCTGACCGCCACCACCAGGCCTTGAGCTTCATCACGCCGGGCGCATGACATCGCGCCCGGTGCGCTTCCGGCGCGTTGGCAGTGCCGCCCGCAAGAGGCCCGCAAGAGGCCCACCATGCGCGGCGCATCGTGACGCCGCGCGTGCCAGCGCCGCTCCAGACAAACCCTGATTGCTGCGTTGAAGCCGCCGCTGCTATCGTTCGCTGGTCGTTGTGGAAGCGCTTCCACTTCAGCCTCAGATCGGGCTGTGCAGGACTTTCGCCGTACCCGGTTCAACCACCCAGGAGAATCCGTGGCAAACGACGCATCCGCTGTATCCGACGCTCTCTCTCCCCATTCCCAATCGTTCGCCGATCCTTTCACGCCGTCCGCGGACTCGTCGTTGTGGCGCAAGAACTTTCTGCTCGGCGCGGCCACGGCTTCGTATCAGATCGAAGGCGCGGTGAACGAAGACGGCCGTCTGCCGTCCATCTGGGACACCTTCTCGGCAATACCCGGCAAGGTGCTGGCCGGCGACAGCGGTGCCGTGGCCTGTGATCACTATCATCGCTGGGAAGCGGACGTCGACATGCTGGCCGGGCTCGGTCTCGAAGGCTACCGGCTCTCCATTGCCTGGCCGCGCGTGATGGATACGGCCGGCGTGCCGAACCGCAAAGGGCTCGAGTTCTACAAGCGCCTGCTGGCACGGCTCAAGGAGAAGGGCATCGCGACCTTCGTCACGCTGTATCACTGGGACTTGCCGCAGCATCTGGAAGATCGCGGCGGCTGGCTCAACCGCGATACCGCATACCGTTTCGCCGATTACGCCGACCTCATGAGTCGCGAACTGGCCGGCAGCGTGGACGGGTGGATGACGCTGAACGAACCCTGGTGCTCGGCGTATCTCGGCTACGGCAACGGCCATCACGCGCCTGGGCTTGCCGACGCGCGCTATGCCACGCAGGCCATGCATCATTTGCTGCTGGCGCACGGTCTCGCCATGCCGGTGCTGCGCGCCAACGATCCGGCTTCGCAGAAGGGCATCGTCGCCAACATTGGACGCGGCACGGCCAACAGCGAGAGCGCCGCCGATCGGCGCGCGGCGCATCTGTTCGAGGTGCAGCACAACGCATGGATTCTCGATCCGCTGCTCGAAGGCCGCTACCCGCAGGATCTGTTCGGCCTGTGGCCCGGCACCGAGCCGCTGGTGCTGGGCGGCGATATGCAAACCATTGCCGCGCCGCTGGACTTTCTCGGCATGAACTACTATTTCCGCACCAATGTCGCGAGCGACGGTGCGCATGGTTTCAGGGAAGTGCCGCTCGAAGGCGTGGAGCGCACGCAGATGGGTTGGGAAGTGTATCCGGACGGCTTGCGCGATCTGCTGATCGGCTTCAAGGCCACGTACCGGAATCTGCCGCCGATCTACATCACCGAAAACGGTATGGCTTCGGATGACAAGGTGATCGACGGCCGGGTGGATGACATTCAACGCATTTCGTTTCTGAAGCGCCATCTTGCCGCGGTCGATGAAGCGATCAAGGCAGGCGTGGAGATTCGCGGTTATTTTCTCTGGTCGCTGATGGATAACTTCGAGTGGGCGTTCGGGTACGAGCGGCGCTTTGGTGTCGTGCACGTGGATTACGCGACTCAGAAACGCACGGTTAAACACAGTGCCGAATTGGTGTCGAAATTCCTGAAGGAGCGCAAGGCACGAAGGGAGTAGCAGAGGAGGATGGTTGGGATGTCGGGTTGAGACAAGGATGCTGGGCCTGGTGCAACTATCGATATGCTTTGCATGGGATGGGAGACAAAATGAATCGTAGAAAAATGGTCTTGCGAGGCATAGTTGCGGCACTGGCGTTGTACGGCGTCGTCGCGCATGCGGAGCCTTTGAAGGCCAACGTGATTCACTGGTGGACCTCGGGCGGCGAGTCGGCCGCGATTCGCCAGTTCGCCGATGCGTATAACAAGGCCGGCGGCCAGTGGGTCGACAACGCGGTGGCGGGCGCGGATCAGGCGCGCTCCACGGCGATCAACCGGATCGTCGGCGGCGATCCGCCCACGGCCGCGCAGTTCAATACGTCCAAGCAATTTCACGATCTGATCGATCAGGGCTTGCTGAACAACGTCGACGAGGTCGCGGCGAAAGAGAACTGGAACGCCGTGTTCCCGCAGTCGATTCTCGACAGCATCAAGGTGAAGGGGCATTACTACGCGGCGCCCGTCGACATCCACATGCCGGCCTGGTTCTTCTACTCGAAGCCGGTGTTCCAGAAAGCGGGTATCACCGCCGAGCCGAAGCGCTACGACGAATTCATCGCCGATCTCGGCAAGCTCAAAGCCGCGGGCGTGATTCCGCTCGCGCTCGGCGGCCAGCCCTGGCAGGAGAAAATCACGTTCGACGCGGTGCTGGCGGACGTGGGCGGTGCCGATCTGTATCTGAAGGTGTATCGCGATCACGACATGAATGCGGTGAAGTCGGATGCGTTCAAGAAAGTGCTGGCGTCGTTCAAACGTCTGCACGATTTCGTCGATGCCGGCTCGCCTGGCCGTAACTGGAACGACGCCACCGCGCTCGTGATCTCCGGCAAAGCGGGCGTGCAGATCATGGGCGACTGGGCCAAGGGCGAATTCTCGGCGGCCAACCAGAGTGCGGGTAAAGATTTTGGCTGCTTCCCGGGTTTCGGTCCGCATTCGCCGTATCTGGTCGCGGGCGACGTGTTCGTGTTCCCGAAAACGGACAACCCCACCACGATCAAGGCGCAGAATCTGCTTGCCACGGTAATGACCTCGCCGGCCGCGCAAGTCGCATTCAGCGCGAAGAAAGGCTCGATTCCGATTCGTCCCGACGTGGACGCCAGCAGTCTCGACATCTGCGCGAAGGAGGGCATTGCGATCATGAAAGACAAGTCGCGTCAGTTGCCGAATCCGGAAATGCTGCTCTCGCCTGACACGCAGGGCGCGTTGATCGACGTCATCACCAACTTCTGGAACAAGAACCAGTCGGTCGACGACGCGCAGAAGGCGTTTGCCAGTGCGTTGAAGAGCTAGGTGCGCCCCATGCACGCGCTCAAGCTGCCGGCCACCGGATCGAAGGCAAGGAGAGCAAGGCTGAAAAAGCCGCTCAAAAAGCGCTTTCCGTTCGCGGTGTGGCTGGCGCTGCTGCCGATGGTCCTGACAGTCGTGTTCGCCTATTTCGGCACGATGCTGTGGACCGCGCGCGTGTCGCTCAGCAATTCGCGCACGTTTCCTTCCGGCGATTTCGCGGGCTTCACGCAATACGCGCGGCTTTTCAATAACGACCGGTGGTTGCTGTCGCTGCAGAACATCGTGATCTACGGCGTGTGCTTCATCGTGGCGTGCATGGTGATCGGTCTGCTGCTGGCGATTTTCATCGATCAGCGCGTGGTCGCGGAAGGCGCATTGCGCACGGTGTTTCTCTATCCGTACGCGATGTCGTTCGTGGCGACGGGGCTCGTGTGGCAGTGGATCCTGAACCCGGAACTGGGCGCGCAGGCCGTGCTGCACAAGCTCGGTTTTGCGCACGCGCGCTTCGACTGGATCGTCGATCAGGACTGGGTGATCTATACGATCGTGATCGCGACGGTATGGCAGGCTTCGGGTCTGGTGATGGCGTTATTGCTCGCGGGCCTGCGCGGTATCGACGACGAACTGTGGAAGGCCGCGCGTATCGACGGCATTCCGCGCTGGCGGGTCTACGTGAGCATCGTCGTGCCGATGCTCGGACCGTCGATCTCCACCGCCTTCGTGCTGCTGTTCGTGATGGTCGTGAAGCTCTACGACGCCGTGGTCGCGATGACGCAAGGCGGCCCCGGCACGGCGAGCGAAGTGCCGGCGAAGTTCATCATGGACTATCTGTTCGGCCGCGCCAATATCGGGCTCGCGTCGGCGGCGTCGATCGTGTTGCTGGCCACGGTGCTGGCGATCCTCGCACCGTTCTTCTATGCCCGCAGCCGTGCGGCGAGTCGCCGGGAGGTGTGATGAATACGCTCAGTCCACCGCTCAAGGGCGGCGCGCCGCGCCGCGCGTCGTTCACTCCGGCGCGTCTCGGCATCTACGCATTTCTGCTGACGGCGGCGCTGTTCTTCCTGCTGCCGCTGTATGTGATGCTCGTCACCTCGGTCAAACCGATGAGCGAGATCCGTTTGGGCAATCTGCTGGCATTCCCCACGCATTTCACGCTCAGCGCGTGGAGCACCGCGTGGCAGTCCGCCTGCACCGGGCTCGATTGCAACGGCATTCAGGTCGGTTTCTGGAACTCGGTGCGCATTGTCGTGCCAAGCACGATCCTGTCGATCGCGATCGGCGCGGTGAACGGCTATGCGCTGTCGTTCTGGCGGCCACGCGGCGCCGGCCTGCTGTTCGGCGTGCTGCTGATGGGCGCGTTCATCCCCGTGCAGGTGATGGTTTATCCGCTCGTGCGCATGCTGGCGAGCGTGCATCTGTTCAGTTCGTTGCCGGGTATCGTGGTGATCCACACCATCTTCGGCATGCCGGTCATGACGCTGCTGTTTCGCAACTACTACGTGTCGGTTCCACAGGAACTGTTCAAGGCGGCGCGCATCGACGGCGGCGGCTTCTGGCGTATCTTTCTGCAACTGATGCTGCCCATGTCCACACCGATCATCGTGGTGGCGGTCATCATGCAGGTGACGGGCATCTGGAACGACTTCATTCTCGGCCTCGTGTTCGCCGGCACCAGGAACCTGCCGATGACAGTGCAACTGAACAACATCATCAATACGACGACCGGCGAACGCCTCTATAACGTCAACATGGCGGCGACCATTCTGACTTCGATGGTGCCGCTCGCGGTCTACTTCGTTTCGGGCCGCTGGTTCGTGCGCGGTATTGCATCTGGCGCCGTCAAGGGATAGGGCAATGGCAAACGTGGCTAATCCGGTAAACGTGATGGCAACTCCGGTCGCAAGCGCTGCAGACGCAGCGGACGTGGCAGACATGGCGAACAGTCCCGCCGCGGCACACGCAGCGGCCCTCGCGAATCCGGCCAACGTCGCCGTGCGCAATCTGACCATCCGGCTGGGCGCGAACACGGTGATCGAAAACCTCGACCTCGACGTGCGGGCAGGTGAATTCGTCGTGCTGCTCGGACCTTCGGGCTGCGGCAAATCCACCTTGCTGCACAGCATTGCCGGATTGATCGACGTAACCGGCGGCAGCATCGAGATCGCCGGTGAAGACATGACCTGGGCCGACCCGAAAGACCGGCGCATTGCGCTGGTGTTCCAGTCCTATGCGCTCTATCCGACCATGAGCGTGGAGCGCAATCTGTCGTTCGCGCTGCGCATCAACGGCACACCGAAAGCGGAGATTGCGCGGCGCGTGGCGCGGGCCTCCGAAATGTTGCAACTCGGGCCGCTGCTCAAGCGCAAACCGGCGCAACTTTCGGGTGGTCAACGGCAGCGGGTGGCGATCGGCCGGGCGATCGTGCGCGAAGCCGACGTGTTCCTGTTCGACGAACCGCTGTCGAACCTCGACGCCAAATTGCGCACCGAACTGCGCCGCGAACTCAAGCAACTGCATCAACGTCTGGGCGCGACGATGATTTACGTCACGCACGATCAGGTCGAGGCAATGACGCTCGCCACCCGCATGGCGGTGATGCGCGGCGGCGTGATCCAGCAGTTCGGCACGCCCGCCGAAGTCTACGCGCGCCCCGACAACCTGTTCGTCGCAACCTTTCTGGGCACGCCCGCGATGAACCTGCTCAAGGGCACGCTCGAAGCGCGCGACGGCGCGCTGCATTTCTGCGCAGGACATTGGCAGCTCGACGTGTCGAATTACCCGTTCAGGACCACGCCGGCCAATGCGTCGCCGTGCGTGCTCGGCGTGCGGGCTGAAGACGTGCGGGTGGGCGAGGGCGCGAGCGGGCGCGCAAAAGTTTCGCTGGTGGAGCCAATGGGCAACCACCGCGTTATCTGGCTCGACTATCATGGAGAGCAGGTCGCGTCGATCGACCAGACGAAAACGCCGTTGGCGGTGGGGGACACCGTGGCGTTCTCGTTCGACGGCACACATGTCTCTCTGTTCGACGAAGCAAACGGCCATCGTTTGTAGCGCCGCCACGCGGCGTCGCTCGAAATACAACATGCCTGACGGAGAACCGCGTGGCAACACTCAAGGATGTCGCGGCACTGGCCGGCGTGGGCATGTCGACTGCCTCGCGCGCCATTTCCGGTAAAGGCCCCATCTCGGCGGATGCGGCCGCCCGCGTGAAGGCGGCCGTCGAGCAGTTGAACTTTCGTCCGTCTTCCATCGGCCGGGCAATGGCGACGCAGTCGCTCGGCATGGTCGGCATTTTCGTGCCGACGTTCTTCGGCTCCTACTACGGCACGATTCTCAAGCAGACCGACACCGAACTGCGCGCGGTGCGCCGTCATGTGGTGGTGGCGACCGGTTGCGGAGAAGTGTCGCCGCGCGAACAGGCTATCGAGGCGGTGCGCTTTCTGATCGGCCGCGATTGCGATGGCGTGGTGGTGATCAGCCACGATCTGCACGACGAGGATCTGATCATGCTGCACCGTATGCACCCGAAAATGGTGTTCCTGAACCGCGCGTTCGATCAGCTGCCGGAGGCGTCGTTCTGCGCCGACCATCACCGTGGCGGCGAGCTGGCGGCGCGCACGCTGCTCGATCACGGGCACCGCGAGATCGCGGTGATTTCCGGCCCTTTCACCGCATCGGACAACCAGACGCGTCTGCAAGGCTTCTTTGCCGAACTCGCCCGCGAGGGCATTGCGCGCGACGAGGTCACGCTGATCGAATCGGACTTCTCGCCGGAAGGCGGCTACGCCGCCGCGCAGAAGTTGCTCGATACGAAACGCCGCTTCACCGGCGTGTTCTGCGCGAACGATACGATGGCCGTGAGCGCGCTGGCGCGTTTTCACCAGGCGGGCATTGCGATTCCCGACGAGGTGTCAGTGATCGGTTACGACGACGATTACTCCGCTGCGTACGCCGCGCCCGGACTCACGTCGGTGCATATTCCCACCGCCGAGCTGACGCAGAACGCCGTGCGCTGGCTGCTCAACCAGTGCTACCGGACCACGTGGGAGATTTTCCGCGAGTTTCCGGTCAGCGTGACGATGCGCGAGTCGGTGGGGCCGGCGCCGGGTGTGGCGGCGGCCGCGATCGAAGCGGTACGTTTGAGCCCCACGCCCTAGCGGGATCCGGCGAGGTGGCTTGAACCCCACGCCCTGGCGAGATCTCACGCGGTGGCAAACCGCTGCGCGGTTGCCGTTGCTGTTGCCCTTGCCGCTCGCGGCAACGGCTCAGGTGCCGCTGTGCAGCGACTGCTCGTAGCGCAGGCGCGCTTCTTCGTCGAGCCGCGTGTCTTCCAGTTCCTGGAGCACGGCTTCGAGATCGATCGGCGTGGTGTCCGCTTCGACGTGGCCGGTCAACACGGCGTCGACATGCAACGCGCCCGCCTCGTAGAGCGCCCAGATTTCCTTGCCGTAGCTGGTGTCGAGCAGCCCCGGCGCGAAACGGCCGAAATACGTGGCGAGGTTGTTGACGTCGCGCTCGAGCATGGCGGGCGCTTCGAGATTACCGGCGGCGTCCACCGCTTGCGGCAGGTCGATGATGACCGGGCCGTCGGCGGCAAGCAGAATGTTGTATTCGGACAGGTCGCCGTGAATCATGCCGGCGCACAGCATGCGCACCACCTGGTTCAACAGCAGCGCATGCAATTCGAGCGCGCGTGCCTCGGTCATTTCGACGTCGTTCAGACGCGGCGCGACGTTGCCCCGAGCGTCGGTCACCAGTTCCATCAGCAACACGCCGTCGGTGCAGATGAAAGGCTGCGGCACACGTACGCCCGCGTTGGCGAGTTGGAATAAGGCGTCGACCTCGGCGTTCTGCCAGGCCTGTTCCTGTACTTCGCGGCCGTAGCGGCTGCCTTTTTCCATGGCGCGCTGCTGGCGGCTGTTCTTGACCTTGCGGCCCTCGCGATAGGACGCGGCCTGACGGAAACTGCGCTGTTTGGCGTCCTTGTACACTTTCGCGCAGCGTGTGGCTTCGCCGCTGCGCACCACGTAGACGGTAGCTTCCTTGCCGCTCATCAACTGTGAGATGACTTCGTCGATCAGGCCTTCTTCGACCAGCGGGAGTAGACGTTTCGGCGTTTTCATGCGACCGCCGATGGGCGATGGGCAACGCGGCAGCGATAAGCGGCCGGCTGCGAGGGCGGGTGGTGCGGGATTCGGATCATGCCGGATTATACGGGGAGAGCGCGGAGAGCATGGAAACAGCCCTTGCGTGGGCCGCAAATGCGGTCAGATCACCCCTGAATAATGCAACGCGTGCTCGCGCGAGTAGAAGCGTCCGTCTAATTGCGAGATAGCGCTGTGTGCGGTCGACATGCGACTGGCGAGAGGCGGAAGGGCTCGCAAGCGTTTGCGTATCGGAGCGCGTAGTGGAACATACGGTTTCCTACGCTTTATGCCGCATTTTCTGCCGGCATTTAGCGCTATACGACCGCTGCCGCTCGTGAGATTGTTGTAGCCGTCGATACACTGATTTGCCGTTTTCCCTCATTCAATTCGCATGCCGATCGCTTAAACTTGCTGGTAACAATATGTTACGGGGTGCGAGATGTTGGCCGTGTTCTTCATCGCCTGCCCGATCTGCATCGCCGCGTTGTTTGGTTTCGCGCGGCACGTCGATCCGGTGACGGGACAATTCAAGCGTTGAATCCGCCAGTTGGGTGTTTTCCGCAGCGCCGCCGGCCGTGCGCTGCGGTGTGCTGTTTTCGTGAGCCGGTCCGGCTATAAGTCTTGCCTTTGAGTGCCGAGTCGCGGCACGATGCGCGATAACCTGAGATTAGGGCAGTATCGCGTATGCGGGATTTTCTGACGAGTATCACGGCGCGTGCCGGCGTGCTGAAGGGCATCCTTCCTCTGAATCATGCAGCGGCGGCGCGCGATGCGCTGGCCGGCGTGCAGCTTGCGTCGATGGATATTCCGCAAGTGCTGGGCTATGCGCGCATTGCCGGCATGCCGGCCGTGACGGGCCTGTACACCGTTTTTCTGCCGCTGATCGCCTTTGCATTCTTCGGCGCCTCGCGGCACCTCGTCGTGGCCGCCGATTCCGCGACCGCCACCATTTTCGCGAGCCGGCTTTCCAGCATGGCGCCAGCGTCCAGCGCCGAATATGCCGCGCTCGCCGCGATGGTCGCCTTGCTGACCGCCGCGTTGCTACTCGTCGCACGGATTTTCAAACTGGGTTTTCTGGCCGACTTCCTGTCGCGTACCGTGCTGGTGGGTTTTCTCGCCGGGGTCGGCGTGCAGGTCGGCATCAGCATGCTGGGCGACATGTCCGGCGTGCCCGGCCGTGCCTCGCGCAGCGTCGATCAACTCATGCTGGTGGTGCGCGAAACGGCGCAGATACATTGGCCGACGCTTGCCATTTCACTGCTGGTGGTCGGCGCCACGCTCGCTTTCAAACGCATCAAGCCACGCCTGCCGGTGCCGTTGATCGCGGTGGTGGCGGGTATCGCCGCGAGCGATCTCTACCATTTTTCGGCCCACGGGATTGCCGTACTCGGCCCGGTGGCGGGCGGATTGCCGCCGCTGCGCATGCCGCAGGTGACATGGCAGCAGGTGCTCGATCTGCTGCCTGTCGCGGCTTCGTGCTTCGTGATGATCGTGGCGCAAAGCGCCGCCGCGAGTCGCGTGTTCGCCGAGCGTTATCACGAATCGGTCGATACCAACGCCGATCTGCTGGGAATCGCCGCGGCGAACGTGGCGGCCGCATTTTCAGGCGCGTTCGTGGTGAACGGCAGCCCGACGCAAACCGCGATGGCGGATCTCGCCGGCACGCGCAGTCAGTTCGCGCAATTGGTGTTCGCGGCAGTGGTGGTCGCGGTGCTGCTGTTCTTCAGCCGATTCCTGCAGTATCTGCCGCACTGCATTCTCGCCAGCATCGTGTTTACGATCGCCATCGGCCTGATCAATCTGCGGAGCTTGTTTGCGATTCGCCGCGAAAGCCCCGGCGAATTCGCGCTGGCCGTGTTCACTGCGGCGGCGGTGGTGCTGATCGGCGTCGAGCACGGCATCCTGGTGGCGGTGGCGCTATCGCTGCTGCGCCACGTACGGCACAGCTACCGTCCGCATACCATGATTCTCGTCCCCGGCGACAACGGCGTTTGGGTTCCCGAGCCCGCCGTGCCCGGCATGCAGACCACGCCGGGCCTGATCGTTTATCGCTTCGGCGCCGATCTGTTTTACGCGAACGACCACTTTTTCGTCGACGACGCCCGTCGCCTGATCGACCAGGCGCCCACCAAAGTGCGTTGTTTCGTGATCGACGCGAGCGCGATCACCGATATCGACTATTCGGCGGCGCGCTCGGTCGGCGAGTTGTGCGCGGCATTGAAGCACGCCGGCATCGAGGTGTTCTTTGCGCGTGTGAACCGGTATTTGCGCTCGGACATGGACCGGCACGGCATCACACCGATCATCGACGCAAGTTGCATTTTCAACACCTTGCACGAGGCGCTGCGCGCGGCCGGCGTGGTGAATCCGACCGGCACCTGAAGAGCCGCGTAAGCGCAAGCGTTGTGCGGACCTGTGGCGCGTTTTAGCGTTGCGGTTCTTCGTGAGCGAAGAAATAACCGATAAAGAAGCATGCGCCCGCGACGGCTGCGCCCAGCACGGCCACCGTATAAGCGAGCGCCGTGCCGTGCCAGAGGCCGTCGAACCACTGATGCAACTGCGCCATCAGCACCGCCGCATTGCCGCCGATGCGTTGCAATTCGATCTGATAGCGTGGATCGGCCACGCTGTACATGGAGACCGCACTGTCCGGCGGCGGCGCCATGGCGTAGATGATCACTGCCGCGATCAAACCGGTCACGAATGCCGCCACACCCGCCAGATAGAACCGCTTTTGTCGGGTCGAGCGTTGCGCCGCCGGGTTCACTTCATTACCGCCGCTCATCGTGTTCGCTTCTCCGCTTCAGTCGTCACGGCGATCATGCTCACGCGCCCGCCGCCATGCCGATGCAATCGGCGAGCCCGCCCGCCACAGCCTGCCGGCTATGCCGTGGACGCTGCACGAGCCCGATCTCCCGCTGAAAAGCCGCTTCACCGAGTTCGAGCGCGGCGACGCTGGCGGGCCACTTGCCGAGTCCCGCGCTATTCGGAATCAGCGCTACGCCGATGCCGCGCGCGACCAGTTGCACGATGCCCTGCAATTCGTCCAGTTCGATCACGTCGTGCACGTTCAGCCGCGAACGCCGTAGAAAGCGATCGACCAGCCTGCCGCCGAACGAGGTGCGATCGTAGCGGATAAACGGCTCGCTGCGCAGCAGTTCGCGCCATGACCGCGCATTACCCTTGCCGCGCGCGAGCACTTTGGGCACGAGCAGCACGAACGGCTCGGCGACGAGCGTGCGCCATTCGAGTTCGGACGGCAGCGCGAACGGCGGTTTGATGATGACGGCCAGATCCAGTTCGCCGGAATCCACCTGCCCCAGCAAGCCCAGCGACACACCGGGCACGACGCGAATTCGCCAGCCGGGCCGGTCGTTGCGAAAGCGCGCCAGCGCATCGGCGAGAAACGACACCTGCGCGGACGCAATGGCGCCTACCCGCAGCATGCCGCTTTCCGCCGCGACCGCGCCGCGTTCGGAGAGCCGGGCGTATAGCGTCATCATCTCTTCGGCGAGCGCGAGCGTTTCGCGGCCGGCGTCGTTGAGCGTGGCGGAGCGGCCGGTACGGTCGAACAGCGCAAAGCCGAGTTCTTCTTCGAGCCGCTGCATCTGCGCGCTCACGGCGGATTGCGTGAGGCCGATTCGTGCGCCGGCGCCGGAAAACGTGCCGTACTGGCATACGGCAATGAAAGTCTTGAGTTCGCTCAGCATGATCGATTGATCGATTTTGGTGTTGGTCAGATCAAATATATATCGTTTTTTACGATTTTTAGTCATGGCTAAACTTGGCCTCACGCGTGTGGCCCGGAGTGCCTGCGCGTTCAACCTAATTCCAATCAGCGAGTTTCCCCATCATGAGCGTTGCCGACACCGTCTTGCCGCCGTTCCACCTGGCATTTCCTGTTCATAGCCTTGCCGCCGCGCGCGAGTTTTACGGCGAGCTGCTGGGCTGTCCGGAAGGGCGCAGTTCGGACGCGTGGGTCGATTTCAATTTCTACGGCCACCAGATCGTCGCCCATCTTGCGCCTGAAGAAGCCGGCCACCGTCAAACCAGCAAGGTCGACGGCGACGCCGTGCCGGTCCGCCATTTCGGCGCGGTGCTTTCCATGCCGCAATGGCAGGCCGCCGCCGACAAGCTGCAGAAAGCGGGCATCGATTTCATCATCGAGCCGCACGTGCGTTTCAAGGGCGAAGTCGGCGAGCAGGCCACCATGTTCTTCCTCGATCCGTCGGGCAATGCGCTGGAATTCAAGGCGTTTGCCGACATGTCGTCGTTGTTTGCCAAGTGACGCCGGCGACTCGCGGTCGCGCCGCAATAAACACCGGAACCGCTTTTGCCGAACATGTCGGCAATATGGCAATTACGCGGTGATCGACTAAGCTTTCAACAAGCGCGAAGTATTTGCTTTGCGCAAATCAATCTGTGCGATGTCCCGCGATGCCTTCGCGGGACCTGGCATTGAGCAACACCTCAACCTCGGCTATCTTCAGCCATCAAACGTTTGCTTTTCGGCAAACCGCAGCGCAGTTCAGGTGCCCACTTTCCTTACATTGGCCTTCCTGACAATCCCGCCATTTTCGCGCCATGCAGGCGTTGGTGCTATCGATCTAGCATAGGCGCTGATTCCCCCACCCCTTACCTGCATTCTCTCGGGCACGTTTCATGTGGATCGTCAACGTTGCGCTTAAACGGCCATACACGTTCATCGTGATGGCCATTCTGATTTTGCTGGCGACGCCATTCGTACTGTTGACCACACCGGTCGACGTGCTGCCGGAAATCAATATTCCGGTGGTCAGTATCATCTGGACCTACACGGGCTTGTCGGCTCAGGACATGGCCAACCGCATCACGTCGGTGAACGAGCGCAGTCTGACCACCACGGTCAACGACATCGAACACATCGAATCGCAATCGCTCGCGGGCATTACGATCCTGAAGGTGTTTTTGCAGCCGACGGCGAACATCCAGAGCGCCATCGCGCAAACGGTGGCCGTCGAGCAGGCGCAGTTGAAGCAGATGCCGCCAGGTGCCACCCCGCCGCTGGTGATCAGCTACTCGGCCTCCAGCATTCCGGTGATCCAGCTCGGTCTGTCGAGTCCGAAGCTTTCCGAGCAGGCGCTCAACGACACGGCGCTGAACTTTCTGCGTCCGCAGCTCGTGACGATTCCGGGCGCGGCGGTGCCATACCCTTATGGCGGCAAATCGCGGCTGATCTCCGTCGATCTGGACACGCGCGCGCTGCTTGCAAAAGGCCTGACACCCTCCGACGTGGTGAGCGCGTTCAACGCGCAAAACCTGATCCTGCCGACCGGCACGGCGAAGATCGGGCCGAAGGAATACACGATCAACATGAACGGCTCGCCCGCCACGGTGGAAGGGCTCAACGATATTCCGGTCCGCACGCTCAACGGCGCCACGACGTATCTGCGCGAAGTCGCGCACGTGCGCGACGGTTACTCGCCGCAGACCAACATCGTGCGGCAGGACGGCCATCGCGGCGTGCTGATGTCGGTGCTCAAGAACGGCAGTGCATCGACGCTCTCGATCGTCGATTCGCTGCGTGGGCTGCTGCCGGCTGCGCAAGCGGCGCTGCCGCCGGATCTGAAGATCACGCCGCTATTCGATCAGTCGGTGTTCGTGAAAGCGGCAGTGCAGGGCGTGGTGCGCGAGGCGCTGGTGGCCGCCGCGCTGACCGCCGCGATGATTCTGCTGTTTCTCGGCAACTGGCGCAGCACCTGCATCATCGCGATCTCGATTCCGCTGTCGATCCTGTCGTCGCTGATCGCGCTGCACGCGCTCGGGCAGACGATCAACATCATGACGCTCGGCGGTCTCGCCCTCGCGGTCGGGATTCTGGTGGACGATGCCACGGTCACGATCGAGAACATCGAACGGCATCTGCACATGGGCACGAATCTGCACGATGCGATTCTCGACGGCGCGGGCGAAATCGCGATTCCCGCGCTGGTGTCCACACTCTGTATCTGTATCGTGTTCGTGCCGATGTTCTTCCTGACCGGCGTGGCGCGCTATCTGTTCGTGCCGCTCGCCGAAGCGGTGGTGTTCGCGATGCTGGCTTCGTACGTTCTGTCGCGCACGCTGGTACCGACCCTCGCGATGCTGCTGATGGGGCACGCCCACAAGCCGAAGCCGGGCGCGAAGCCGAATCTGTTCATGCGCCTCTATCACCGCTTCGATCGCGGTTTCGAGAGCATGCGTGCCGCCTACATCATGATTCTCAGCAGCGTGCTGGTGCGCCGCGGCATGTTCGGCAGCGTGTTCCTCGGCTTCTGCGTGGTGTCGATGGGCCTGATTTTCGTGCTCGGCGAAGACTTCTTTCCAAGCGTGGATGCCGGCGACATTCGCCTGCACATGCGCGCGCCGACCGGCACCCGTATCGAGGAAACCGCGCGTCTGGCCGACGAAGTCGAAAACGTGATCCGCGAGGTCGTGCCCGCGAACGAACTCGGCACGATTCTCGACAACCTCGGTTTGCCCTATAGCGGCATCAATCTCTCGTATAGCAATGCGGGCACGATCGGCACGCTCGACGGCGAGATTCAGGTGGCGCTCAAAGAAGACCACAAGCCGTCGCAAATCTACATGGACAAACTGCGCGCCATCCTGCCGCAGCGATTTCCGGGCGTCGAGTTCTTCTTTCAGCCGGCCGACATCGTCACGCAGATTCTCAACTTCGGCTTGCCCGCCGCGGTGGACGTGCAGATTTCCGGGGCGAATCAGGAGGGTAACTTCGACGTCGCGCGCAAACTGCTGAAACAGGTGCGCCAGATTCCCGGCACGGTGGATACGCACATCCAGCAGAAACTGGACGAACCGGCGATCAATCTGCAGATGGATCGCACGCGGTTGCAGCAACTCAATCTGAGTGCGAGCAACGTGGCGCAAAACGTGCTCATTTCCCTGTCGGGCAGTTCGCAGACGTCGCCGGGTTTCTGGTTCAACAACAGGAACGGCGTGGAATACAGCGTGGCCGTGCAGACGCCGCAGTATCAGGTGTCGTCGATCGATGAACTGTTGCGCACGCCGGTATCGGGTTCGGCCAACGGGCCGACGCAATTGCTCGGCAACCTCGTGCGGGTCTCGCCGCAAACCCAGTTCGCGGAAGTCACGCACTACAACATCAGGCCGGTGATCGACCTGTACGTGAGCGTCGAGAAGCGCGATCTGGGCAGCGTGGCGAACCAGGTCGACAAGCTCGTGGACAACATGCGCGCGTCGCTGCCGCGCGGCAGCCAGATCACCGTGCGCGGCCAGGTGCAGACCATGCGCAGTTCGTTCTTCGGTCTGGGAGTCGGCGTGGCGATGGCGATCGTGCTGGTGTATCTGTTGATCGTGGTGAATTTCCAGTCGTGGGTCGATCCGCTGATTATCGTCAGCGCGTTGCCCGCGGCACTCGCGGGCATTGTGTGGATGCTGTTCCTGACCGGCACGCATCTGAGCGTGCCGGCCTTGACCGGCGCGATCATGACGATGGGCGTGGCCACCGCCAACAGTATTCTGATGGTGGCGTTCGCGCGCCAGCGGCTTTCCGCCGGTGCACCGCCGTTGACCGCCGCGCTCGAAGCCGGTGCAAGCCGGATCAGGCCGGTGCTGATGACCGCCTTCGCGATGATCATCGGCATGATTCCGATGGCGCTCGGTCTCGGCGAAGGCGCCGAGCAGAATGCGCCGCTTGGCCGCGCGGTGATCGGCGGATTGCTGTTCGCCACGGTGTCCACGCTGTTTTTCGTGCCCCTCGTGTTCGCGGCCATTCACACCCGCCTCGCACGCCGCCACCGCGACGACGGTGACGATGGTGGCGCGAATCACACGGGTTCCGACGGCGACGGCCACGACGGCCCCGCGCCGGACCACGGCGGCGCCGCCAGGCCCGCGTAAAGTTAATTGACGGCTGACCGAGATAGCTGACTGAGATGACCGAAAAAACTCACGCATCGCTAGCGATTCCCTCGCGAGAGACCGAAGGCGGCCACGCCTTGCCGCCGCGCCATCGCGAATGGAAGCGCGCCAAAATTGCCGTCTGGATCGTGCTGGCGCTGCTCGCCGTCGGCGCGTTGCGCACGGTGATCGCGAACGTAATGCAAAACCGTTCGGTGGCGGAGACAACGAAGCAGAACGCCACGCAGTACGTGAACGTGGTGAGCCCGACACAGGCCGAAGGCGGCGGCAATACGTTGCTGCCGGGTACGCTGCGCGGTTACGTCGAATCGCCGATCTACGCGCGCTCCACGGGTTATCTGCTGCACTGGTACGCGGATATCGGCACGCGTGTCAAACAGGGGCAACTGCTCGCCGATCTGGATACGCCGGAAATCGATCAGGAACTCGCGCAGGCCCTGGCGCAGCGCCAGCAAACCAGTTCGAGCCTCGGCCTCGCCAAAAGCTCGCTGGAACGCTGGCAGCAACTGCGTCAGCGCGATGCGGTCTCGCAACAGGAGCTCGACGAACGCCAGAGCACTTATACGCAGGACGTCGCGAATCTCGCCGCGGCCGACGCCAACGTCAAACGCCTGCAGCAACTCGAATCGTTCAAGCGCATCGTCGCGCCGTTCGCGGGTGTGGTCACGCAGCGCAATGTGGATGTGGGCGACCTGATCGACGCGGGCAGCGGCACGAGCCGCGCGCTGTTCGCGCTCGCGCAGTCGGACCCGCTGCGCGTTTATGTGCAATTGCCGCAGGCGTACGCGCAAAACGTGTCGGTCGGACAGAAGGTGGTGGTCACGCAGGCGGAACTGCCGGGCCAGCAATTCCACGGCACGATCACGCACATTTCCGGCGCGATCGACGTGCCCACCCGTTCGCTGCAGATCGAAGTGACGCTGCCTAATCCGGACGACAAGCTGCGCCCGGGTGCATACGTACAGGTCGCGGTGCCGGCAGTCGCACACGCGCAATTGATGGTGCCGGGCAACGCGCTGCTGTTCCGCGCCGAAGGTCCGCGCGTTGCGGTGGTCGACGCGAACGGCAACGTGCAGTTGCATAAGATCGTCATCGCGCGGGATCTCGGACAGCAGCTCGAGATCGAAAGCGGGGTCGAGGCGAGCGACAGGATCATCATCAACCCGAGCGATTCGATCGCGGACGGCGATCATGTGCAGATCCAGCAACCACAGGCCAACGGCAAGGGGGCGTCGTGAAGCTCGTGGCCACGAGGCGCGCGATAACGACGCTCGCGAGCACGGCGCTGCTGGCCGCGTGCACGGTCGGACCCAACTATCAGCGGCCGCAGGCCGAGGTGCCGCCCACGTGGCAAACCGATTCGTACTGGCGCGTGGCCGTGCCGTCCCATGCGCCGATCTCGCCAGACTGGTGGAGCGCGTTCGGCGACTCGACGCTCGGCGCGCTGGAAAGCCAGGCGCTCGCGCAGAATCAGACGCTGGTAGCGGCCAGCGCGCACTATGAACAGGCTAGAGCCACGCTCGCGAACAGCCGCGCTCAGCAGATTCCCGAAGTCGATCTCGGCGCGCAGGGATCGCGCTTCCGGATTTCGCAGAACCGTCCGCAGACCAATTACGGCACGCCGACCACCTCGACGGTGCAGAACAACGTGCAGCTCGGCCCCACCATCAACTACGACACCGATCTATTCGGCCGGATACGTCGGGAGGTGGAAGGCTCGGTGGCCTCCGCGCAGCAATCGGCGGATGACCTCGCCAACGCGCGGCTCGTTCTCACCACGGATCTCGCCACTGACTACTTTTCGCTGCGCGAACTCGATGCCGAGATCGACGTGCTGAATCAGTCGGTGATACTGCAGCAGAAGGCGCTCGATTACGTCACGACGGAACATGATCTCGGCTCGGTGTCGGGACTCGACGTGCTGCAGCAGAAATCGCTGCTCGACTCGACCCGCGTGCAGGCGCAACTGCTTCTGAATCAGCGGGCGCAGTTCGAGCATGCGATCGCCGCGCTCGTCGGCGTGCCGGCGCCGCAGTTTTCGATCGCGCCCAAGGTGGTCAATGTCCAGGTGCCGTCGATTCCGCTCGGTGTGCCCAGCGACGTGTTGCAACGGCGGCCGGATATCGCTTCGGCGGAGCGCGCAATGGCCGCGGCGAATGCGCAGATCGGCGTCGCCAAGGCGGCGTTTTTCCCGAGTCTGACGCTGGCGCCGAGCATCGGTTGGGAAAGCACGCAGTTCGCCAGCCTGTTGAGCGCGCCCACGCTGATGTGGACGCTCGGCGCGGCGGTCGGCCAGGTGTTGTTCGACGGCGGCCGCCGCGCGGCCAACGTGCAGTTCGCGAGCGAAGGCTACAAGGCCACCGAGGCGAACTACCGCCAGACCGTGCTCACCGCGTTCCAGCAGGTGCAGGACGGCATTACCGGACTCTCCGTGCTGGACGGCGCGGCGAAACAGTCGCGCGAAGCCGTCATGGATGCGCAGCATCTGCTCGCGCTTGCCAACGACCGCTATTCGGGCGGCCTCGTCGCTTACCTCGACGTCATCACCGCGCAGCAGTCGCTGCTGACCAGCGAGCGCCAGGACGTGCAGATTCACGGCCAGCAGATGACGCTCTCGGTATCGCTCGTGAAAGCGCTCGGCGGCGGCTGGGATGTCGGCACGGACATGCCGGACATGTCGAAGAACGCTCAGCCCGGCGACACGAAGGAGGCGATGGCTCCCGCGCGGTGAGCCGGTGGATCGTGCAGCAGCCGGGACGCAAGGTGAAAACGAGGCGTTTCGTATAATGTAGAGACAAGGGGACGCGCATGAAATTGCTGATTGTTGAAGACGAGCACAAGGTGGTGGACTACCTGCGCTCCGGTTTGACAGAGCAGGGCTGGGTCGTCGACGTCGCGCTCGACGGCGAGGAAGGCATGCACCTGGCCACCGAATTCGATTACGACGTGATCGTCCTCGACGTGATGCTGCCCAAACGCGACGGCTTCAGCGTGCTGAAGGCGCTGCGCATGCGCAAATCGACACCGGTCATCATGCTCACCGCGCGCGATCATGTGAACGACCGCGTGCGCGGTCTGCGCGAAGGAGCCGACGACTACCTCACCAAACCCTTTTCGTTCCTCGAACTGGTCGAACGCTTGCACGCGCTGGCGCGGCGCACCCGTTCACAGGAGTCGACGCTGATTTCCGTCGGCGATCTGTTCGTCGATCTGATCGGCCGGCGCGCGACTCGCGACGGCGTGCGCCTCGACCTGACCGCCAAGGAATTCCAGCTGCTCAGCGTGCTGGCGCGCCGCCAAGGCGACATTCTGTCGAAGACCGCGATTACCGAACTCGTGTGGGACGTCAATTTCGACAGTCATACGAATGTGGTCGAGACGGCGATCAAACGACTGCGCGCCAAACTGGACGGCCCGTTCCCCTCCAAGCTGCTGCACACCGTGCGCGGCATGGGTTACGTGCTCGAAGTGCGCGAGGAGGCGGAGCAGTCATGAACCGCTCGATCGCCCGGCGCCTCGCGTTGATGTTCGCGTTCGTCGCGCTGTTCGTCTTCACGCTGGTCGGCACCGGACTTTTTCTGGTGCTGCGCACGCAACTCGAACACCATCTGCGCGAGTCGCTCGACGATCGCACGCAGATCGCGCGCATCATCGTCTATCACGCCGTGACGCCGGAAAAGTGGCGCATGGCGCGTGAAAAGCTCACCGACATGACGCCGCACGACGGCAGCACGGTCTATGCGGTGTCGAGCACCGATCCATATTTTCATTACGGCAAGCCGGTCGAAGGTTCGGTGGTGACGAGCTGGCCGGGCGGTTACACGCGCGTGACGCCGGCCGACGGCGGCCAGGACATGCTGACCTCGACGGTGATAATTCCGGCTTACGCCGCGCGTCCGCCGGTGCAATTGCAGGTGGCCGCGAGCTATTCGCCCAATGTGCGCACCATGCGCGTGTTCGGCTCGGCGCTTGCCGCGTTGTCGGCGCTGGGCAGTCTCGCCGTACTGTTGCTCAGTTACTCGGTGACGCGGCTCGGCCTCGCGCCGCTCACGCGTCTCACGCGCGACGCTTCTGCCGTGAGCCCGAACAACCGCTCACAGCGCCTGAACACAGCCTCGCTGCCGCTCGAACTGAACGACCTGGCGAATTCCTTCAACGGTGCGCTCGAGCGGCTGGACGGCGCATATGGCCGCCTCGAATCGTTCAATGCGGATGTGGCGCATGAACTGCGCACGCCGGTGACGATTCTGATCGGCCAGACCGAAGTGGCATTGACGCGCAATCGTTCGGTCGACGATCTGCGCCACACGTTGCAATCGAACCTGGAGGAGTTCGAGCGCATGCGGGCGATCATCAACGACATGCTGTTCCTCGCCCGTGCCGACCAGGGCGAGCGGGCAACCGGCCTCGTCGAAGTGTCGCTGGCCGCGGAAGTCGAGCATACGCTGGAGTTTCTGGAGATTCCGCTCGAAGAAGCGCGGGTGCGCGCGCAATTGCGCGGCGACGCCGTGGCGCGCGTGAACCGCTCGCTGTTCGGCCGTGCCTGCACGAATCTGTTGATGAACGCGATCCAGCATTGCGAGCCGGGTGCGGAAATCAACGTGACGATCGTGTGTGAAGAGGATCAGGTACGCGTCGCGGTGGCCAACCCCGGCGCACCGATCTCGCCGGACGTGCTCGAACATCTGTTCGACCGGTTCTATCGCGCGGAGGTTTCGCGCACGAACAGCCGCGAAAACCACGGGCTGGGTCTGGCGATCGTGAAAGCGATTGCGGAGATGCATCGCGGCACGGTGTCGGCGCAAAGCGCGCACGGTATCAACACCTTCGCGTTTTCAGTCGCCGCGTTGCCGATGGAAGCCGGCCTGCGGGCGGCGCGTCCGAATGCAGGCGCGACGGCTGAGGGGGTGGATTATTCGTCGCTGGCGAAGGGCAAGTCGGCCTGAACCGGCAGCCGCCGTTGCGGCGGCTGCGCGTTGGCCGGCGTCAACGCGCTGACGCGCACGCCGAGAAGCCGCAGCTTGCGGTTCAGTTCCACTCTGCGCAGGCATTCGGTTGCCGCGCGCCGGATCTCGGCGGCGTCCGCGGTTGGCGTGTCCAGCGTCAGATCGCGCGTGACGGTGCGGAAATCGTCGTAGCGCAGTTTGATACCGACGGTGCGCCCCACGTAGCCCTTGCGTACCAGATCCTCCGCCACCCGCACGCACAAGCCGGTAAACGAACTGGATAGCGCCGGCCGGTCGTGACGTGGATGCAGATCGCGTTCGAAGGTCGTCTCGCGGCTCATCGACTTGGGCTCCGATTCGACCACCACCGGCCGCTCGTCGTAGCCTTGCGCGATCTGCATGAGCCACGCCGAATAACTGCGCCCGAAGTGGTCCTGCAACAGCCCCGCGTCCGCCGCCGCCAGATCGCCGACCGTGGCGAGTCCGAGCGCGGTCAGCTTTTCCGCGGCCTTCGGCCCGATGCCATTGACCTTGCGCACCGGCAGCGGCCAGACGCGCAGCGGCACGTCGGCCGGGGTGAGGATCGTGAGGCCGTTGGGTTTGTCGAGTTCGGAGCCGATTTTCGCGAGCAGCTTGTTCGGCGCCACGCAAATGGAGCAGGTGAGTCCGGTGGCCTGATTGACCGCCTGTTTGATGCGCGCAGCGATCTCGCGCGGCTCGCCCGGCAACTCGGTCAGATCGATATAGATTTCGTCGATGCCGCGGTCTTCGATCCGGTCCGTGAACGTGGCGACGGCCGCCTTGAACAGACGCGAGTAGTGGCGATACGAGTCGAAGTCGGTGGGCAGCAGGATGGCGTCCGGCGCGAGCATGGCGGCCTTCATCATACCCATGGCCGAGAACACGCCGAGCGCGCGGGCTTCGTAAGTGGAGGTGGTCACCACGCCGCGGCCCGCGTAATCGCGCAGTTTCGCGAAGCGGCGGGTGCCGTCTTCGAGTATTTGCGGCACGCCGTTGCGGCCGCCGCCGATCACCACCGCCTGGCCACGCAGTTCCGGATAACGCAGGAGCTCGACGGACGCGTAGAACGCGTCCATGTCGAGGTGCGCGATGCGGCGGCTTGCAGAACTCATGGGAGGGCGAAAACGGATGACGACAACGGCCAAACCGTAATAGTACCTTGCTCCGCCCTGGCAAGGGCCGCCCGGAAACGGCAGCCCGCTTCACGCAGGCCTGAAAAGGCCGGCGCTTACTGCTTGATGCCTTCGGCCTGAATATGCAGCGTGGTCTGCATCTTGAAGCCGTAAGTCTTGCCGAAGTCGACGCCGAAGTCATCGCGATTGAACGTCGCGGTCGATTCCGTGCCGCACACTTCACGCTTGAGCATCGGGTTGACAAAGCACTTGAACGACTCGATCTTCAGATTGACCGGCTTGGTGATGCCGTGCATCGTCAGCGTGCCGATCACTTCCACCGGCTTGTCGCCGTCGAAGCGGATCTGCGTGCCCTTGTAGGTCGCGCTCGGGTACTTGGCAACGTCGAAGAACTTGTCCGTGACCAGTTCCGCGTCGAGCTTGTCGTTGCCGATATCCACCGAGCTCATGTCGATCGTCACGTCCACCGTGCCGGTCTTCGCCGCGCGATCCAGCACCACGGTGCCGCTGCTCTTCTTGAACTTGCCGCGCCAGATCGAAATGCCGCCGAAGTGGTCGGTTTCGAAGCTCGGGTAGGTGTGCGTCGGGTCGAGCTGGTACGTGTCAGCTGCCGAGGCGTTGAACGACAATACGGCGGCCAGCGCGCCTGCGGCGAGCAAAATGTTTTTCTTCAAGGTGTTCTCCAGGTTTCAGAAAGTGCTGCGACGCTTCGGTTCGGATTATTTCTTCGAAGCGACGAGGTGAAATTTGATGACGACTTCGTCGGCGACTACCGACGTGTCTTTCCATTCGCCGGTGCCTACGTCGAATTGCGAGCGCCTGATCGGCAACGAGCCGTCGAAGGTTTGCAGGGCGCCCTGGCTGGCAATGGTGACCGGCACCACGACGGTTTGCGACTTGCCCTTGATGGTGAGCTTGCCGGTGATCTTGTACTGATTGCCGCCCGCCGGCGCGATCGCGCTGGAGACGAAGGTCGCGGCCGGGTACGCGGCGCTGTCGAACCATTCCTTGCCCTGGGCCTGCTTGTTGTAGTCGTCGGCACCGAGGTCGTAGCTGCCCGTGTCGATCGACACATTGGCGCTGCCGGAGGTCGGTTTGGCCGGATCGAAATTCAGTTGCGCCGAGAACTTCCTGAACTGGCCGTCGACGGGCACGTTCATCTGCTTCGTGGTGGCAATGACGGTGCTCTTGCTGGTGTCGACATCGGCGTGTGCGAAGCTTGCGCCGAACAGCGAGAAGGCCGCGATGCCGGCAAGCGTCACACGGTGAGCGGAGAGGTAAAAGTTTGATTTCATGGTGATACGCATCCTATCGAACCCGCGTGCGTTGATTGCGCACCGCGGGGAATTAGATTGCCAACAGGCTGTTGCCAATCGCCTGCTGTCCGTCTGCTATGTAGGGGTGACCCTCCCGTCACCCGCCCCTGACCCGCGCTTTACGCGTGTTACTTGAGGAATGGAACCATCCGCGCGAGCAGGCCGTCGCGGTCGAGAAACTGGTGCTTGAGCGCCGCCGCCACATGCATCGCCACGAGTGCGAGCAACGTGTAGTTGAGCAGCACGTGAACGGTGCGCAGAGTTGCCTTGAGCGCCTGATCCGGGCCGATGAAGGTGGGCAGCGGCACGATGCCGAGATACACCACCTGAATGCCGGCGGCGGAGCTATAGAAGTAGCCGGACAGCGGAATCGCCAGCATCAGCACGTATAGCACGGCGTGCACGAGATGGGCGGCGGCCTTCTGCCACACGGGCGTGGCGCTGTCGAGCGGCGGCGCGCGGTGGGTGGCACGCCACAGCACGCGGGCCACCGCGAGCACGAACACAGTCACGCCGATCCACTTGTGCCAGGAGAAATACTTCAGCTTGGTGGGCGTGAAGCCGGGAATATCGGTCATGATCCAGCCGATATAGAAGCCGCAGATCATCAACGCGGCGATCAGCCAGTGCAAGGTAATCGCGGCGCCGTGATAGCGGTCTGAACGGGCAGGGCGGGATGTCATGGTTTCGTGCTCGTGGGTCGCCGGCCATTGCCGGCGAATGCAGATCAAATGCGGATAGTAGGGATGCCAATGAAAACTGAATAGGCGTGCAGAAGAGAACACATTGTTGTATCGGTGACGCTAATGTCGCTGGAATAAAACGGCGCCGCGGCCGTAACGGGGCCGCGAGGTCGTCCACTGTGGTAATTTGCCGCCTGAACCGCCAGGAGAGTTGGGAACCATGAACAGAATCGACAACAACCACATCGCGCCCGGCGCGGATTTTCTGCGGCACGAAACGGCGCCTGCCGCAGCCGGGGTGGAAGGCTACATGGAGCATGACGCGGCTGTCTACCGCACCTTGCTCGAATCGACCAAAGCGATTCCTTGGAAGATCGAATGGGCGACCATGGAGTTCGCCTATATCGGTCCGCAGATCGAAGCCCTGCTGGGCTGGGCGCCATCGAGCTGGAAAAACGTGCAGGACTGGGCGGCGCGCATGCATCCGGACGACCGTGACAAGGTGGTCGAATTCTGCGTCGCGCAATCGAAGGCGGGCAGCGATCACGAAGCGGACTATCGCGCGTTGACGAGCCGGGGCGAATACGTGTGGCTGCGCGACGTGGTGCATGTGGTGCGCGACGCGAATGGCGAAGTCCAATCGCTGGTCGGCTTCATGTTCGATATCAGCGAACGCAAGAAGGCCGAGGAAAAAGTAGCCGCGCTGCAACGCGAACTGGAGGCGCTGTCGTTCAAGGACGGACTGACGGGCGTCGGCAATCGCCGCGCGTTCGACACCACGCTGCAACGCGAATGGGCCGCAGCCTTGCGTCATGCGGCGCCGCTCTCGTTGATCATGGTCGATATCGACTTCTTCAAGTCCTACAACGATTACTACGGCCACGTACAAGGCGACGAGTGTCTGAAACGGGTTGCCGGCGTGCTGGGCAGCGCCGTGCGGCCGGGCGACTGTGTAGGCCGGTTCGGCGGCGAAGAGTTCGCGCTGATCCTGCCGAACACCGGCGCCGACGCCGCCCGCCAGGTGGCCGAGCGTTGCCGCGACCGGATTGCAGCCGAGGAGATCGCGCATGAACGCTCGCCGTTCCGGCAGACGGTGACCGCCAGCTTCGGCGTCGGCACGACGATTCCGGCGCAGGCGGACGATCCGGTGGCCTTCGTCAATCTGGTGGATACGCAGCTCTACCGTGCGAAGGACAACGGGCGCGACTGCATTGCGGCGGTGAACCGGGCGGCATGAAGCGCGAGCCGCGGCATGGTCTCAGGCGCGCAATGTGCTAATTGAGCGCCTGCTGCCGGTGCATGTCGCGGCGCGTGAGGCGAGGCGCGGAACCCCGTGCTCGCGCTCAATCAAAAATCCAGGGTCAAGTGTGTGAATTCGATTTTTCTGTCTTGGGGTATCGCCGCCGTCGCCACGGCGGGCGTCATCACCCGGCCGTTCAAATGGCCCGAGGCCGTCTGGGCCGTGGCCGGCGCGGTGCTGCTGGTGTCGCTCGGCCTGTTGCCCGTGCATCTGGCGATCGAGGCGATCGGCAAGGGCACCGACGTCTATCTGTTTCTCTTCGGCATGATGCTGCTGTCGGAAGTGGGCCGCCGTGAAGGCCTGTTCGACTGGGTGGCCGTGCTCGCGGTCAACCACGCCCAGGGCTCGCCGCGCAAGCTCTTCCTGCTCGTCTATCTGGTCGGCGTGGTGATCACCGCTTTTCTGTCGAACGACGCCACCGCCGTCGTTCTCACGCCGGCCGTGTTCGCCGCCGCCAGAAAGGCGAAGACGGATCCGTTGCCGTTGCTGTTCGTTTGTGCGTTCATTGCCAATGCGGCGAGCTTCGTGCTGCCAATTTCGAATCCGGCGAACATCGTGCTGTACGGCAATCACACGCCCGCGCTCGGCGCCTGGCTGCTGCGCTTCACGCTGCCGTCGCTGCTGTCGATCATCGCCACTTACGTGATGTTGCGCTGGACCCAGCGCGAGGCGCTGGCCGGCACCTGCGAGGCGAATCTCGAAGCGCTCGAACTGTCGTCGAGCGGGCGCGTGGCGCTCGCGGGCATCGCGGTCACGGCTGCCGTGCTGTTGACGGTCTCCGCATTCGACATTGCGCTTGGCCTGCCCACCGCGATACTCGGCGCACTGACCGCGCTGATCGTGCTGATTCTGGAGCGCAAATCGCCGCTGCTGATGATCCGCGAGATATCATGGAGCGTGCTGCCGCTGGTCGCCGCGCTCTTCGTGCTCGTCGAGATGCTCGATCATACCGGCGTCATCACGGCGCTGGCCCATCTGACGCAGCGCGCCGCACAACATAACGAACTGGCCGCGGCGGGCTGGGCCGGCAGCATCATCGCGATCGGCAGCAATCTGATGAACAACCTGCCGGCCGGTTTGATTGCCAGTTCGACCGTGTTGCAGGCACACAGTCCGGAGCGCGTGATCGACGCGCTTCTGATCGGCGTCGATCTGGGTCCGAACCTGTCGATTACCGGTTCACTGGCAACGATTCTCTGGCTCAGCGCGATTCGCCGCGAGGGCGAAGACGTGAGCTTCATGAAGTTTCTGAAGGTGGGGTCGCTGGTCATGCTGCCGGCGCTCGTGCTCGCGCTCGGCGCGCGGATTCTGACCGGCTGAACAGCGCACGCGGGGTTTGAACGCGGCGCCGCAGGTTCGAATACGCGGCGTCATGGCTGCGTGCCGCTGGCACGCAGCGGCGCTTTCGCACGCATGGCTTCCTCCGCTTCTTTCAGCAGGCGCAATATCTCCGCGAGCCGTGCGACGCGCGCGCGTTGTGTCGGCATCAACGAGGGCCGCGCCAGCCCGCGCAGACGATTGTGCCAATAGGACAGCGGAATACGATCGGTGTTGGAGATCGCCACGAATACGCGTTCCAGGTGGGCGATCTCCCTGTCTATTTCCTGATGGTTCATCTGATGTTTTCCGAAGAGTCGTCACGAACAACGTCGAGCAAGGGCCGTTCCGCATTCGTCGGGACGAATCGCGCGCGCGTTTCCTTTTCCCTTTCCCTTTCCTTTTCCTCTTCCTCGATAACCGGGCGGGCGGCCGCTTTATTCCCGGCGACTCCACATTCCTCACAACAACGGGAATTCACCAGGCATTGCTGGCGACAGCATGTTCTATGCTGGTTCCACAGTCTTTTTCCGTAATCAGGACGTAATCAATCCATCGGATGCACGCATTGCCGGCACGCGCGACGCCGCATGGATGAGACTCGTGACATAGGTCGACATGATTCTGACGTTGCCTTGGCGCGGGGCTTCGCGAAGAATTCGGCCTGTGTTACCGGAACGGATCGCGGCAAACGGCAAGCGACGCCCGGTGGCTCGATCGAAGGAGTCAGTCATGAAGAAGTTGCTCGCTATCGTGCTGCTGTGCTGCGCAGCCACCGTCACGTTCGCCCAAACCGCCGCGCCTCAAGGTGCTCGAGGTGCTCAAGGCACTCCTGGCACTCAAGGCGCTCCAGGCGGCAATCCGCAGCGCATGGCGCGCATGGTGCAGCAGTTGCAAACGCGCTTTGCGAACGCCAACACTACGCACGACGGCAAGCTCACGAAGGATCAGGCCGCCGCCGGCATGCCGATGGTGGCCAGACATTTCGACGAGATCGATACGCAGAAGGCGGGCTACATCACCTTGCCGCAGATCGAAGCGTTCATGCAGCAACGCGCGGCGGCACACTGAACCGCGCGGGCCTTGGCGCGACGATGGAGCCGCCGCGCGGCGCGGCGTGTGCCGCTCGCGCGCGAGCCGTCCTGCCGAACCAAACGCTGTTTCAAGGAGCTTTCGCATGGACCGTCCCGCGAAAATCATCGTGCTCGACGACGAAGTCGAATTGCGCAACATGCTGCAGCGTTTCCTGCGTGGTCACGGTTTCGACGTGAGAGTCGCCGAGGACGGCAAGCGTCTCGACCGCTATCTGGAACGCGAGCCTTTCGATCTGCTGGTGCTCGATCTGATGATCGGCGAAGAGGACGGCCTCGCCATTTGCGCCCGCCTGCGCGAGCAGGGCCAGACCTTGCCGATCCTGATGCTGACCGCGAAGGGCGATCCGCTCGACAAGGTGGTAGGCCTCGAAACCGGCGCCGACGACTATCTCGCCAAACCGTTCCTGCCGCGCGAACTGGTGGCGCGCATCAACGCGCTGCTGCGCCGCCAGAAGATGGCTTCGGGCGACGTTACGGTGACCTCGCAAAGCGTGCGCTTCGGCGATTTCTCGCTGGATGTCGGCAAGCAGCAGCTTTCGCGCGCTGGGGAGTTGCTGGACATTCACTCGGCGCAGATGTTGCTGCTGATCGCGCTCGCGTCTTCGCCGAACCGGCCGGTGAGCCGCGACAATCTGCTGGCGCGCGCGCGGGGCCGCGATCACGATGCGCTCGATCGCAGTATCGACGTGCAGGTGCTGCGGCTCAGACAGATAATCGAGGACGATCCGTCCAAACCGCGCTTCATCAAAACCGTGTGGGGCGTGGGCTACATGCTGGCCGCGGACGTCGACTCATGACGCGCTCGCTGCTGCAAAGAGCGCTGCCGAGAACACTGCTGGCGCGCAATATCGCGCTGCTGATCGCGCTCGTGATGCTAAGCCAGATGTGCGTGCTCGGTGTGCTGCTGCACTATGTGCAGCGGCCTCGCGTGGAGCGCGCCGCAGCCGTCTTCGCCACTTATGTGAGCACGCTCGACAACCTGCTGGCAGCTACGCCGCCCAAAGCTCGCAGCGAATTGACGGCGCGCCTCGACGCGCGCGCGCAGGTTCCGGCCGAAGCCTTCGAGGCGCCGCCGCGGACTTTCATGCGCGGCTATCGCCTCTACCAGCGCAGCATGTTTCTCGACAGCCTGCGCGCGCATCTGCCGGCCGATATGCCGGCACTATGGCAAACCGTGGACGGCCAGCGCCTGTGGATCCGGATGCACGCGCCGGCCGATGCACCAAACGCACCGTACTGGATCGCGCTGCCGGTTCCCGAGGACGCGCAGGGCAGCGGACTCGACGCCGCAATCCTGCTCTCTCTCGGACTGGGCGCATTGGCGGCGTTGACCGGCTATCTGATCCAGCGCCACCTGAACCAGCCGCTTCAGGAGTTGACGCGAGCGGCGCGCCGCGTGAGCGCCGGAGAAATGCCCGCGCCACTGCCGACCGACGGTCCCACCGAAATCGCCGCCGTGAGCGGCGCCTTCAATCAGATGACACAAGCGTTACAGCAGGCCGAGGCGTCGCGTGCATTGATGCTGGCCGGCATCTCGCACGACATCCGCACGCCGCTCACCAAACTGCGGCTGTCAATGGCGATGGCAATGCCGAACGGCAGCGACAGCAGCTTTGTGGTGGCCGCCGAGTCCTATCTGGATCAGATCGAAACGATCCTGCAGCAGTTCATGGATTACGCCGGCAGCGGCGAGCGCGAGCAGCGGGAGCCGGGCGATCTGAATGCGCTGATCGAACGGCTCGCGGGCGATTTCGCGGGGCTCGGGCACGGGTTCGAGCTCTCTCTCGCGAACTTGCCGGCCGTGTCTTACCGGCCGATCAGCATGATGCGGCTTCTGATGAATCTGATGCAGAACGCGATCGTGTACGGCGGCACGGGACTGGCGGTGCGAAGCTGGGCGACTGCTGATTCGGTGATCGTCGCGGTCGGCGATCGCGGCAAAGGCCTTTCGGCGCAGGAGCTGGAGCAACTGAAGGCGCCGTTCCAGCGCGGCCGCAATGCGCGCTCGCATAGCGGCGGCACCGGCTTGGGGCTGGCGATCGTCGAGCGGATCGCGCGGCTGCACGGCGGCAGCCTGCAGTTTCATGCGCGCGAGGGTGGCGGGCTGGAGGTGTGGGTGGTGTTGCCGCTCAGTGGCTCGATGCGTTAGCGGAGGGCGGCGTGCCATGCAGGGTTCGGCTAATGCAATCTGCGGGGCGTCGGGCCGTCAAAAGGCTTACACGGTCTCGCCGCCGCCGCGCGCCGTTCCTTCATTTCCGATCCAGCCAGGCGTCCAGCCCGACCCGGAACGCGACACCTGCGATCACTGGCACCGTCAGCATGAGGATGATGCCGAAGTTCGGAATCTGGTCGCCATAGGTGAGCGGACCGTACAGCACAACGGTCGCCACGATCGCGAAGACCAGGGCGCCGACGGCCACCATCAGAAGATTGCGCGCCGCAATGGGCATCGCCTTGCGCTGGGCCTTTCCCGGCGTGGTGCTGGCAGCGGGGACTTTGTCGTGTTGGGCGGGCATGATGGGTCTCGTGACGATAGGAAAAGCAGCGTGAGCGGCGACGGTGAACGGACTCCGCTGAAGACGCTCGATGGGCATCATACCAGGGCACGTGCGTTCCGCGCATTTCAGGCCGCGCCGACCACCAGGCCGGGCGCTACGATCGCCGGCAGGAGTGCGGCGATCGCGCCGAACCGGTAGTCTCGTTGATGCAGGAACACGCCTGACATCAATATAAACCGCATTACCGGCAGCAGGATAAAAAGCGCGATGCCGACGGTTGCGGCAAGCACTGCAGTCTCGATCTCGCCGCGCAGCCAGCAGGCGGAGCAAGCGTTCCTTACGAGGTCAGCGCCGAAGGAATCCGCTCGGCAACAGGACTGGCCGCCTGGAAAGCGAACCGGCGAACCAGGCAGATCACCAGCGCGCCGGCGACCAGTCCCGACAACACGTCGGCAAGATAATGGCCGCCCTGCGTGAGCGTCGAAACGATCATGAAAGCGTTCAACGCAATCGCGATGGGAAAAACATAACCGGCGTGACGCAATGCATACGCGAAGCAGAGCGCAAGAATCGTATGCAGCGATGGAAAAGAAACCAGTCCCTGCACGAATAACAGATTCAGTTCTCGCGCCTGGCCGGTTCTGAAAAGGGCGAAGTCAGACACGGTCGAGGCCGTGCCGGGATCGTGAATGCCGAAATGCACGAATGCGCTTTCAGCCGGGAAAGGCACGGAAATCAATATCACCAGCGTAGCCGACACCATGAACTGCACGACGAACTCCGCATAGTCCTGCGTATTGCGGGTGATCGCGAGAATGACCGGCACGACGAACAGCTGACAGGCGCCGGACGCATAGGCCCAGCCGAGTGCCTGGTGCAGCCACGGGTGCGCCAGAACCCACCGGTAGGTATCGGACCAGTGGAATCCGAGCGCGGCGTCGGCGGCGATGAATGCATGGGTTGCCAGCGGGAAATTCGTCGCCACGCACAGGTACTGAAACACGATACAGACCTTGCTGAACGTGGCCAGAACGGTGATCCACAGGAACACGTCGAGCACGTTCCGATAGAAGATCGATCGGCTAACGTCTTTGTACGGTATGCGTGAGAGTATCCAAAGCACGCCGCTGATCGCGACCAGGCCGCAAGTGAGCGCGATGGTCAGCATGACGCCGCCGCGGGCGAGTCGAAAGCCGATACGGGCCGCCCATATGCTGTCGATCAGCATCAGGAGGAATGTGAAGCGCCAGGCTGCCCAGTAAAGTGCGCGTATCTGTTTTGGCATAAGTCCCCCGCATTTCTTTTTTCCGCATTATGCCTGCGATATTAATGCAAAGATGCGCGGTTCGCCGTCGCAAACCCGAAGCGGGGATGAAGTCAATTATCAGGCCGGATTTGCGGCATGCAATGTTGCCCGCGCATCATTGCCGAGAATCTTCGTCAAGCTCAGCGCGTTAGGTTGCCATACGATCTTCCAGGCAGTTAATCTATACACCGACGACCGGTTGAATCCGCCACCCTGAGCGGCCCTTCCCATTCCCCCCAAAGCAGCCGGTCGCTCATCTCGCGCTTGCTATGTGAGATTCAACCCGCCGTCCGATAGCAGAATTTCTCCGGTCAGGTAGTCCGAAGCGACCAGCATCGCGACGGCTTGAGCAATATCTTCGGGACTCGCTGAGCGGCGCATTGGGGCCCGTGTTTTCCACAGATCTCGCGCTTGCGTCCAGTCTGCGGTCAATGGCGTGTCCACCAATCCGGGAGCAACACCATTTACTCGAATATCGGGTCCAAGGGATAGTGCCAGCAAACGGGTCATGTGGTTGAGGGCAGCCTTAGCGGCCGAGTACGGAATTGACGCGCCCTTAGGCCGAACACCTGCATGGGAACTGATGTTGATCACGCTACCAGGGCGGCCTCGCCGAGCTGCTTCACGTAAGGCTGGTTCCGCTTCAGCTATCAAACGAAACGGGGCGATTACGTTGACCTCGTGCAGCTCTTGCCAAATAGCTGGTGTAGCTGCGGCCAGATTCGCATGGGGGATAACACGGCTGATCCCGGCATTGTTGATGAGCACGTCGAGTCGCCCCCAAGCCGCAACAGCTTCGCGGATAAGTCGCACTCTGTCCATGTCTTCGGCTAAATCGGCCTGTATGTAGATTGCGGAACCGAGTTCACGGGCCATCGCTTGCCCTGTTTCCGCCGAACTACGCGAATGCAAGACAACAGCGAATCCGTCACTTGAGAGCCGCCGAGCGATGGCAGCGCCGATGCCGGAAGTTGAACCAGTGACAAGAGCCACAGGACGCTGAATGGTCATAGACACTTCGATTGGTTTAAAGACCGCCTGATTGTCACCAATCTCGGACAGGCTGTCCAATGACCGATCGTGGCCGAACACAGTCCGATACTGACTGCTCAGATTATCCACCAGAAGTCGACTCGCGTCGGACCGTAGCCGACCCACTGCTGCCCCGACCCATCACCCTGCTGTAGGGCAGGCAGCAACGGTGCAACTGCCGCTCCTAACGATGCCTCCCCGGGAAGTCCTCGGCCACCTCGGCCGTTCGCGACAGCCGGACACTTGAGCGCGCCTGATAGTTACTTCAGTCGAAAAAATTCGGGCAATGCCCCGGTCCATATCTGAATATCGTTTCCTTTTCAACGCATGGAGCAATCCAGTACCACGACTATCCATGCCACCGATGTCCCTTCCCCGGGAAATCCCTCCCTTATGATTCCCGCTGAATGGGAATTGTATTTTTGAAATTCGAGAATGATCTGGCATTCTGAGTTCTGTTTGGATCTTGGGTGGCGTGATCGTGAACGTGGAACAGGGAGTGACAGGGGCCGAACGGGTGTTGCTGGTGCTGGCCGCGCTCGCCAGTCATGGCAAGGCGATGTCAGTCAAAGATCTGCTAGCCGTGACCGGGCTTGCGCAAAGCACGCTGTACCGGCAGATTGCGCTGCTCAAGCGTTGGGGTTTCGTCGCCGAAAATGCCGGGTATTACGCGCCTGGTCCGATCAGCTTGCAACTCGCGCTTGGCTTCGATGTGAATTCGCTGCTCGTCGAAGCGAGCCGCAGTGAGATGCAGCAGCTCGCGCGCGCGTCGCAGGAAAGCATTGGCCTCGTGGTCGCGGTCAGGCACCAGGTGATGTGCCTCGAGATGGTCGACAGCCAGCATTCGTTGCGCTGCTCGTTCGAGAAAGGCCGCGCCGTCCCGCTCAAGGCGGGCGCCTCCGCGAAATCCCTATTGGCATTCATGGCAGACAGGGCACGCGTCGAAGTGCTCGACGGCCTGTTCGACAATGACCCCGCCGGCCGTGCCGCGATTGAAGCAGAACTTCAACAGATTCGAGCCCAAGGCTATGCCGTTAGCGACAGCGAAGTCGACCCGGGCGTGTGGGGCGTCAGCGCCCCGATCTTTCATCACAGTGGACGCGGCGCCGGCAGCAGCGCGTCGATCACGTTGATGGCGCCATCAACGCGCGCCATCGGACGGGAAAGCCAATTCATCGACGGGACGCTACGTACGGCCCGCGCCATTTCCGAGCATATGCAAACCGATTAGCGGGACGAAGCTTTTCAATTTCATCCTTCAATTCGGTTCCCGAATCAACCGCATGACTTGATAGAACCACAAGGAGCCTACCCCATGAAGCTGCAACGACTGTTGTCCCTTGCATGTGTCACGTTCGCCGTGACGTTTGGCGGATTTTCCGGCGCGGCGTCAGCACAAACGCCGGATGTGCTGAACGTCGCCACCGACGCCACTTTCCCGCCGATGGAGTACACCGAGAACGGCGCGCGCACCGGCTTCGACGTCGACCTCATGAATGCGCTCGCGAAAGCGATGGGCAAACGCGTGCAATGGACCGACATTGACTTCAAAGGGCTGATTCCAGGTCTGATCGCGCATCGTTTCGACGCTGCGATCTCTGCCATCTACATTACCGACGAACGCGCGAAAGTAGTCGACTTCACCGATTCGTACTACGCGGGCGGGCTTGCCGTGCTGGTCAAAAGCGATTCGCCGATCAAGACGGTGGCCGATCTGAACGGCAAGAAAGTCTCGGTCCAGGTGGGCACGAAGTCGGTGAACTTCCTGCGCGATAACTTCCCGCAGATCAATCGCGTCGAGGTCGAGAAGAACCAGGAAATGTTCGATCTGGTGGGCATCGGCCGTGCCGACGCTGCCGTGACGGGTAAGCCGGCTGCGTATCAGGTTGCGAAAACGCGCACCGGCTTCCGCGTACTCGACAAAACGCTGACAACCGAAGCCTACGGCATCGCGGTGCGCAAAGACGAGCCGCAGTTGAAGGCAGCTTTCAACACCGCGCTCGCCAGGATCAAGGCTGACGGCACGTATGCGGCGATCGTCAAGAAGTGGTTCGGCGCGAGTGCGCAATAAACGGCCGGGCAAACGAAATGGAACTTGATTTCTCGCCGGTGATTGCCGGCTGGCCAGACATCA